>Ga0209395_1006556_pt1 | contig 12534 bp, 13 predicted proteins | sample GOMGulsemesocosm_3_FD_184635 | JGI IMG/M metagenome (GOLD analysis project Ga0209395, IMG submission 184635) | Methane-oxidizing microbial communities from mesocosms in the Gulf of Mexico - GOM9D Gulf of Mexico (SPAdes) (version 2) | ecosystem: Environmental > Aquatic > Marine > Cold seeps... | reverse complement strand
TGAAACTTGTTCACTTTGATCTGGGTGAACCATAAATACGATTTCGTAATGACGCATCGTAAGCTCCTCACGGGTTTAATCAGCCTCGGCTCTGGCTTAGTCGGTCCATCGAGGCAAGGAACGTATAGAAAATTGACTAATTTTGAGACCGCGAATTATATAGTGCCACAGCGGATAATTCAACTAGCAAACACAGATAATAGTAAAAAACTATTCTATGGTGACAGCAAATTTCACATTCAGTCTAAAGTATTAGTCAAAACCAATCGTTTAACTGTTGATAAGTTAAAGCGTTAATAACAAATACTGATTTTTAGCTTTATCATCAAACTGTCAAAAATAGCGAATAATATGTGGCATATTAAATAAAGTATTCAAAATAAAAATAACTGAAGTTTATCAATGTTAAACAAGGAGTTGTTATGATAAAAACATTATCACCTTACATGCTATCGTGCTTGTTATTAGTCTTATTTGTTATGAGCTTTTCGAATACCCAACACTCGCTTGCCAGCGCATACCAACATGGGGTATTCCATCTTCCAAATATTCTACCGTCACGCTCGTAAATCCGTAGCCTTGATAATAATGCTGTAAATGGGCTTGTGCAGAAAGGTATAAATCTTGCTCAGGCCATGCTGATTTGGCCGCATTAATACCGCACTCTAATAACTGATGACCAAGACCTTGACCACGTGCCGATGCAGCAGTAACCACTCGACCAATAGCCACATCAGGATAACTGACACCTGGGGCTAAAATACGCAAATAAGCAAGTAACTCACCCGTCGTACTATAATGCAGAATATGACGCGTATCTGGATGCATATCTAAACCATCAATATCTTGATAAACGCAATCTTGCTCGACAACAAAGATAGCCGCACGTAATTGCAATACATCATAGAGTTGCAAACTCGACAACTCGCTAAACCGATAACACATCCAAGTCATAATCAATCCCGTATACTAAAATTAAAATCATCAAGCATAATAACAATATTATTTACGCTGTGTATTAAAACTTAGATTCATAAATAAGTGCGAGTAAATCTTGATTATTACGCTAAGGATTGATTATCATCTATGTCTGAATCCAGTTAACTAACTAATTTATAGAAGTCATATGCAACCTGAACCTTCGTCATCACGTCAATATGTTGAACTTGCTACGTTAGCTCAACGCTTTCAAGCAGCAATATTAGATAAAGTTATTTTTCCGACTGTAATGTTAGTCCCGTTTATTCTCGGTTTTGATTTACTGAATTTAAGTGCCGGTATCGATGAAAACTTTACAATTTCCTTTGCCACTCAAGTCAAAGTATCTTTACTTGAGATTGTGTTATTCATGGCGCTAAACAGTTACCTACTTAAAGAATATGGTCAAACCCTAGGTAAACGCATTGTTGGAATTGCGGTAGTGGGTGAAAATGGCCAACGCCTCAGCTTACAAGATATTATCCTTAAGCGTTACCTGCCATTTTGGATTGTCGCTTATCTACCACTCTTTGGTTTTGTAATTACAATCAGTAATTTCTTGGCGATTTTTAGAGGTGATCAACGCCGCTGCCTACATGATGACTTAGCTAAAACATTAGTCGTGAAGATGCCAAGAGGCCGTAAAATTGCGAGTAGCGAAGCGCATATAGATAGTGACGGTAAAAGTGAAGCCTCAGACGTAATGGATGCTTAATCGCAAGCGCATTAAGCTAAGTAATACCATCACGCAGCAAACTATAGTCGGTAAAAACTTTAATTCATAAAAAAGAGTTAATAAAAAAGCGTCCATTGATTGGACGCTTTTTTTTATATCAACTCATTGTTGTAAAACCGATTGGTTAAACCGACTGACTAAACAAGAGTCTAGGATTATTTAGCCTGACGTTGACGTACAACTTCAAACAAACAAATACCAGTAGCTACTGATACGTTCAAGCTTGAAACACTACCCGCCATTGGGATGCTAATTAGTTCATCACAATGTTCACGCGTTAGACGACGCAGACCTTTCTCTTCCGCACCCATCGCAATAGCTAATGGACCAGTTAACTTAGGCTGGTATAAATCTTGTGTAGCTTCGCCCGCAGTACCCACAATCCAGATACGACGTTCTTGTAGCTCACGCATAGTACGTGCAAGGTTTGTTACTGCAATCAGTGGCACTGTTTCTGCTGCGCCACACGCTACTTTACGCACCACAGATGTCAGTTGTACAGACTTATCTTTAGGCACAATAACAGCATGAACACCGGCCGCATCTGCACTACGTAAACAAGCACCTAGGTTGTGCGGATCAGTAACACCATCAAGAATTAGTAATAATGGCTGTTCTTCTTTTTCTTCAATACGGTTTAGTAACGTATCAAGATCAGATTCATTTAGTTTTTTACCTTCTTTAACGCGCGCTAATACACCGTTATGACGGCCGCCGTCACACTTCTTATCCAGTGTGTTACGGTTAACCAATTGCACTGCAATACCAATATCATTTAATTCTGCTATTAATGGTGTTAGACGATCATCTTCACGTCCTTTTAATGCATATACTTCAATGAAGCGCTCTGGTTCATGCTCCAATAATGATTTAACTGCATGAATACCGAAAATTAGTTCACTGCTCATTGTATCTCTCTACCTTGTTACTATTATTACCATTGCTATTTATTGGCTTTTTTCTTTGAACGTTCAGCTCTGCCCGGGCGTGATTTAGCCTTGGCTTTTACTTTCTTCTTTGCTGGTTTAGTCTTGCCTTTCGGTTTAACTGCATCAACTGGTGATGTGCCTTTTTCAACAGCATCGCCTGTTTGAGGCTGTAGCTTGGCAGCAACGCGTGCTTTATCAGCCGCACTTACCACTACATCACTATTAGTTTTTAACTTTAATTTAGTCTTTTTGTTCGGCTTCGCTTTTGCGCCTTCAGGTTTACGTTTACCAGAAAATTCTGCTGGTTTACGTTTACTGCGACGGCTGTGTGTTACTGCACCCGCTAGCTCAAGATCAATCTTCTTATCGTTCATGTTGATCGCTAAGACTTTCACCTCAACTTGATCACCAATACGATATTCAACACCGCTTGATTCTCCACGTAGCGTTTGACGACTACCATCGAAATTATAGTAATCACCACGTAAACTAGACACGTGCACTAAGCCATCGATGTTAAGGTTTTTGATTCGAACAAAGAAACCAAAACCTGTTACAGCTGCAATCACACCTTCGAATGTATCACCAAGATGATCTTGCATGTATTCACACTTCAAGAAATCTGATACATCACGCGTTGCATCATCGGCACGACGCTCTGTTAATGAGCAATGCTCTCCGAGTGTCTCAACATCCGACACTTGGTAGCAATAACCACCAGTGCTAGTCCAGCGCTTCGTTAAGGGTTTACCTTCTTTAACTGCCGCTTGGTTAGCAATTTCAAACTTGATCGCACGGTGTAATACTAAATCAGGATAACGACGAATTGGTGACGTAAAGTGACCATACGCAGTTAATGCTAAACCAAAGTGACCATTATTTTCTGCTTGATATACTGCCTGTTTCATTGAGCGTAGCAGCATTGTTTGGATAAGTTCTTTATCTGGACGATCTTGAATTCGACTAATCAAATCAGCGTAATCTAGCGGTGTTGGTTTCAAACCACCCTTTAACTCTAGACCCGTCTCACTTAAGAAGCTTCTGAAGTTAACCAGTTTTTCTTCACCCGGTGTATCATGCACACGTAATAATGCCGCAGCTTTATGCTTGCTAACAAAACGTGCCGATGCAACGTTCGCTAAGATCATGCATTCTTCGATCAGTTTATGCGCATCGTTACGTACTACCGGTACGATCTTATCTATTTTACGATGTTCATTAAATACAAAACGCGTTTCTAACGTTTCAAATTCAATGGCACCACGTTCAGAACGTGCTTTTTTCAACACTTTATACATGTTATGTAATTCGTGAAGATGTGGTACTACCGCTTCGTATTCATCACGAAGTTCAGTATCACCATCAAGAATATTAGCTACTTTGGTATACGTTAAACGCGCATGTGAGTTCATCACAGCTTCGTAAAATTTATAACCCGATAAACGACCAGCATCAGAAATGGTCATTTCACAAACCATGCATAAACGGTCAACATGTGGATTCAGTGAGCATAAACCATTCGATAATACTTCTGGCAGCATAGGAACTACTTGCTCAGGGAAGTAAACCGAGTTACCACGGCCTTGTGCTTCTAAATCTAAATCTGAATTAGTTTGCACGTACGAACTTACGTCTGCAATTGCGACCCATAAACGCCAGCCACCGCTTTTTTTACGTTCACAGAATACAGCATCATCGAAATCTCGCGCATCTTCGCCATCAATCGTTAACAACGGTAGATCACGTAAATCAACACGATTTAGTTTCGCATCTTCAGGGACTTCCGGTGACAGTTTTGCCATGTCATCAAGAATATGTTCTGGCCATACATGCGGAATATCATGCGTACGGATCGCCACTTGGATTTCCATGCCAGGTGCCATATTTTCACCCAGTATCTCGATCACTTTACCTAACGCAGGCAAGTTATAAGTTGGACGTTTTACAATTTCAGTCACAACCATTTGACCAGCACGAGCACCGAGACGTTCTTCATCACTAATGCGTATTTCTTGTTTAATACGGCTGTCATCTGGACGTACAAAGGCAATACCTTTTTCCAAATAAACACGACCAACAAGTTGCAGTGGTTCAGCATCTAATAAACGCACGAAACGCGCTTCTTTACGGCCTTTAAACTCTTCTTTTACAGGTTGTGCAAGAATACGGTCGCCATGGAATAACGTCGACATTTGACGGATAGAGATAAATAAATCTTTACCACCATCATCAGGACGGAAGAAGCCAAAACCATCGCGGTGACCCAATACCAAACCTTCCAGCAAATCTAAGCGTTCAGGTAGTGCATAAGTTCTGTTACGACAGAAAACCAACTGCCCATCACGCTCCATCGCACGTAAGCGACGACGTAAAGCTTCTTCGTGTTCTTCGCCTTGTAACGTTAATCCGGCAAATATTTGCTCACGATTAATCGGCTTATCTAGGCTACGAAGATAATCAAGAATGAATTCTCGACTAGGAATAGGATTATTATATTTTTCCTGCTCACGCGAGTGGAAAGGGTCTTTACTCATAGAAGGTCCAAATTGGAGGAAATAACGGTCAGATTATATACCCAAACTACGTCAGGATACAGTTTTGTACCATAAGTAAGTCGGTATACGAGAAGGATAGTGCCAAATGAACGCAGGATCGAATCTAATCTAACTCTAATTGACTATTCAGTTAGCTTCAATGAGGTACTTAATTCGTCATGCTTACTGATATTTAGCGGCATTCTTTGCTGCTGTAACCACACGTTCAGGCATTAAGTTTTCTAATTGTGCTAATAACTGGGTTAATTTTTTGTGCATCTTAACATCAGCCGTCACAGTATTATATAAATAACTGTAAGCCATTTGATAATCATAAGGACTACCGTAACCTTGAATTAATAACTCGGCCCATTGTATTTTCGCCGGTAAAAAACCTAATTTAGCAGATTGTTCAAATAACGGTACAGCACGCTCGATATCTTGCTGCACAAATTTCCCTTGTACATAGTAACGCCCCAGTTGTTCTAATGCTCGAGGTTGACCCTGTCTTGCTGCTGCACGCATATAATAAATACCAAGTTCGGCATTTTTATCAACACACACACCCCAGGCTAACATGTCACCCCATAGAAATTGATAAGTAGGTAGCCTTACTAATTCAGCACGCGCTTTAATATCAGCAACGAGTTGGCACTCATCTGCACGTACCCTTTTAAGGTGGGTATTTTCTGCAATTAATTGATTGAGTTCATCATCACTATATAGCTCTATCGCACTGGGATATTCGCTGAATGCAGATGCTGTTTTACCTGCTTTCTCCGCTGCAACAGCACGTTCTCCACTGTCGGTAATACGTTGCTCTTTTTCACCAACTGGTTTGCTAAACACGACAGTCTTGACACTTTCTTCTGCAAAGACTGGCATTACAACGGCCAAAGACACACTCGTCGCCATGACTAATAATGCAGCTTTCACATAATGACAAATTGTCGTTAACCTAGCTGTCGGTGTTATAAACATATCAATCAACCTAAAAAATTTGCGCGATAATAACTACTGTAGTAACAGTTATATCGACCGATGTGTCGCTTTCTTAAATAAAAAAACCCAAGTTAAAAATAACTTGGGTTTCAATTGTCATCATCTTTAACCTAACAGGCTAAATGTAATGATTAACCAGCAACGAATTCTTCACCTAATGTGATGTTCGCTTTTAGTTCTTCTAGCATTGCATCGCGTGCGTTCGTTTCAAATTCGCTTAAGTCACCGTATGCTAATACTTCTTCAACGCCGTTCTTACCTAGTAGTACAGGTTGTGCGAAGAACGTTGCGTGCTCAGAGCCACCGTCAACATAAGTACATTCAACGATACCTTCTTCACCTTGTAGTGCGCGAACAAGAGAAAGACCGAAACGTGCTGCTGCTTGACCCATAGAAAGTGTCGCAGAACCGCCACCCGCTTTAGCTTCAACAACTTCAGTACCAGCATTTTGAATACGTGGTGTTAGCGTCGCAATTTCTTCTGCTGTAAATTCAACACCTTTAACTTGAGAAAGTAACGGAAGAATAGTGACACCTGAATGACCACCGATAACCGGCACTTCAACGTCAGCAAGTGAAATGCCTTTAAGCTCACTTACGAAAGTTTCAGAACGGATAACATCCAGCGTCGTAATACCGAATAGTTTACGCTTATCGTAAACACCCGCTTGCTTAAGTACTTCAGCAGCGATTGGCACAGTAGTGTTAACAGGATTAGTAATAATACCGATACATGCATTTGGACATACTTCAGCACATTTAGCGGCTAAGTTTTTGATAATGCCAGCATTGATATTAAATAAATCTGAACGGTCCATGCCTGGCTTACGAGCAACACCCGCAGAGATAAGTACAACGTCAGCACCAACAAGTGCATCTGTAGGATCTGTACCAGCAAAACCAGCAATAGTAACGTCTGTAGGGATATGGCTTAAATCAACAGCAACACCTGGAGTTACTGGTGCGATATCATATAGTGATAAATCTGAACCAGCAGGTAGTTGAGTTTTCAAAAGTAGGGCTAAAGCTTGACCGATACCACCAGCAGCACCTAATACAGCAACTTTCATAGACGTCTCCATTATCTTAATTGTTTATGTAGAATACAATATTCACACATTCCTTTAATCACTGCTACCTTACTGCAACATTGACTAAAAAACAATTAACAACACGAATATGCACGGTAAATAAATGAATTACGTATGGGTTTTAAGAGTTTCGCTTTCTATCTATTAGCGATTCACTTTCAGGTGAAATAATACAATTTGCTCACTGATATCGGTATCAATAACAATATCAGTAAGCAACTAATGCAGAAATTAAGATTGGAACGCGAGGGCTTTTTTCTCTAGCTGTTTAAAGATTAATACCAAGATACCATTCATGCCTAAGTAGATAATACCCGCTGCAGAAAAGGCCATTAATGCATCATAGGTTTGACCATTGATTTGATTGGCATAACCCATCACATCCATAATCGTGATCGAGCTGGCTAATGATGTACCTTTGAGTACCAAAATTACTTCATTAGAATAAGACGGTAATACCCGGCGTATCGCATGTGGCACGATAACAGCTAGTGTCTGCCAGCGGTTCATGCCGAGGGCTTTACATGCATCCCATTCACCACGTGGTACCGATTCAATCGCACCTTTAAAGAGTAACGATGAATACGCCGCCGTATTAAACGATAACGCAATAATGGCGCAAATTTTAGCCTGACGCAGGTAATCCCATAAGAAGCTGTCTTTGATCCACTCAAACTGTGATGGACCACTGTATACCAAAAAGATTTGAATCAATAACGGGGTACCGGTAAAGACCAAAATAATAGTCCGTGATAATAAGTTTAATCCAGGGATCTTATTGATCATCGCCAGCGTTAACAACGCCGCTATCATAGACCCAAACAATAAGCTGAAAAAAGTAATTTCAAGGGTGGTGCTCAAACCATTAAATAATAACCAGAAGTGATCTAACGTCATTTTGCTACTCCGGCATCAAAACGATTAATGTAATTATCAAAGTGCTTTAACAACCATTGACTAATCAAAGTTATAATCAGATAAATCGCTGCTGCCGCGACCAAAAAGGTGAAGGGCTTATAGGTACTACCTGATAACAAATCAGCTTGTTTCATTAAGTCCGTCACACCAATTAAGGAGACTAACGCAGTATCTTTTAGCAGTACCATCCACTGATTGCCTAAACCCGGTAATGCTAAACGCCATGCTTGCGGTAAGGTAATACGCAGAAAACAACGCATAGGCCCCATGCCAAGCGCTTGTGCTGCTTGTTGTTGACCTTTCGGCACCGATTGAATAGCCGCACGTAATGTTTGTGATGCATAAGACGCAAAAATTAACGACAATGCCACTACACCACTCCAAAACGGACTAATGTCATAGTATTCATCGGTTAATAGAAATAGGATGTGCGTACCACCAAAGAAAATGAAAAATACAATCAATATCTCAGGTAAACCACGTAATACAGTAACAAATAAGCTAACCGGCTTGGCAATCAGTGGGTTCTTTTGCATTTCAGCAACACAGAATAAAATAGCAAGAACCAAGCCAACCAATAATGATGTTAGCGCGAGGCCAAGGGTGATTTTTGTTGCATCCAATAATAATTGAAGCTGCAAAAGATCCATAAAAACTCCGGACGTAAAAACAAAAAGTGCCCCTAGAAGGCACTTTAAAATGAATTATCTCGTTATTACAATAACTTGGCTATCCCCTGATGTTGCAATGCAACTCAGGCCGAGATTAAACACTGCTATCAGTTATTTAGCAAAGTATTTTGCGTAAATCTTATCGTAAGTACCGTTCGCTTTAATCGTTTGTAAACCTTTGTTCAATTTAGCTAATAATTCAGTATTACCTTTACGCACTGCGATAGCAAAACCAGCACCAAAGTATTTCGCATCAGTGACGGCTTTACCCACAGTTTCGTAGTTACCACCACTGTGCTTAGTTAACCAATCGTGCGCTACTGCAGAGTCTGAAAATACACCATTTATACGACCATTTTTAAGGTCTAAAAATGCTTTTTGGTATGATGGGAAGTTAAGTAATAATACTTTTTCATCTGCATAAGTATCTGTCATGTAAGCTTGGTGTGATGTACCATTTTGTACACCTACTGCTTTACCTGCTAAATCAGCAACCACATTGTATTTACCTTTTTCAGCCACAAGTACCGCTGAGTTTTCATAATAAATATCAGAAAAATCAACTTGTTTTTGACGTGCTGGCGTTACGTCCATTGCTGCAATTGCAGCATCATAACGGCGGAACTTTAGGCTTGGGATCAAACTATCAAATGACTGGTTAGCAAAACTACACTCAGCTTTTAATTCAGTACAAACTGCGCGGGCGATATCAATATCAAAACCTTGGAATTCGTTATTTTCATCCATCATCTCAAACGGAGGATATGTCGCTTCAGTGACAAATTTTATTTGTTCTGCCGCTGTTACTTGCGCCGCTGCTGAAGTTAGAATTAATGCTGTGAGTAATTTTTTCATTTGGATCAACCTATTCCTAATATTTAAATAATCTAATGTTTTAAGTAATTTGTAAACTGTGGCGTTTGTGGTTTCAGGAAGTGCTCAGCACCACCAAATTCAACAATTCCACCGTTTTCAAGATAACAAACCTGACTAGCAACTTTACGCGCAAAGTCCACTTCGTGCGTGACAACGACCTGCGTAATACCTGTAATTGCCAATGATTTAATTATTTCAGCCACTTGATTGGTTACCTCTGGATCTAACGCCGCTGTCGGTTCATCAAATAACAATACTTCTGGTTTCATCATTAAAGCACGTGCAATCGCGACACGTTGCTGTTGACCACCTGATAAGGCTAATGGAAATACATCGGCTTTATCAGTTAATTGTAATTGCTCAAGGATCTTCATGGCCTCTTCACGAGCGTGTTGTTTTGTTTGCTTTAAAATCTTAACGGGTGCTTCAATTAAGTTATCCATCACAGACATATGCGGCCATAGGTTGTATTGTTGAAATACCATGCCTACTTTCTGTCTCAACATCTGGCTACGTTTAGCTAATTGCTTATCATTAAGTTTACCTGAAAAATCAAATGTTTCACCAGCAATACTGATAGTGCCATTATCTGGCGTATCAAGTAAGTTAAGCACGCGCAATAGAGAACTCTTGCCAGCACCACTTGGACCAAGTAGCACTAAGGTCTCGCCTTTCGCACATTTAAGGTCGATGTTTTGTAATACATCAAGTTGACCCCAAGATTTACAGATGTTTTTTAGTTCGATGCTCATAATGATAACTGAATATAATTGCACTAGATGCGAATATAGTAACCGAATAAACTTCAATATCAACATAAATATTCACTTTAATTTGGTTTTTATGCACCGGAGCCACATTAACCAAATAAACTAGATAAAATATACCCTGCTGGTATCATATGCATAATTATTCAGTTCATCGCTAACCTGATCCATTTACTCATTGCATTAATAACTTAGTAGCAAACTTTATAAATGAACGATAAAATTAATGACGGTATCATTATATAACCACATTGATTTTAAGATTAGCAACTTGAATTATAGATGAATCAACTGACATGGTAACAAGTATGAGTGAAAAACAAGATCAGTTAGTAAAAGCATTTAAAGGATTATTAAAAGAAGAGCACCTGGGTTCACAAGGTGACATCGTTGATGCGCTTAAAGAACAAGGTTTTGACAGCGTTAACCAATCTAAAGTATCAAGAATGCTCAGTAAGTTTGGCGCAGTACGCACACGCAATGCCAAGGATGAAATGGTTTATTGCCTACCTGCGGAGTTAGGTGTGCCAACGATTAGCAGCCAGTTAAAAAGCTTAGTATTAGATATTTCCCATAATGAATGTCTTATTGTGATCCAAACAAGCCCAGGCTCGGCACAATTGATCGCTCGTTTATTAGATTCATTAGGGCGTACTGAAGGAATTTTGGGGACGATAGCAGGCGATGACACTATTTTCATAACCCCGACTAGCACCACTATTATTGCAGAAGTAGATAGTGCAGTAAAAGAGTTGTTTGAGTATCTGTAATAAGCATATTAATGTTTGGCGCAGCGACGATTCGCACGCCAAACATTACTTTCGTTAATCAGTTAATCAGTTAATCAGTTAATCAGTTAATCATGATCAAATAACACCAGCTCATGATTTTCAACTGTCACTTTCACCACATCACCGATGACCATTGGTTGCTGCATTGATATCGATAATGCCATATTGTTATCTATTAAGGTGATAATGCAATGTGTAGTCATACCTAAGAACTGTTGCTTGCTGATCACCGCAATCCCCCGCTCTGCAAGCGCTAAGTTTAATTGCTGAGGTCGAAGAGCTAACAGTTTTTTTTCACCAACAGCTGCAGTTAACTTATGCTTACCGCGAATAATACCTAATGCAGTTTGTACACTGTAGTCATCGATGACCACTGCATCTAAATAGTTAACCTTACCTAAGAAGTCTGCAACAAAACGTGTCGCAGGTTGGTTATATAGCTCACTTGGCGTCCCTAATTGCTCAATCTTACCTTGATGAAAAACAGCTAAACGGTCGGCAAAAGCAAACGCTTCTTCTTTACTGTGGGTAACAAAGATAGCACTCATGTTATGCGACTTAAGTAAGCCGCGCATCTCTTCAATCAAGTGATGGCGTACCTGACTATCAATATTAGAGAAAGGTTCATCAAGTAATAATAACGCCGGCGAACTTGCCAACGCCCGGGCAATAGCGACACGCTGCTGTTGACCACCCGATAATTGATGTGGATAACGGTCAGCGAATTCGGTCAGATTAACCAGATTAAGTACATAATCCAATTTTTCTTTTTGTTTACTTTTGCTTTGTTTATGTAAACTAAATACGACATTGTCAGTCACTGTTAAATGTGGAAATAATGCGTAATCCTGAAAGATCATACCCACATTACGTTTATCTGGTGCCAGGTTGAATTCACCACTATCAACGACATTACCGTTAATTTCGATGCGACCTTGCGTGGGTGGTAGTAACCCCGCGATCAATTTTAACGTTGTCGTTTTACCACAACCACTTGGGCCTAATAAACACAGAATTTCGTTTTTACCTAAACTCAGATCAAGCCCCATTAAAATATCGACGCCAGCATAACTACAATGCAGATCAGAAATACGTAAAGCAGGAGAAGAAGATAGTGTCATCAGTGCTGTTGCTCCAAAGAACGGTTCAAGAAAATAAGCGGGATTAATCCAACTAACACAATCACAATGGCCGCTAATGCAGCCTGCTCTAACATTTCATCAGAAGCAAACTGAAATACG
>Ga0209395_1006555_pt1 | contig 12535 bp, 14 predicted proteins | sample GOMGulsemesocosm_3_FD_184635 | JGI IMG/M metagenome (GOLD analysis project Ga0209395, IMG submission 184635) | Methane-oxidizing microbial communities from mesocosms in the Gulf of Mexico - GOM9D Gulf of Mexico (SPAdes) (version 2) | ecosystem: Environmental > Aquatic > Marine > Cold seeps... | reverse complement strand
CATTACTTACATACATAAAAACATAAACTTTAATTAATAAATCTCTAAAAGAAGTTAATCAGTAGAATTTTTATCGGATCTAATGATTAAAATAAATACACATTGCCCATTGCGTCATTGAAAATATTTCAATACAATCTGGCACCTAATTTTTAAACCCTAAATTTACACCTTGTGTGAATTAGATGAGTAATTGCTATGAAACGTACTTTTCAACCAAGCGTATTGAAGCGTAAGCGCAACCACGGATTCCGTGCACGTATGGCTACTAAAAGCGGTCGTCAGATTATTTCTGCACGCCGTGCCAAAGGCCGTACAAAGCTTTCAGCTTAATATTTATTTAGTGTATGAATACTTTTGAATTTCCTCGATCCGTTCGCTTATTGAGCCCTGGGGACTTCTCCCAAGTATTTAATAACACCGAGTTTAAGGCCAGTAATCGATATTTGTTGGTTCTGGCTACTCCGAGTAAAAGCGGCGATTCTCGCTTAGGCTTTGTCATAGCTAAGAAGCATGTTAAACATGCTGTTCAGAGAAATCGTGTAAAACGTATTATTCGTGAGTCTTTCCGCCTGAATCAGCATCAGATGGCTAACAATGATTTTGTTATTTTGGCACGTCCTGGGATCTCCGATCTTGAGAATGGCCAAATACGTGAAATGATTGATGGTCTCTGGTTCAAGCTGAGGCAATCTAATGCTAAACGACCCAATAGAAACAAAAAACGCTAGTGTGAAAGCGCCGTCTTTCGTTGCTAAGTCATTTTTAGTACTAGTTAATCTCTATCGTTACGCAATCAGTCCTTTATTTCCCAGCCGATGCCGTTATTATCCTACATGCTCTGCGTATGCGCACGAAGCCATTGTTAGATATGGTGCTTGGACCGGTGGAAAACTGGCCATGAAACGCATTTTACGCTGCCATCCTTGGGCAAGTCATGGTGTAGATCTTGTACCTGAACTTAACCCTTCCCACTCATGTTGTAGACGGAACCCCTAATCATGGATATCCGCCGTTTTGCCATAATATTTGGCTTGGCTATTTCAACTTATTTTTTAATTCTTGCGTGGAATGACGATTACGGTCAAGCCACGGTTGCTAATGCTCCCATTGCACAGAACTCTGCAATTCAAGTAGGTGATTCACCTGCGGCGGGCGAAATTATTGCTGCTGGAGAAACCAGTACCAATGATAGCGACATTCCTAATGTTGTTCCTGCTGCGATAGAGCCAATTATTGAAGCTCTAGCAAGCACTCAGCTTATTCAGGTTAAGACCGACGTATTAAACGTTACCATTAACCCAATGGGAGGGGAGATCGTAGAGGTTTCTTTACCCGCTTATCCTGCTGATAATACCAATAAAGACATTCCTTTTGTTTTGATGGAAAACAATGCTCGTCGTGTTTATGTTGCACAAAGTGGCTTGTTGGATGGTAAAGGTAAGCAATGGGAAAAAACTCAAGCCTACTCAGTAGCTCAAACTAATTACTTGTTAGATGAAGGATCTGAAACGTTAATCGTTGAGCTAAGCACTCAGCTAGATAACGTAACAGTGAAAAAGATCTTCACTTTCCAGCGTAATAATTACCTTATCGATGTGAAATATCAGGTAGCTAACGGTTCTGATAGTCAATGGCGTGGTGTTTTCTTCGCTCAATTGAAGCGCGATCGTTCTGACGATCCTCATCAAGGCAGTTCAATGGGCATGCAAGCTTATTTGGGTCCTGCAATCACCACTAACTTATCCAAGTATGAAAAAGTTAGCTTTGATGATATCGATGATAAAAAATTAGCAGAAACCGTTGATGGTGGCTGGGTTGCAATGCTGCAGCACTACTTCGTATCAGCTTGGGTTGCTAATCCAGACATGACGCACTCGGTATACGCTAAGCCTAATAAGCAGGGCGAATACATCGTTGGTTTCCACGATGGTAAAACACCTCTACAAGTGGCAGCGGGCGAAACGGGTACAGTAGGCGCGCAGCTTTATGTGGGTCCAAAATCACAGTATGTATTAGCTGACGTTGCTGAAAGCCTTGATTTAACCGTAGATTACGGTTGGTTGTGGTGGATCGCTCAACCATTATTCGCGATTATGAATTTCATCGAATCAGGTTATATCAACTTTCTTGGAATGGTTGAAATTGATCTAGGTGGTGGTGTTGGTAACTGGGGTGTAGCGATTATCCTACTCACCGTTTTCATTAAATTATGTTTCTTCAAGCTGTCTGCCGCTAGTTATCGTTCAATGGCGAACATGCGTAAGGTTGCTCCTAAACTTGCCGCTATTCGTGAACAACACGCTGACAATAAAGAAAAACTAGGCCAAGAAATGATGGCCTTGTATAAGAAAGAGAAGATTAATCCTCTTGGCGGTTGCTTACCGATTCTTGTGCAAATGCCTGTATTTATTGCCTTGTATTGGGTATTGGCAGAAAGTGTTGAGCTACGCCAAGCACCGTTCTTCTTGTGGATTAACGACTTATCAGCGATTGACCCATACTTCGTATTACCGCTATTGATGGGTGCGAGTATGTTTGTTCAGATGCAGTTGAACCCAACACCTCCAGATCCAGTTCAAGCCCGTATTATGAAGTTAATGCCTATTATCTTCACGGTATTCTTCTTGTTCTTCCCATCGGGTCTTGTACTTTATTGGGTAGTGAACAACTTGCTTTCAATCACTCAGCAATATGTGATTACTAAGCAGATTGAGAATGCTGATACTTAGAATATCGTAATATTTTAATTATCGGATCAACATCAAAGGCCTATGTCGAAAGACATGGGCCTTTTTTGTGGATAAAATACAGCTTAAGAATATTAATTCGTTATTATCCCCGTGAATCGAGAATTTCCATGTCTGCATCTGAAGCCGTACACCAAGATACTATTGTCGCCATTGCGACTGCTCCGGGCCGAGGTGGTGTTGGCATCGTACGAGTTTCTGGGGATAAGGCACAAGCAATTGCTCATTCTGTTTTAGGCTTACTGCCAAAACCACGCTACGCGCATTATGGGCCGTTTAAAGGTGGAAATGGAATAGTACTGGATGAAGGCCTAGGACTTTATTTTCCTAACCCTCACTCCTTTACAGGTGAAGATGTTTTAGAGCTACAAGGACATGGTGGCCCGATCGTTCTTGATTTTATATTGCAGCGTTGTGTAGAGCTCGGCGCCCGTATTGCTCGACCTGGTGAATTCTCTGAGCGTGCCTTTTTAAATGACAAGCTCGATCTGGCTCAGGCAGAAGCCATCGCGGATTTGATTGATTCAGCCTCCGCTCAAGCAGCACGCTGTGCTTTGCGTTCATTACAGGGAGTTTTCTCAGATAAAATTCATTCCCTAGTTGACCAACTTATCCACTTACGTACCTTTGTTGAAGCCTCGATTGATTTTCCTGAAGAAGAAATTGATTTCCTCAGTGACGGTAAAGTAGCCGCCATGGTGCAAGATGTAAAAGCTGCAGTTGCAGGTGTATTGCAGGAAGCAAACCAAGGAGCCATCTTACGCGAAGGGATGAATGTGGTGATTGCTGGGCGCCCTAACGCAGGTAAGTCCTCACTTCTCAACGCATTAGCGGGTCAAGATAGAGCGATAGTGACTGATATCGCTGGCACTACAAGAGACGTGTTGAAAGAACATATCCACATCGACGGTATGCCGTTGCATATCATTGATACCGCGGGTTTACGCGATGCCCCTGATGAAGTTGAGCGTATTGGTATTCAACGCGCTTGGGCTGAAATAGAACAAGCCGATCGCATTCTATTGATGATCGACAGCTCGCTAGAAACCGATGGTCTAAAAACCGATCCGCGCGCTTTATTGCATGCCCTCTATGACGAACAAGGTTTAAAAGCAGAAACTGAGACCCTCATTGCCAGTGGCCATATCACTGTGATTCGTAATAAAGCCGATTTGTTAGCTGAAGATCATGTATCGGCCAAACTGGGTTTGCACGATGAAGCTGATTTTCCAACCTTAGCGATTTCAGCGAAACAAAACTTAGGTATAGATGAATTACGTGAGCATTTAAAAGATGTGATGGGATTCAATGCCGCCAGTGAAGGTGGCTTCTTAGCTCGCCGTCGTCATATCGAAGCACTAGAAACTGCGCAAGAAGCTATTCAGGCAGGGGAAGACCAGTTGTTAGGCGCTATGGCGGGTGAATTATTGGCCGAAGACTTACGTATGGCTCAGCACGCGTTAGGTGAAATCACCGGCGAATTTACCGCGGATGATTTGCTGGGAAATATCTTTGGTAGTTTTTGTATTGGGAAATAGTTCTTCGGCAAATAACTAAAGCCTGCAAAACATCAGCCGACACCTATAGTTATATCACTGAGATGTAATTGTGAGGTTCAAGTGCCGGCTGCTTTATCTAGTTTTTTAATAACACTGCGTTTATCGATTCTTGCGAGTAGCTTATTGTTGCTCACTGCCTGCTTGCCTGAAGAAAAAGAAGACCTTAATCCTACCAATAGCGATGGCGTCGAAATTGACGATACCTCCCTGGCACTAAATGGCTTCTGGAATGGTGGTCTTGATCAAACAGAAACTCTTCGTATGCTTATCTACAACGGTGATGTGTATGGCCTAGACGCTGATAAAGCCTTCTTTGGCACGTTAGAATCGCCCACCATAGAAGAAGTTGATTTTGCCCTCACAGCCTTCCCATTTTCTTATCAAGATAGCGCTAATAATGAATTCGTTGCTGATGGTAATACCACGAGTTATACCATCAATGGATTATTAGCCACTAACACCACTGTAGTTGGTGATTTTTCAACCGATGGTGGTTTGTTTGGATCTATTACAATTACGAATGACGGTACCTTTTCAAATAATTCCTCGTTAACTAGCTTGGCTGGTAAATGGACCACCGCAAATCTGGAACTCAATATCACCAGTCGTGGTCGCTTTCATGGGGTTAATAATGGCGCAACTAAGGATTGTTCATTCGAAGGGCAGTTTTCATTATTAAACGTGGGTGATGCCTTAATGGCTTTAACTATGAATCGTCGTAATTGCGATGACTTTAACGGCGATGCCACAGGTTTTGCGGCGATTAATGGCGATGGCGAGTTAGAGATCTATAGCAAGATGGGCAGTTCACTGTTATTTATGACTTTTACAGCACCGACAGCATCAGGAAGTACAACTGTGCCTGATACCGTGACACCTACGATACCAGAAGAGGTTATTACCCCCTAATCTTGTTGATAAACCCTAAAACGCATCGTTTTTGTGTATAACTCTGTGGGTTAGCTGTAATAACTCTGCTGACTTCTCCGTATTACCTCTTAATAAAACTCTGTATAGATTTTTGATTAAAACTTTGTCCACAGTTATGCACAGCTTTATAACAATAGATAAGCCTTATTTTATAAGGGCTTAGATGAGTTATAAGAATCAGATGATAAGTTTGCTCACAGCAGAGAAATTCAATGTGAATAAATATAATTCTAAATTGAACAAAATTTAACCATTTAGATTTTCTATCCACTGCCTTTGGCCCCCATTTCAGGTATAATGCGCGCCATTTTACGATTCAACGCTATCTACTTACGCGGTTGAATCTTTTAGCTCTGGCTGCGACAGCCAATGAGTCAGTTTTGAGGTTGTGCTTGTGGATTATCCGGTTCGTTATGATGTAATTGTTGTTGGTGGTGGCCATGCAGGAACAGAAGCTGCGTTAGCGTCTGCTCGAATGGGGGCAAAAACCCTCCTGTTGACTCACAATACTGATACGATCGGCGTTATGTCCTGCAATCCCGCGATTGGTGGTATTGGTAAAAGCCATCTAGTAAAAGAGATTGATGCTTTAGATGGCGCAATGGCTCGCGCGACAGATAAAGGCGGTATTCAATTCCGTACACTTAATGCTCGTAAAGGCCCAGCGGTACGTGCAACTCGTGCCCAAGCCGACCGTCAGTTATACCGTGCTGCGATTCGCGACATTGTCGAAAACCAAGATAACCTCGATATATTCCAAGCTTCGTGTGATGACCTCATCATGCAGGGTGAAAAAGCGGCGGGTATCGTTACGAATACCAACATGCGTATTCATGCGACTACGGTGGTATTAACCGCGGGTACTTTCCTTGGTGGACTTATCCACATAGGTATGGAAAACCATAAGGGTGGTCGTGCAGGGGATCCTGCTTCAGTTGCTTTGGCTCATCGCTTACGTGAAATGCCATTCAATGTCGGGCGTTTGAAAACCGGTACTCCAGCACGTATCGATGCTCGCTCAGTTGATTTCTCGGTGATGCAGGCTCAGCCTGGTGACTTACCGCTGCCTGTTATGTCGTTTATGGGCAATGTTAACGAGCATCCAGAGCAAGTAAACTGCTATATCACCCATACCAATGAACGTACCCACGATATTATTCGCGCTAACCTAGATCGCTCACCAATGTATGCCGGTGTGATCGAAGGTATTGGTCCGCGTTATTGCCCATCGATTGAAGATAAGGTGATGCGTTTTGCTGATAAAAATAGTCACCAAATCTTTGTCGAGCCAGAAGGCTTACGTACTCATGAACTTTATCCTAATGGTATATCAACCAGCCTACCGTTTGATGTGCAGTTGGATCTTATCCACAGCATGGTCGGATTTGAAAAAGCCCACATTACTCGCCCAGGTTATGCGATCGAATACGATTATTTCAATCCGCAAGATCTTAAGCACAACCTAGAAACCAAGTTTGTGCCTAACTTATTCTTTGCTGGCCAGATTAACGGTACAACCGGTTATGAAGAAGCCGGTGCGCAAGGTTTATTAGCTGGTGCAAACGCAGCCTTACGTGCATTTGATAAGGATGCATGGAGCCCACGTCGTGATGAAGCCTATATGGGAGTTTTGGTTGACGACCTTATCACCATGGGAACCAAAGAACCGTATCGTATGTTCACTAGCCGTGCGGAATATCGCTTAATTCTGCGTGAAGATAACGCTGATTTACGACTAACCGAAATTGGCCGTGAAATCGGACTTGTTGGAGATGAGCGTTGGGCGGCTTTCTGTGAAAAGAAAGAAAGTATCGAAAAAGAAAATCAGCGTCTAGCGTCAACTTGGGTACAGCCAAAAACTCCAGAAGGGGATGCGGTTGATGCGATGATCGAAAATCCATTAAGCCGTGAATACAGTTTAAAAGATTTATTGAAGCGTCCAGGTTTGAGCTATGCCGATATCGCCGGAATTAAAGGTGAGCCGGTAGTCGATCCAAGAGTAGCCGAGCAAGTAGAAATACAAGCCAAATACGATGGTTATATCTTACGTCAGAAAGATGAAATTGAACAAATGCGTCGTTATGAAGCCACACCATTACCCGAGAATTTCGATTACTCTGTGATTGGTGGTCTGTCTAATGAAGTGATTCAGAAGCTAGATACCATGAAGCCAGAAACCTTAGGTTCTGCGTCCCGTATTCAAGGGGTTACCCCAGCGGCGATTAGTCAGATATTAGTTCACCTAAAGAAGCTAAAATTGGCGCGTAAAAGCGCCTAGCCTTAATGGAAAATGTAAAAATGGCTGATCTTTCGGAATTTAAACATAATGATGAAGATCAGCCGCTTACCGAGCAGATGAAAATGCGCTCGGGCCAGTCTTTTAATAGCCTCGATATCGAATTGAGGCTTTTACGCGAAAAAGCACGCCTCGCCTGTGGTAAATACAATGCTCATCCGAGCAAAGGAAATTTCAAACACATCAGTCGCTTATTCAAGCAGTTCTCCACCCTAGTTATCGAACCTGGTTTCCAGTGTGATTATGGCGGGCAGATTTCTGTTGGGGTTAACTTCTACGCCAACTTTAATTGTGTGATGCTCGATAGCGCAGCGATTACTATTGGCAATGACGTTATGTTGGGGCCTGGTGTTCATATCTATACTGTCGATCATCCCCGAGATGCCCAAGCGCGAAGGGAAGGAGGTTGTATTGCCAAGCCTGTGGTCATTGCTGATGGGGTTTGGATTGGTGGTGGGGCCAAAATCTTGCCCGGGATATCTATTGGAGAGAATGCCATTATCGGCGCCAATGTAGTTGTTAGCAAAGATGTGCCTAAGGGTTCTCGGTTTTTGGGATGAGCCTTTAAGAGCTTTTCATCTTTTATGCTAGAATGCCCAATCTTTAAAACACAGATTCAAACCAGACATATTATGGCTAATTTTTCTTCAGCAATTTCAACCGGCGCTACCCAAATGGATGTGGCTCTAAGCGATCAGCAACTTGAACTCTTGGTTCAATACTTGGAATTGTTCATCAAATGGAATAAAGCCTATAACTTGTCGGCGATTCGTGACCCTGCGCAGATGATTCCACTGCATCTATTAGATAGTTTAATCGTTAACTCTTATATTCAAGGCGTCGATAACATTATCGACGTGGGTACAGGTCCGGGTTTACCAGGTATTGTGCTAGCGATTATGAATCCAAATAAGAAATTTACCTTATTGGATAGCAATGGTAAAAAAACGCGCTTCTTGTTTCAGGCCAAATTGGCGTTAAAGCTGGATAATGTCACCATTATCAATGAGCGTGTAGAAGCCTATCAACCTGAGCAAGGTTTCGATATGATCATATCCCGCGCATTTGCTTCAATCACCGATATGACTTATTGGTGTACGCATCTGTTAGCAGAAAACGGCATTTTCTTAGCGATGAAGGGTCAGTACCCGACGGAAGAATTCGCGGCCGTAGCGGATAAATATGAATTAATCGAAAGCCATGAATTAAACGTTCCCGGTGTTGATGGCGAGCGTCATTTATTAGCCTTTAAACCAAAATAAATACAATCTTTAGGCAGCAGGATAGCGAAATGAGCAAAATATTAGTCGTTGCTAACCAAAAAGGTGGTGTGGGTAAAACCACCACCGCGGTTAACCTATCCGCTTCGCTTGCAGCTACCAAGCGCAAAGTATTGATGGTAGACCTCGATCCGCAAGGCAATGCGACGATGGGCTGTGGCATAGATAAGCATGATCTTGAGCAGTCTTTATATGAAGTCTTAACCGGTAGTTGCAGTATTAGTGATGCCATCGTTAATGCTGAAGAAGCGGGCTTTGACGTATTACCAACGAATTCAGATTTAACCGCGGCAGAAATTGAGCTGATGGATATGCTGCAGCGAGAAACTCGTCTGCGCTCGGCACTAGAAGAAGTAAGTGCTAACTACGATTACATCATCATTGATTGTCCGCCATCGTTAAGCATGCTGACAGTTAATGCGATGGTTGCCGCTCAAGGCGTATTGATTCCTATGCAATGTGAGTATTACGCTTTGGAAGGTTTATCAGCCTTGATGCAAACCATTGAAAAAATTAAGTCGAAACTAAACCCTGAACTCGCCATCGAAGGCATATTACGCACTATGTACGATCCGCGTAATAGTCTAACGGTTGATGTATCAACTCAGTTAATGACGCACTTTGGTGACAAGGTTTATAGTACGGTTATTCCCCGAAACGTTCGTTTAGCAGAAGCGCCGAGCTATGGTTTACCGGCATTGGCTTATGATAAAAGTTCTCGTGGTGCTATCGCCTATTTAGCCTTAGCCGGTGAGATGAATCGTCGAACTAAAACTAAAAAGAATGCGACGACAAAGCAAAGTTCCGCTAAAAAAGTTGTTGCTAAAAAGGTTGAGAGCAAAGCATAGAATTTGCTAAGCGTATGCTTTCTTTAGCAATGACCATATAAAGCTAACAGCCCGCCAAGAACCATTATTATTCTACGGCTAGTATGGAATTCTTTGCCGTAGAAAAATAATGGATAATATAAGCCTGCCAAAGGAAGTGTTACCCAGCTTAATAAAGGGCCAGGAGAGCTATCAACTTCATTTCCTGGAATAAGAGAGAGTCGATAAATTGCATAATAAAGCAAAGCCGCTTGAGCGATAGCCATTATCCAATAAGTAATTAGCCCTGCGCGCGGAGTTTTTAAAAATCGCACAATCGATGCAGGAATTGCAGGGATTAAGCACCATATACTTAAAAACAATGCGATATTGTAAGGATCATCAGATTGTAAAGGGTTAGAGATACCCTGAGCTCCAGCCCTCAATAACCAGATTAAAGCCATTAATAGATAAATTCCTGCCGTCGCAGCGAAGGCGCGAAGAAAGAATTCTAAGACTACCTGTGGACTGGATTTTGTATTTTGCATGGTGAGCATATTCCTTTGAAATACATGGCCGGGATAGTTATATCATAGCCGGCATCAGCACCATCAAAATCACTAGCACCTTGAGGTAAATTGGCTTGAACAAGATTCATAATTGACTGTGCCCAACTATTACTGTTTTTACCTAACCATGGAGGTGGGTAAGCAATATTGGTGTTTTTCTCATTAATGATGTAAAAATCAACAGCGTCGAGTATTTGTCTTGTTAATTGTTCTGTAGTTATTCCCGCTATGGGAGTAATTTTTTTGGCTTCAGCTGGCTTATAGTTTTCCCAAGCTGCGTGACCAGTCGGTTTTGATGCAGTTAGATATTCTTTGGCTGCAGCTAAATCTGCGGGCTCAAAAGCTTTAAAAACTAGTCTATTAAAGTTTGCTGATAATTTTTGATCTACTGGTTTAATATTGTGCGCACCTAAAACAAGTCCATATCGATGGTCTATTTTTTGGCTTAAAATAGGCTGATTTGATCTTGGCATATTAAAATAAGACGCTTTATTTCCTGTAATTATGACAATAAATTGATGTCGACCCAAAGGAAAACCATTTAAATCACGAGCAAGCCAGTATATTTCCATATATATGCGTAACCTTCGGTAAGTGAATTTGAAAATTAAAGAAAGATTATTGTTGAGGATTATAAAAAAATTCGATAATCCTCAGAGCAATTCCTTTGCGGATGAGAATATACATAAAATGATGCAAGTTAGAGTCATCTGATTGTGATTATCAGTCAGAAGCATTACAAATACTTTGGCATATAGCTCGCTAACTTGATCTCTTATTCTTGAAGTAGCTATAGATAACATTCTCCTAAATATACGCAACATGTTAATCAGCCTTGCCTTGACCAAGCAATACGCTAATATGCTGCTGTTATAGCCGTCATCATTTAAAATCTAGAAAGTTAAATTCTAGTAACGTTTGGAAATACGCATGTCAAAGAAACGTGGCCTAGGCCGTGGCCTAGATGCATTATTAGGTGATGCATTAGCACACAATAAACCTGCTATGGACGCAGAGGTTAGTATTGAGCCGAATGATATCGAGGTTAAGTCGAATCAAGAATCAGGCATCAAGCACCTGCCAGTAGAGTTTATTCAGCCGGGTCAGTATCAACCGCGCAAAGACATGCACCAAGAAGCATTAGAGGAACTTGCAGCTTCTATTAAGGCTCAAGGTTTAATGCAGCCGATTGTGATTCGTCCTCTTGTGGGTAAAGATGATCGCTATGAGATCATTGCTGGTGAGCGCCGTTGGCGCGCGACACAGTTAGCGGGCCTCGATACCGTTCCTGCCATCATTCGAGATGTGCCTGACGATGCCGCTATTGCCATGGCTTTGATTGAAAATATTCAGCGTGAAAACCTAAATTCGATGGAAGAAGCACAAGCCCTGCATCGATTACAAAGCGAATTTGAACTCACTCAGCAAGAAGTCGGTGATGCGGTGGGTAAATCGCGTGCGACGGTGGCTAACTTATTACGCTTAATGCAACTCAATGATGATGTGAAAATCATGTTGGAGCGTGGCGATATCGAAATGGGTCATGCTAAGGCTCTATTAGGGTTACAAGACCTTAAGCAAAGTGAAGCCGCGCGTCATGTTGTGGCAAAGGAAATGACAGTACGTCAAACCGAAGCCTATGTGCGTAATCTTCAAGATGAAGTGAAGCCTAAAGAAAAAGCCCGTCCCAACCCTGATATTCAGCGTTTAGAACGTACCTTAGGTGAACGCTTAGGGGCTAACGTTGCGATTCAGCATTCGGCTAAAGGCAAAGGTAAGCTGGTAATTAACTACAGTAACCTAGATGAATTGGACGGAATCTTAGCCCATATTCAATAATCTCAGCCTCTGGGATCGTCTATGACGATCACTTCCTGACAATTAAATCGACCTAAAGACCAGCTTTAGGTTGAAGATTGTGACGCAAATCAATATAATCCATGCGCCTAAAATTGTAGGCGAAAGAGAGGTCTTCCGTGACATCGATAGCTAGACCTCCTGTTTATCGCATTGCCATAATGCAGTTTTCTTTAAGCATAATTATCGCGTTATTCGCCTTGATTCATAGCTTTGAAGCCGGTTATTCAGCCTTGTTAGGTGGTTTAACTTGTGCAATACCCAGTGGGTATTTCATTTGGCGGGCGTTTAAATACAGCGGTGCACGCTCAGTAGATCAGGTCGTGCAGTCGTTTTATCAAGGGCAGTCGTGGAAATTTGTACTCACCGCAATCAGTTTTGCAGTGATTTTTTCCCGAGTAGATCCTTTGAATCCCTGGGCATTGTTTGGGGCGTTCATCACAGTGCAGTTTAGTCATGTGATGGCAGCAAAAATTGCGAAGTTGTGA
>Ga0209395_1006552_pt1 | contig 12537 bp, 7 predicted proteins | sample GOMGulsemesocosm_3_FD_184635 | JGI IMG/M metagenome (GOLD analysis project Ga0209395, IMG submission 184635) | Methane-oxidizing microbial communities from mesocosms in the Gulf of Mexico - GOM9D Gulf of Mexico (SPAdes) (version 2) | ecosystem: Environmental > Aquatic > Marine > Cold seeps... | reverse complement strand
TTATGCTGTTATTATGGCTTATATCGGGCATCTTTTACCTTGTTTTTCGTTTGTATCATTCGCAGAGTACATTGCAGCGTTTAGCAAGAGCGATGCAAGAGTTACAACTAACACAGCAAAAATTAGTAGAGTCTGAAAAATTAGCCTCACTAGGAAGTTTGGTTGCTGGGGTCGCGCATGAGATAAATACCCCCTTAGGCACAAGTATTACCTACGCCTCATGTATTGAAGATACAGCCGAAAAGCTTAATAAATTGGTTATTGATAACAAACTAACAAAAGATGAGTTATTAGAGAAACTTGAGATGCTAACTACAGCCTCAAAAGGCACCTTGACCAACCTAACTAGAACTGCAGATCTTGTTAATAGCTTTAAAAAATTAGCAGTAAGTACAGATGTCTCTATAAAAAGCACGTTTCTGATGAAAACGATGATCAATGACACACTTACAACACTGCACAACAAGCTTAAGGTATTAAAACACAAAGTGACAGTGACATGCCCTGACTCACTGGAAGTGGTGAGTTTTCCCAGTGATTTATCACAAATATTAATTGGATTTATAGATAACTCGATTAGCCATGGTTTTGCCAATATTGAGCAAGGAAACATAACAATCTCTGTTTCTGTTGCCAATGAGATAGTTACCTTGGCCTATAGTGATGATGGTTGTGGTATCAAAGAAGATAGAGGGCAGATATTAGAGCCGTTTTTCACCACAAAACGCAATATGGGTCATGTCGGCCTGGGGTTGAATACAATACACAATATTGTCGTTAAGCTGCTACAGGGCAACCTAGAGATATGTGATGTGGAAATCGGGACAAAGTTAGTGATCACTTTCCCTATTAATGCACAGCCTGATTAATCAATTACTATTGACGTCTATCAGGCCAACTATAGCTTTGAAGGTATTTATCCCATGTGCTATTTGCGATAGCTTCAAGCTTACCTGCTGTTGAGGCTGCTTTAATGCTGGCTGATTTAGGCAAAAGAATAGCCCTTAAATGTATACAAATAAAATAAAAGGGGAGGTGGTAAGCCATATTTGAGGGCTATATTTCGTCGTTAATCTCGGTAACAATGCACTAAATCAAAGGCTACTTTCTGTTTCATTAAGCTGTTAATTTTTTGGGGTAACGTTAAATTAAATGTAAGCCCCTTATTCAATTCTCCTTCTACGATTGATGCCGTCCAAGGTGGTCTTGTTGTAGTCACAGGCCGGAATAAAATGGGTTTACTGTTGTTAAATGTATAATCATAAACACCAAATCCAGCCCAGCTTGTGATCAGTAAATTCCGCCTAATGGGATCAAACGCCGTGGGTAAAAATTGGCTTATATTATCAAATCCTCCGTGCTGTGTTAGTAGCTGGTGGTTTACCCCATAGGCACTATTCTGTTGGCATACCTGTTTTATGGTCTGGTGCATGTTGGTTGCAACAGTGGCTTTACTCTGTTCAATATTCACACTTATATCAGCAGTATCGATATAGTTGCCTAATTCATAAGGGGCTAAGCCAATGCGTTTACGTAGATTAACAGCAAGGGCTACTTTACGTTCAGATTTTATTGGATCAATTTCCAATAAAACATGAGCCATGTGAGCGCATATTGCATCATTAAGAGATAGCTTTTTTCCTGATTGTTTACTGAGTTCGTTTTGCATGTTAGCTAACTCTTCAGGATTAAAGTGAAAATCGACACTCTCTTTTTTAGGCACAACAGTTTTAAAGTAAAATAGGTATTTCAACTTTTCTAAGAAACTAAGCCTGCGTAATGTAGGCAATTTTTGCGTGTTACTGAGCTGTTTCTTAAGTAATTCATCACGGTCTAAAGTAATAATCGGCTGCACTAATTTGTCCGATTTTTCGTGATTAAACATGGCACTTAAAGCGTGTTTCATTTTCATAAATGTGTGCATATCACCTAAAATATGATGCCAACTGTAAGCGATTGCCATGCCTCCACAGGAAAACTGAGTCAGTTTTACTGAAAACAAGGGTAAAGCATCAGACACCGCTCGCTTTGGATCGACGATATTAATAAGAGTAGGGTTATTGTGGTCAAGTGTTTCCTTCTTGTAGTCAGATAATGAGTTCACATCAGTAACAAACTCAAAGTTCATTCCTTGATCTGCACAGTTTAAATAGGGCGTTTTGCGATTGAAATTAATGCGTGCTGAATAGAGGGGATAAAGCGTGAGGACCTGTTGTAGTGCAACTTTAAATTTTTGGCTGTTGATCTCTTTGTCGTATAAAAAAAGTACAGATACACTGCTGTTTCTTAAAATTAAGTCTGTGATACAAAGATTTATGACTTTTTTACTTACCTTGCTCGGTGCTCTATTAGCAAATATCAGCTCCATTTATTACTCCCAAATTTTTAAAGCAGTATGTTGTAGTAACAGGCGCTGTTATGCAACTTTAAGGCTACTTTGTGAGAGGTAATCCCGAATATCACTAAGAGAAGGTGTTTAAGTTTTTTATTTTATTTTTGTTTTTACTGTAAAAAAATCCTCTTGGGCATATAATGTCAAGGTGTTCCGATATTTGGTTAGCATTCTACACAGACCCATACTAAGGAAATAGAATGAGTTTTATAACAACACCACTGATAATTTTTCTACTTATTGTTGCTCCCATTTGGCTGGTGCTACATTACCGAGCAAAAAAACAAACTAATCAGGGACTCAGTAGCGATGATCAAGACAAGATGAAATTGTTAATCCAGCGTACTGAAACTCTGCAAAAACGTTTAGTCTCACTAGAGCAAATTTTAGATAAAGAAGCGCCAAACTGGAGGCAGAATGATTAATAAAAAACTCTATCGTGATCCCATCAACGCTAAATTAGGCGGTATTTGTGCTGGCATTGCGCGCTATTTTGAATGTGAGACATGGTTAGTCAGGTTAATCACTTTTACATTATTTTTATTAAGTTTAGGCACATGGGTGATCATCGCTTACATCGCCTTATATTTTATCTTAGATGAAGCCCCACAGAAGTTTTCACAGCATCAAGGTTTTGCATCTGATTATCAAATGAAAAACAAAGCATGGAAAACAGGTCAAACTGCGCAACAGATCTTAAGCAAAGTAGATGAAGCGCTAAACCAGTCAGAAAATAAAATTGAGAAAATCGAGTCCTACGTCACCTCATTTCGTTTTACCATGCACCAGAAGTTTAAATAACTTGATCGTATTTTTAGTTAAACGTGAAAGTTACATCTCACAGCTTATTGAAAAGAAATACAGGAAATAACCTTCTGAAGCGGCCATTTTACCGTAGGCTAAAAAGTTAACGGCTATCAGGTGATTGAGCCTTAGAAAGCAATAAAAAATCAATCGTCAGCAGGCTGTATTCTTGGATCCTGCGATTGATAATAAGATAAAATACCTTAGGATCGGCCTCAAAATTACTTACGCTTTTGTTATTCAAAATAACCAGTCATTCAAGGATCGGTTTCAAAGTTACTTGCGCTTTTATTTTCAAAATAACCAGTCCCTTCAGGTTTTTTAAAAACAACTTAGCGCAAATTATTTTGTAACGACTCCTAAGGTTTTTTGAATAACAATTTAGCGCAAGTTATTTTGCAACGGTTCCTTAATGAGTGTGCGTAGCTTTTCTTTACATCTGCATATTTATGCCATTATAATCGCATAATTATTCAGAGTTCATCAGAGAACTCAACGTCATTAAAGAGATTTTGTTATGCCTGTTAATTTACCTGTTATTGATCCTGCTAGTCTTTATCCTGTTGCTGGAGTGCGCTTAGGCTGGGCAAAAGGTGAAATAAAATACGTCGACAGAAAAGATACCCTCATTGTAGAAATTGCAGAAAATAGTGCCGTATCAGGTGTTTTTACATTAAACCGCTATTGCGCAGCACCCGTCACTCTATGTAGAAGCCACTTAAAATCAGCAAAGGGCATTCGTGCGTTAGTGGTTAATACCGGTAATGCCAATGCAGGTACAGGTGAACAAGGTATGAATGACGCGATAAAAACCTGTGATACCGTCGCGGCACTGATGGAGATAACACCTGAGCAAGTTTTACCTTTTTCAACAGGCGTTATTTTAGAAAAACTACCCATGGATAAGTTATTACCTGCCTTGCCACTGGCAAAAAACAATTTGATTGCTGATAACTGGGCCGATGCGGCTGAAGCGATTATGACCACGGATGTTGCGCCTAAAGCCACTTCAACGAAAATAATGGTGAACGGAGAAGAAATTACCATCACTGGTATGAGCAAAGGGGCGGGCATGATACATCCCAATATGGCCACCATGTTAAGTTATATGGCGACCGATGCCAATATTCACCAAAGTTTACTCGATGAAATAACCCAAGAGATTGCAGATAAATCATTTAACTGTATTTCAGTGGATGGTGATACGTCGACCAACGATTCGTTTATTATTATTGCCACAGGTAAAGGACAACAGCAGCAAATAAGCGCGCGTGAAGACAGTGGTTTTGCTGTTATTTATAATACCTTACTTGAAACCGCACAATTTTTGGCTAAAGCAATCGTACGTGATGGTGAAGGGGCGACTAAGTTTATTAGTGTTAATGTACAAGGTGCCAAATCACTCGAAGAGGCGAAGGCGCTTGGTTATGCGATTGCAAAAAGCCCGCTGGTTAAAACCGCATTTTTTGCTTCAGATCCTAATTTAGGCCGTTTATTAGCTGCTATTGGTTATGCCAACCGAGAGTGTAGTAGCTTAGATGATTTAGATACTGAAACGATTAGTTTGTATTTAGGTGACGTCAAGGTTGCTGAAAACGGTGGTTTTGCGGCAGGTTACACGGAAGAAAAAGGTCAAGCGGTCATGAATCAAGCTGAAATAACGGTGACGTTACAGCTTGATCGTGGCGACGCGAGCACGACAATTTGGACGTGTGATTTTAGTTACGACTACGTGAAAATTAATGCGGAATACCGTACTTAGGGATCGTTACACAATAACTTGCGCTAAATTGTTTTCAAAAATCCTGAAGGGATCCTTACAAACTAACTTGTTCTAAACTATTTTTAAAAAACCTTAGGAATCGTTACAAACTAACTTGTTCTAAATTACTTTTAAAAAACCTTAAATGACTGGTTGTTTTAAAAGTAAAAGCACAAGTAACTTTGAAGCCGATCCTTAAATGACAGGTTATTTTGAAAATAAAAGCACAAGTAACTTTGAAGCCGACCCTTAAATAACTGGTTATTTTGAAAACAAAAGCGCAAGTAATTTTGAAGCCAATCCTTAACGGATTGATTTATCGTGGATGAACTTCGTCGTTTGAATTTCATCCACGCCGAGCATAACCTGTTGTCTTTAACCTCTTTAACCTCTTTAACCTCTTTAACCTCTTTTAATGATTAATCTTCCTCAAGGTATTTCTGATCTAATTTGAATACTTATAAACTTGATCTCTCCGTTATCATTCAATTTTTCAATCTGTTACCATCATAAAAATCACTTAAATATATAATTACTACACAAGAAAGCCTATATGTCTGCGAGCTATTACAATAAAAATGCACACCAACTCGCAGAGATGTACCTGTCTAAAACCTTTGAGCAGGTACATCAAGCTTGGCTTGAATATTTGCCTCCTGTATTAAACAAAACTGATGCGCGCATTTTAGATTTAGGGGCGGGTGCAGGACGAGACTGTAAGTACCTTGCTTTGCAAGGTGCAGCTAACAATGTTCAAATCACCGCCGTTGAACCCGCACAAATGCTTGCCGATCTTGGTAAAGAACATACTCAAGGTTTGAACGTTAATTGGTTGCAAGACTCACTTCCTGATTTAGCAACGGTTACCCAACAAGAGATCAGTTTTGATCTTATTCTGCTCAGCGCAGTATGGATGCATATTCCTGACTCACAGCGCGAACGTTCACTACGAAAACTCGCAAACCTACTCAAACCCGGTGGAAAACTGGTTATCTCACTGCGTCATGGGCCTAGTGGTGATGAAAGAAAGATGTTTGATGTGTGTAGTGATCAGTTAATCCAAATGGGGAAAATCTTTGGTCTGTCTGCTGTGCTTGAAACAGGCCTTAATGACGATGTAATAGGTCGCGACGAAATCACTTGGCAAACCGTGGTATTGAAATTACCAGACGATGGCAGTGGCGCATTCCCCTTTATTCGCCATGTTGCGCTTAATGATGGTAAATCAGCAACCCACAAACTGGCGCTAATGCGTGTTTTGTTACGCATTGCAGATGGTCACCCCGGTGCTGTTATTCGCCGTGAAGATAACCGAGTGATATTACCTATGGGGCTGGTGGCCTTGTATTGGTCGCATCAATATAAAGACCTTATCGATAAGCATCATCTGTTTCAAACACCCAATAAAAATTCAAATATGGGTTTTATGAAAGCAGACGGTTGGCACAAACTCACCGACTTACAATCGTCAGATTATCGGGTTGGCAACCTGTTTATTGGAGATCAATCTAAAGCGCTTTGTAAGCTACTTTCAGCTTGTGCTAGCAATATTAAAAGCATGCCATGTAAATACATCACCTACCCTAACAGTGACAAAGGCGTATTTGAAGTCGCGAGCAAAACAGTACGGGCCAAAGAGAGCCTGTTTTTAGACTTGCCAACCCTCAAAGCATGGGGCGAGTTCTCATTACCCGAACACCTATGGACTGCCTTTAATCGTTATGCTTGTTGGATAGAGCCTGTATTGATATCAGAGTGGGTAAAAACCATGGCGGGTTATCAAGGTAACAAACAACATCAATCACCTGAAAAACAGCATCAACTGTTTAATGCGCTTAATTGGCTTGAAGCCAAACGCAGCACCACAGAAGTGCGTAAGCGATTTGATAACCTGCAAAAAGAGCAGGGCAATCAACATAACTGCGTATGGACAGATAAAAGCTTAAAGCGTAAATATGCAATCGACCATTGTATGCCTTTTGCTCGTTGGCCAAATAACGATCTATGGAATCTATTGCCCTCGGACGCAAAAGCCAATATTCAAAAAAGCGATCATCTACCTACAGCGCAAAAAATGAAAGCTGCTAAACAACGCATTACCGATTGGTGGTCTGATGCTTGGTTGAGTGAAGACGGTGAATTCGAGCAAAAAACCGGTGACTTGAACAAGATAAATAGTAGTCAACGATTCTTTGCAGAAGCGAATATCGCTTTGCCCGGTTTAGAAGCCAATAACAACTCGGTTGATGATCTGTTTGAGGCGTTGTTATTACAAAGAGGACGTTTAAAAGAGATGCAACAGTTGAGGGAGTGGTGATTTTGTTGTGTAAATATATGCTGAAGGTATTTTCTGTTGTATCAAAAGATTAGGTTTATAATTTTTTAAATACAATATGCGATGTATCACTTTTTAAATTAGCGGATTTTTAAAAAAATGAAATTAAAAATTGGACAAACATTAAGATATAAAAAACCAGCATGTTTTAAAAATAGGGACGAAGATGACCTCCTTAATTTTCATTTTTTAGTTCAGATGGATGGAATTAAAAATTTACAGTTAGAAAAAGGAATAAACCAGTCTGCACACATTAAGTCCTCTGAGCATGGTGATGTAAGGCCTGCAATTTTAATTTCAAGTAGTCAACATAAAAAAGGCACTGAAGAGACCCCTTGGGAAGACTATTTTGATGTTGATAATGGTCATATTCGTTATTTTGGAGATAATAAAGTTCCCGGTAAAGATCCGGCGACTGCTCCTGGAAATAAAGCATTATTAGAAGCATTTCGACTTAGCCATTCTCATGATCAAAAGGCAAGAGAAAAAGCTCCTCCGATTGTATTTTTTAAAAGAGTGACAGTCGGTGGTAAGAAAAAAGGCTTTCCTCAATTTCAAGGTATAGGGCTGATCAGTAGCGTTGAACTAGTAACGCAATGGGATAATAAAAATCAGTGCACTTTTACAAATTATGCGTTTGATTTTACTGTGTTATGTATCTCAAAAGAGCATGAGCTGTTCGATTGGAAATGGATAAATCAAAGGCGTGTTAATAACTTCTCTATAGGAGAAACTAACCAGCTTGCACCAAACAGCTGGGTCACTTGGCTCAAAGAAGGTAATAATTCTTTGAATAAGCTAAGGCGTAGAGTTTCAAAGTTAAGTTTAGTTAAAACAATCAATCAGAAGCCTATTAATGGAAGTAAGTTAGAAGATACTTTATTAGAGATCTATGAGCATTATTCGACAAAAAAACATAATTTTGAAGCACTGGCTGAATTAATTGCTGAACAAGTAATAGGCAATGACTTAGGTATTTATCAAAAAGGCTGGGTTACGCAAGGAGGAGGAGATGGAGGTGCAGATTTTATCGGTAAAGTAACATTAGGCAATAGTTTTTCAAAGGTAGATTTAATTGTGCTTGGACAAGCAAAATGTGAGGGATTACAAACTCCTACTGGAGGTAATCATATTGCGCGGACTGTCGCTCGTTTAAAAAGAGGTTGGCTTGGCGTTTACGTCACCACTAGTTATTTTTCAGAAGCGGTTCAACGAGAGGTCATTGAAGATAAGTACCCAATAGTTTTAATCCATGGAAAACGTGTTGCTGAAGAAGTAAGCAAACTTGTTTTTAACAGTACTCAATTTGACAACGTAAAAATGTTCTTGAATTACGTAGATACACTATATCCATTACGGTTAAAACAAAGACAGCCGGAAGAAATTTTAAATGCACAATCTTCATATAACTTTATCGAAGCTAACAAAAAAATGCCAGTACAGAAAACAAACAAATTCCTTGAGTTGAGTACCTAAGGTACTGATAAATTTTATCCTCATTATATTAAAGGAAGCTTTATGCTTGCACTGTTAAAGATACAGTGACCTTGTTGTAACGTTTTTCTGGGGTGGTAAGTGTAGTCTTGTGTAATTATCGAGACAGCCGTACTTTCTCTGGGGCCTGCATTTATTCTTGAACGGAATGGTAGCTGTCCTGAGCTAATAACAGCCTTGGGTAAGAGAATAACTAACGTTTTCTTGCAGAAGTGAATATCGCTTTTCCGAACCTTTCAGTGGCCAATAAGCCCGTAGATGATCTATTTATTCTAACTTGTTGGTTTACTTGAAATCAAAGTATGGGGGCCCGATCTAGGCTTCTTATTTACTAAACAATTAAATGTTTTTAAATAACAACATATGCATCGGTATACTTTTAAAACAGACCTATTAATCGTCATTAATAGCTCTGTTGATTTTAATATAAAAATAGCATTCGTGGTTTAGGTTATTAGCTCACCGCTAATACGCTTAACAACTTGCTGGCATCCAAAACCAATTACCACCTTTTGCAGGTTGCTCCCAAACACCTGGGTTGTGTTGCGCTGTAAAACATAAACCTTGAAAGCTAACCAGTGTACCGTTAGCTACTTTTGTTACTCCTCCCTGCCACTCAATCACATCTTTTGGTGGTATAACAACAGGTGTTGGCGTAACAACAGGTGTTGGTAAAACAACAGGCGTTGGGGTAACAACAGGTGTTGGTAAAACAACAGGTGTTGGGGTAACAACTACTCCACCACAATCCGCTTCAGCCCAGAACCAAGTACCACCTGCTTTAGGTTGCTCCCACATTCCAGGGTTATGTTGTGCGCTAAAACAAAGCCCGTTATGACTCACTAATGTACCATTTGCATATGTTTCTGTTTTCCAAGCAGGTATGCCTGCTGGTGGTGTAATGACGGGTGTCGGCGTAACGACCGGTGTCGGTGTAACGACGGGTGTCGGTGTAACGACAGGTGTTGGTGTAACGACGGGTGTCGGTGTAACGACAGGTGTTGGTGTAACGACAGGTGTTGGTGTAACGACAGGTGTTGGTGTAACGACAGGTGTTGGTGTAATAACAGGTGTCGGTGTAACGACTATGTCACCACAGCTCGCGACTAACCAAAACCAGTTTCCCCCCGCAAGAGGCTCTTCCCAAACACCAGGATCATGCTGTGCAGTAAAACATAAACCTTTATTGCTCACTAAGGTGCCATTTGCATATATTTCACCCATTTTCCAAGCAATAGGGTTAACAGGTTCAACTGGTTTTGGAGTAGGTTTAATAGGTGGTACTGTACCGGGTTCACCTAAATAAAGTGGTTTTGCAACACTTTCAGGTAAACATTTATAAGTTGACTCTTGACCTTTAAAGATCCCCATGCGATCAAATGCATCATATGAACTACCGTCTTTATCACAAAGCTGTGACCAAGGTGTATCAACAGGTAATGCTAATATAATGGCATCTAATACTTCACCAAACTGGTCTGCAAAATCAATCGCACCTTGCGTACTGATTTTATCAAATACAGTCGCTGCGGCATCTTCTGCGGCTGTTAATTCTGCTTTAGTATAGAGTGGCGCTAATGCATCTAGATAGCTTGAGATACTTGCCCAGTTAATCTCAGAAGTGTAATAACCAGGGTAACCCGCCACACCAGTTTCTGCGACTTCTTTTAATGCTTTGGCCTTATAAGGTACTTGGTATAAGTAATTGACTCCAAATCCACCCGAGCCATCACCCGCTAAATCGAAACATGAATCGATGCTTTCTTTTTGCATACAAGCTTCACGACGTACAGGCTTAAGTGGGAACATCGCCATGCTCTCTTTACTTAGGCCTCGATTGTAACCAACAGAAATAATTTTAGTTAATGCTTGGCGATCTTTTGCTGCTTGCGCAAATAAACCAAATTCATCTGCAGAACGCGCCACCGTGTAATAAGCAAAAATATTGTAATAAGAGGCTCCAATTGCACTCGCTACAAAACTGTTTTTCCCTGGCTCTGGTTTAAATACTTGATTATAAATTGGCGATGTTTTTTCAGCAGGGGCTACTGCATGATAATCGTCCGTTGGTGCTAAGCCTTTATAGAAACGATTTGGGAACATACGCATCAATTCCCCGTAAGCAGAGTACATGTGGCCCTCTAACTGGAAGAAACCATCATGTTTCGTTCGACCGCCACGTAATGTATTCCAAATACCGCGAATTTCAGGTTGATTTGCATCGACATCTTGATATTTAGGTAAAACAGGGTAGGTAAAATAACCAGGTACATTGGCGTAATCTGCGCCCATACCTGCTTCTTGTAATGATTTAGCGGCATATAAGTTAGCGTCGTGGTAAGGATCATCGATACCCGTTACATTTTTAAATAATGAAGCCGCATGTGCCATTGCCATTGCCCAATGTGCTCGTTCATTTGGGATTTGGAATGAATAAGGGGCTAGCCAAACTAAGCGTTTTAGCTTAAGAATACGGACTTGTTGATCAACGACTTCTTGACCTTGGCTTTTATACTTTGCCGCAACTTCATCAATTTCAGCTTGGGAAAGCTCAAAGTCCATTTGTCCTAGGCGAATTTTTCCTGTTGGTAAATATAAAGATTGGTCTAACTGGTAAGTTAAAACACCTACTTCTTGTGCAGGCCAAACGCCTGAAACACCGGTATTTTCTTCTGTTGTTGCTTGTGCTTGCATAGTACAAAGCCCAAGCAAAGTCGCCGCAACGAGCGGGCGAAATTTAAATTTTTCCATGGTATCAAACCTATTTTATTGCATATTAACCCTTGAGGAACAGAGCCATGTAATACCTTTCCTTAGTATTAACAGGCTCTGCATCTATAAATTAGATAAGAGCCTCGTATGGCGAATTAATATACTCATTTAAATAAATACCCGTAATGACGGGTATGCTAATAACAGTAGCTAGAAGTTAAATAATGCATTGCAGTAACATTAACCCATTGATTTTGCTTCATAATGGCGACTGTCTGGTTAAGAATTAAACCATTATTGGTCTGTTTTCACAAGTTTATGATCTAAAGTTAACGTAACGACTCAAAACCACTTTAATAATTTGAGGGGGGTTATAAAGAGCAGACTATAAAATACATTAAACACAAGGTTCATCCCAGTTGGGCACCCAAAGACTTTACAAATTAGTTTATTGATTTTCTGATAACGCTTTAGCAACTTGTATAAAATGCCTCTCGGGCACCCACGTACTTTTTTAGTGTTTTCACTCGTTACGAAGTTTGGGGGGCAGTCTTTATTCTTGAATAGAAGTTGTCCTGAGCTAAATGACAGCCTTGAGCAAGACAGTAACTAATGTTTTTTACAGAAGTTAATATCGCTTTGGCGAACCTTTCTGCCACCAACAAGTCCGTAGATGATCTATTGATTCTAACTTGTTCTCTGGTCCAATATGTTGGGATCCCCATTATCTATTTTGACGCTAAGTACACAGCGGAAAGCTTCTCTATAAAATCTCTTGCCTTTAACTTGCGATTTCCCCGTGACTCTGGGTAATATATTATTCAATTAGTATAATGATAAGGAATGAATAAATGAGTCATAACAAGCAAGCGATCAATAGTGCTGACTTAATTGTATTAGCCAATGCGCAGTTACCTGAACATGAAGATTTTATCGAAGGTGTTGAGGTGCAAAGTGTTGCAGAGCAACATGGCGTTATTGCTTTTAAAGGCGAATCGTTTTTAGATGAAAATGGCTTACCTACAGCTAAGAGCATGA
>Ga0209395_1006551_pt1 | contig 12538 bp, 9 predicted proteins | sample GOMGulsemesocosm_3_FD_184635 | JGI IMG/M metagenome (GOLD analysis project Ga0209395, IMG submission 184635) | Methane-oxidizing microbial communities from mesocosms in the Gulf of Mexico - GOM9D Gulf of Mexico (SPAdes) (version 2) | ecosystem: Environmental > Aquatic > Marine > Cold seeps... | reverse complement strand
CCCCACACAGCGTCATCAGCACCGGGGGTCGAGCCGGCATCTGAAAAGCGTGAGACCTCCATAGGTCCACGGCGCATACCCGCCTGGCTAAATAAGAAAGCGCCCAGAGGCCGGCTATCAAACTTGCCCATGCGTCGAAGGCTACCTTGCAGCGAACTGTACGGAAAGATGCTGCGGGCAAACACCCAAGGCTGGTTATTACCGTGCAGTATCACCTCGCGAACCAATACCCTAGCGCGTGGCGCAATACCCAGCAAGCGAGCCTCAGAGAGGTTCGCTCTGTGCCAAGACTGGCGCAGCAACTGCACGTGAAAGCGGCCCTCGCTCTTGGCCTGCAATCTCGCTGTCAGCGACCCCTTATCCAACAGCCAGGTGTGCAAAGGCCCTTGCACGCGCCCACAGAGGGTCCGCGCTGAATGCCAGCGCTGCCGAGAGGAGGCAGAGGGAAGAAATGAGGGCTTGTTAGGGGTAGGCATCAACTTAGTGGGGCTTCACGATATTTTCAAAAAGTGATCAGGATGCAGTATTTTTAGCCAGAAGGCCTTTACCGCCTGCATTCCAGTTGATTTAATGAGGACTGATAATAACAAAAACCAGCCAGCATATAAGGAACTAATCATGCACAAGAGCGATTTAGTAGAATCAGTTGCCAACCTCGCCGATCTACCCAAGGACAAAACCGCTGATGTCGTGTCAGCCATCTTCGAAGAAATCACCAACGCCCTCAGTCGTGAGGACAGCGTCAACCTGATCGGCTTCGGCTCTTTCTCACAGCGACACCGCGCCGCGCGCACCGGCCGCAGCCCTAAAACCGGCGAGAGCATTCAAATACCCGCCAGCACATCCGTTGGTTTTAAGCCGGGTAAAGCACTCAAGGAAGCCGTCAACGTTTAACGCGGTGGCCTTTCCAAGCTCATTAGCATTACACTGGCCTTCTGAGCCGCGCTTATCGAAAAACGAAAGCCTCGCTTTCGTTTTTTTATGCTCGCAACAAACACCACTTCATCATGTTTTACACAGGGACGCTGACTCATGTCGTTAACCTCCAGAATCCTCCTCGCCATGGTCGCAGGACTCATGTTGGGTATTATGATCAACCTCGGCAACACCCAGGGGATACTTACCGAGTCCGTGGGCCAGTGGGTTGATGAGATCATCATTTCTGGTGTGTTTGACGCCGTCGGGCGCATCTTTATTGCCTCGCTTAAACTGCTGGTTGTACCACTTGTATTCGTGTCCTTAGTTTGCGGGGCGAGCAGCTTGGGAGGCAATTCCCGCATGGGTGCCATGGCCGGTAAGACCATCGCTCTCTACCTCGTCACCACCGCGATCGCCATATCGTTGGCGTTATTACTCGGTACGCTCGTCAGCCCAGGAGAAGGCATTGGCCTCGTCAGTACATCGAGCTTTGATGCGCGTGAAGCCCCGCCTCTGAGTGACGTAATCGTCAATATATTCCCGAGCAACCCGATTCAAGCCATGGCCGAAGGCAATATGCTGCAGGTGATTGTATTCTCCCTGCTGATGGGTGTTGCCATCGCACAGGCCGGTGAAGCGGGCAAGAAAGTCGCCGAGTGGTTCGAGAATCTGAATCAAGTGATCATGAAGATGGTCATGCTGCTAATGGAACTCGCGCCCTTTGGTATTTTTTGCCTGCTGGCCAAACTCTTCGCCGGCCTTGGCGCGGGGGCGATTATCGACCTAGGTCTCTACTTCGCCACGGTCGTCACAGCCCTGTTGCTGCATTGCTTTGGGGTTTACAGCCTCATTCTCAAGACCCTTGCGAACATCAGCCCACTGGCCTTCTTTAAACACCTGCGCCCGGTGATGCTGTTTGGCTTCAGCACCGCCTCCAGTAACGCGACCATTCCCGTGACCTTGCGCACCGCCGAAGAAAAACTCGGCGTCGATAACCGTGTTGCCTCGTTTACCGTGCCGCTTGGTGCCACCATCAATATGGACGGCACCGCCATCATGCAGGGTGTGGCTACCGCGTTTATTGCCCAAGCTTATCAAATCGATTTGAGCCTAACGGCTTATATCACCGTGATTCTCACCGCGACCTTGGCATCAATTGGCACAGCGGGCGTGCCAGGTGTCGGCCTCATCACCCTCGCTATGGTATTGCAGCAGGTCGGTTTACCGGTAGAGGGCATAGCATTGATCATAGGCGTCGACCGCTTGCTGGATATGATCCGCACCGCGGTTAACGTCAGTGGCGACTCCATGGTCAGCCTAGTGGTGGCCAAGAGTGAAGGGGCCTGGGATCGACACACCTTCGAAAGTAGCCAGACAGCTACAACGGAGCGCTGAGCGGTACCAAGAACCAAAAAAGCCGCCTACCCAATGGGTAAGGCGGCTTATGTAATGATGAACGATTTAGCCAACGGCCGTTAACTTTACCGCGAAAAGCTGGCCTTTTAGGAGTTCAATTGCTGAGAAATATTATCCAGGTCGTCGGATGAAGACAGTATGTTATCCACTGTCTGGTAGGCTTTCTCGGCATCCAGGTGCAACTGGCGGAATACGCTGTCCGGCACATCCAACTTAGGCCCTTGGCCTATACCCTTTTGCTGCAATAAACGCTGAGCCACAAACAACAACTTCGCGTATTCGCTGTGCTCCCCCTGACAATCAGCGTTATTTTGCTGACGCAGTGCCACCACCACCTCTTCAGGCATGTTCCACAACTTCATCAACCAACCCGACAGCTGTTCACGGCTTACACCCAACACATGCTTCTCAATTAAGTGAGTGGGCACATGGGTGTTGGCTTCCATATAACGGCAAATGGTCTGAAACTGTGGTGGGAAAATCTCCGCCAAGACCAGGTAACCAAAATTGAACAGCAAGCCTGATAAGTAAGCCATGCCGAATCCAGGGCGATGTTCTCGAGGGATCGACGTCACCAAGCCCTCGACTGTCGCAGCCGTGTAGACAGCATGCTGCCAGTAAGGGGCAGCTCCTCTCGGGCCTTCTTTTGGCAGGTTCATGGTTTTACCCAAAGCCAAACCTAGGGCCAAATTCAGCACCATATCGAAGCCCAAGACACGCACCACCGCATCGTGGATAGATTTTATCTTGCCCGGCGCCGAGTAGTAGGGCGACGACGCCCAACTGACGACCTGCGCCGCCAAACTTGGGTCCAGCTCGACAATATTAGCCAGGTCGCTGATATCCGCATTCGGGTCGACGCGCAGCTTAATAATACGCTGCGCCGTCTCTGGTAAGGGGGGTAACTCCAAGGTTTCTTCTAGGCGTTGCTTAATACGCAGGGTGGTAAAGTTCTTCACCGCGCCAACAATCGCCTCTTCATCACTGTCGCCGTCCGCCATGGCCTCAAGTTCAGCAATGGGCACACAAATATCGCACACGGTGGCGTCGCCGAGCATGGCCTGAAAATCAGCTTGCCCAACCTCGATCAAGTCGTCGCCACTGCCGGAGTCCAAAAGAATGGTCTGCTGATCAAGTAAACGGCTATCGACCAGCGTTGGCACACCTGCTAAGCGAGGCAGGGCAGGGATCGATTGTAATTTGTGCTTATCAAAGAAAGGCTGTAACTCGCCGTCAGTCGCGACGATCAGCTCGCGCGCCTGTATGCGGTTGACGGCGCCCAGGTCCAACATGCAGTTGGCCGGCATAACCACTTGAATACGGCCTTGAGCGTCGTGCAGGATCAAAGACTTGGCGGCTCCCACCAAGCGTAAACGCTGTCCGTGCAACACGCTGCTGTAGCCTTCAAACTCGGTATTGGTCGCCAAGCTACTGGAAATCGTATAGGCAACGTTTTGGGTTTCCAGTAACTGCTTAACACTGGTGGAGACTGGCAAAATTACATCCTCTCTACGGCATGCCCACCCAGAGTTAAAACCGGCGGGACTTTCTGTTTTCATACCCGCCACATATTACCGTGTCAGTTACATACAAAGATAGCAGCCTCTTCGATGTTAGGCAGGCTTGACGTTAAACACTGGCGTAATTTTCACTGCCCGCCAACCAGCGGAGGATTAGCGCGTCAGTTTCATGGGGGCTACTAGCCACAAGTTGACTCGCTAGGCGCTTCACTTCGGGCAATAACACGCCGTCGCGCTGCAAGTCCGCCAACTTAAATTGCATCTCCCCCGTTTGTCGAGTGCCCAGCACCTCTCCTGGGCCACGCAACTGTAAATCTTTCTCGGCGATGACGAAACCATCACTGGTTTCACGCATCGCTTTGAGCCGCTCCTTACTGTATTCAGATAACGGGCTGCCATAGAGCAAGACACAGTGGCTCTCGGCGCGACCGCGCCCCACTCGGCCTCGCAACTGGTGCAACTGAGCCAAGCCCAAGCGCTCAGGGTTTTCAATGATCATCAAGCTGGCGTTGGCGACATCCACACCCACTTCAATCACTGTCGTGGCAACCAATAAGTGAATCTCACCCGCCTTAAAAGCCTGCATGACCTGTTCTTTCTCTGCGGACTTCATACGGCCGTGAATCAGCCCTATACGTAGGTCGGCAAGACTCGCCTGCAGCGATTCGGCAACCGCCTCGGCCGCTTGCGCTTCAAGCACTTCGGACTCTTCGATCAGAGTACACACCCAATACGCCTGGCGCCCCTGCTGGCAGGCATGACGCACACGTTCCATCACCTCTAGCCGTCGCTCCTGGGCAATGGCCACCGTCGCCACAGGGGTGCGCCCAGGTGGTAATTCATCAATGATTGAGATATCAAGATCGGCATAGGCACTCATCGCCAGCGTGCGTGGGATAGGCGTCGCGGTCATGATCAGCTGGTGTGAACGCACGCCGTTCTTGTCCCCCTTCTCACGCAGCGCCAAACGCTGGTGTACCCCAAAACGATGCTGTTCATCAATGATGGTAAAGGCAAGATCGGCAAATTCAACGTCCTGCTGAAACAACGCGTGGGTGCCGACTACCACCTGCACCTCGCCACTGGCAATAGCGGCCGCCTGATGACGGCGTTCAGCCACCTTCAACTTACCGCTCAGCCAACCGACTTGAATGCCCAGTGGTTCAAACCAATCACTAAAACTGACCCGGTGCTGCTCCGCAAGAATCTCCGTTGGCGCCATGATCGCCACCTGGCGGCCATTACCCACCGCCTGCAGCGCTGCCAGCGCAGCAACCACTGTTTTACCCGAGCCCACATCGCCCTGAACCAAGCGCAGCATAGGCATGGGCTGGGACAAATCAGCGGCAATCTCCTGCGCCACGCGCTGCTGCGCGGCCGTTAGGCCAAAGCTCAATCGATGCATAAACTTATCGATCAACAGTTTCGGCACTGGCAGTGGCAGCGACGGTGTTGCCCGCCATAGCTCTCGCAGTTTGAGCATGCTCAGGTGGTGCGCCAACAACTCTTCAAACGCCAAACGCTGCTGGAACGGGTGCTCGCCATCCAGCAATAGGTCTATTGGTGCATTGGCTGGCGGACGGTGCAGATACACCAGCGCTTGCTGTAGTGAAACCGGCTCACCGATGCCCTGCGAGCGGTAACCCTGGGGCAACAGCTCTTCAATGGAATAATTTTTCACCAGCACCAATGCTTGCTCGGTAAGGCCGCGTAAACGCTGCTGGGTAATACCTTCACACACGGGGTATACCGGGGTTAAGCGCGCATCCAACGCCAGGTCCTTTGCGTCATCTAGAAACTCATATTCAGGGTGATAAATTTCTAAACCCGAAGCGCCACGGCGAGCCTCACCAAAACATCGAATGCGCGCGCCTTGCGCTAAATTCTTTTTCTGCGCCGCCGAAAAGTGGAAAAAACGCAGTGTGAGAGTACCCGTGCCGTCCTGAACGCGGCACATCAGGCTGCGTCTGCGCCCAAAAACCACACTACTCGCCTTTACCTCGGCCTCTACCACCACGTTGGACAGAGGTTGAATGGCCGCAATCGGCGTTACCCGAGTGCGATCCATGTAACGCAACGGTAGGTGGAATAGTAGGTCCTGCACGCTGGCAATCGACAGCCGAGAAAGCTTACTGGCCAGCTGTGCGCCCACACCTTTCAGCGCCGTGATATCGACGCTGGCAAGGGAGGGCATGGACGGAGCGGGCGCACGCGGCTGAGTGGCCACGAGCTCAGGGGGGAAATCGAGCAGGTCAGTCATTGGGGGCCAAATGGCACTGGTTAATGGCCTTGCGCAGCTGGTCAATGGCCTTGTGACGTGGAAAGCTAGCGCGCCAAGCCAAAGCCACGGTGCGTTGCGGTATTGGGTCGATAAAGGGGCGCGTTACCAATATACCGGTACTGTAATGCGAGGCTGCCGCGGACATAGGCAAGATCGTAATGCCCAAGCCCGAAGCCACCATATGCCGTAAGGTATCGAGAGAACTGCCCTGACTGGAGGAGCGGCTCTTACTGCGTTTCTCTAAGCTAGGCTGCAGGTTCGGGCAGGCGTCCAACACCTGATCACGAAAACAGTGGCCATCCCCCAGCAGCAGTACTTCGTGGCCGTCGAGGTCAGCAGGATCAATGCTGTCCTGCGCGGCCAACGGGTGATCAACCGGCATCAACACCACAAACGGTTCATCGTAAAGCGGCTGTGTCACAACATCCGGCTCAGTAAACGGCAACGCCACAATGATAACGTCCACCTCTCCGTTGCGCAGCCGCTGGCGCAGGGTCGCGGTGTAGCCCTCCTCCACATAAAGTGGCATGTTCTCGGCCAGCTTCTGTAGTTCAGGGATAAAGTGCGGAAAGAGAAAAGGCCCAATGGTGAAGATGGCTCCGACGTGCAAGGGGCTGCTGAGCTGATCCTTGCCCTCGCTGGCAATTTCTTTAATCGCGGCGGTTTGTTCGAGTACCAGCTGCGCCTGTGTAATAATCTTCTCGCCCAGCGGCGTCGCCTGTACACGGCTTTTCGATCGCTCAAACAGCGCAATACCCAGCTCCTCTTCAAGCTTTTTCACCGCGATGCTGAGGGTCGGCTGGGATACAAAGCAACGTTCGGCCGCGCGCCCAAAATGTTGTTCTTGGGCAAGGGTAACGATGTAACGCAATTCGGTCAGAGTCATAAGGTTCTTCGGCTCATACTGGTACGAAGGGTAGCTCTGCTAATTTTGGCACAGGTTTAATAGGAAAGGCCGACTGAATTGCATTTAAAGTAATATCTTTCACCTAGCGACAGAAAAGGCCAGTGTGCAGCGAGGACATGACGCAGCGGATAGAGCACTGGCCCACCTTCAACAATAAGCGACCCAATACTGTGACAGCATCTACAAGCACTCCAACACACGCACCAACCCTCATGATTCTCGGCTGTGGCGATATTGGTCAGCGCCTCGCCCAACAAACCTCTCTGGCCGATTGGCGCATTATTGGCGTACGCCGCAATGCGCCGGCCATCAGTGGCCCGCTTGCGGATCATAAGCACTTCAGCTATCGCCAAGCCGACCTCACACAGGTTGATCAACTGCGAGACATCCTGCCCGAACAGCTCGACTACCTTATCGTCACTATGACACCCAGCGAGCGCACGGAAGCTGGTTATCAAACCGCCTATGTTGAAACTGCGCAGGTCTTACAGCTAGCCCTAGCGCAGAGGCAATTACAGCCCAAACGCATCGTGTTTATTTCCAGCACCAGTGTCTACGGCCAAAGCGCAGGCGAAGAGGTTAATGAACAGAGCCATGCGCAACCGCAAAGCTACGCCGGTAAAACACTCTTGGACGCCGAGGCCATCTACCAACACGGTCCCCACCCGAGCAGTGTGGTGCGTTTTTCCGGCATCTATGGCCCGGGCCGCTTTCGCTTAATTGAACAGGCCCTAGCCGAACAACCTGCCGCCTCGACTGAAAGCCCACAGTACAGCAACCGCCTGCACATCGAAGACTGTGCCGCTATCCTCGCGCACCTGCTCAATCAATGTGAACAGGGCATCCAACTAGAGCCGCTATACATAGGTACGGACTCCGAACCCAGCGACCTAAATGCGGTGCGTCATTGGCTGCGCGAGCAAGCTCAAATACAAATGAGCTGCCTGCCAACACTGCCTGCACCCACGCCTTCGGCGCGCAAGGCCGGCGGCTATTCGCGCAGCAGTAAACGCCTGAGCAATGCGCGCCTCTTAAGCAGTGGCTATCACTTTATCTACCCAACCTACCGTCAGGGCTATCAAGTCGTACTCGATGAATACATCAATCAGCACTCTTTCGAGGGGCAGTAGTTGTGCGTCGACGTTTTGCTTGGCTGAACTCAGTACACGAGCTGGACACTGAGCAGTGGCAAGCCCTGTGGCGCAGTGATTACCCATTTGTGCAGCAGACCTTTCTCGCAGCGCTCGAAGACAGTGGCTGCACCCACAGAGACACAGGCTGGCAACCGCGACACCTCGCCGCCTTTGAGGCGAACGAGGATGGCACTGAGGTTTGTGTTGCTCTGATGCTCGGCTTTATCAAGACGCACTCCTACGGCGAGTACGTCTTCGACTGGGGTTGGGCCGATGCCTACCACCGCAGCGGGCGTCAATATTACCCCAAGTGGGTCAGTGCAATTCCCTTCACTCCCGCGCGCGGTCCGCGCCTAGCCAGCCTAGAGCATATTGACCGCGAAGTACTGATCCCTCAAATGCGAGAACAGCTTAACCAACACTGCCAACAACAAAAGCTCAGTGGCTGGCACTGCTTATTTCCCGAAGCACAACTTCGCAAGCAATTGCAGGGCGATCAACAGCAGCCCAGCGGCAGCTTGGTACGCACAGGCTGTCAATTCCACTGGCACAATGGTGGCGCTCATCAGCAAAGCTACACAAGTTTTACTGATTTCCTCGCAGGCTTTAATTCGCGTAAGCGCAAGTCGCTAAAAAAAGAACGGCAACAAGTCCAAGACGCCGGCGTGACAGTGAAACGCTTAGTCGGTGCAGACATTGAAGAAGTCGACTGGGATAACTTCTACCGCTTCTATCACACCACCTATCTAAAGCGCAGCGGTAACACCGGCTATTTGAACCGTGATTTCTTTCAGTCTCTAGCCCAAGGTTGCGCCCAACAAACACTGCTGGTGAAAGCTGAAAAAGACGGCACTATGATCGCTGGCGCGCTGTACTTTTTTGACAGCCAAACACTCTATGGACGCTATTGGGGCTGTGATACCGACGTGCCTGGGCTGCACTTTGAAGCCTGCTACTACCAAGGTATTGAATTCGCCATCGAGCGCGGCTTGCAGCGTTTCGACCCTGGCGCGCAGGGCGAGCATAAAATCCAGCGCGGCTTTGAGCCGACGCTTACCTACTCAAACCACTGGCTCGCAGAACCGATGTTTTTTGACGCGGTTGAAGACTTTTTGGCGCGCGAGACAGAAGGCGTCGAGACTTACCGACAAGAATGTTCAGAGCTACTGCCCTTTAAGAAGTCAGATTAATCAAGGCCTGGAGCCCTGATCTAAAAAGTCAGCAAACCGCCCTCCTAGGGCCATTGTCGGCTACCTCCCGATTTTCATACCATGCATTCTGACAATCGCTGGCATTCAGAGAGCCGTTCTTCTATAGAACCCGTAACGCCTGATAGCCATTAATTCTTACGTACTCGAGCACCGATATGAGACATTTTATACTGGTTATCTTCAGCCTACTCTTTTCCTCCCTCGCCTTCTCCGCAAAAAATGTAAACGATATGCCTGCCAAGCAGGTTTCCCTGCTTGCTTATCAAGCGTATATTTTTGCCGCTCCCATTCATGAATTTCATCGCTTCGTATCGGACTTTCACACCCAGATGGGCAATACAGAACGTCCGATCAATGTATTGGTACACAGCCCCTACCTAGCACCGGCAGGCGATGAAAAAGGCATGTGCTGCCCAAACCAAGACACCGTCTACTCAGTAGCCCACCTGGATATGGGAACTCAGCCGCTGGTATTGAGCATTCCCAAAATTGAAGATCGTTATTACACCTTCCAGATAACCGATGCTTTTACCAATAATGTCGCGCAACTAGGGACACGCACCATCGGTGATGGCGATCGCCAGTATCTTTTAGTTAGCCCAAGCTGGACTGGAGAAACCCCTAAAGGCATGGAGCTTTTACGCTTTGATACCAATGAGGGGTTGATCCTTTTACGACTCTTGATTAAAGATAAAAGCGATTACCCAGCCTTACACGCTGTACAAAATAAAATCACGTTGGTCACGCTGCAGGAACACAACAACCCAAACGACAAACCCAGCATAGAGTACTTGCCGTTTGCTAAGCACTGGAAGGAAGACAGCTTTGAAGCTCTGAAGTGGCTAAACCACTACTTGAGTAAAAACTCAGTACCGGTACACGATGAAGGGCTGCGAGCTATGTTTATCGATATGAACATAACCGGCGCTGAAGACTTTGACCCTAAAAAACAAGCCAAACATGTCGTTGAGGGGCTTTTAGCCGGTAAAGCCTTAGCCGATAACATGATGCTTGTACGGACGGCCTATACCACTGACCATTCTAATGGCAGCCAATGGAATAAAGTTCCAGACGGACAAGATTTAAAGTACGACAACTTGCTGCGCGCAGCCATTACACGTTTTACTCTGTTGCCAAATGATAAACCCGAAGCTATTTATTTTGGCACACGCTTCGACAACAAAGGTCAGCTATTAGATGGTAATAAGGACTACATGGTTAAGTTAAAAAAGGCACCACCGGTTCATGCTTTTTGGTCACTCTCGGCCTATTCAAGTCCTCGTGGACGGTTGATTAAGAATGATTTTGATAAGTATGTCGTCAATGACCGAAGTAAGGGGTTAAAAATAAACGATGATGGCAGTATTGATCTTTTATTGTCCGCCACCAAACCTCAATCGACCGAAAGTAATTGGCTACCTGTACCCAAAGGCACTTATGCAGTTGCGCTAAGAACATACCTTCCAGGCGAGGAACTCATGAATAACACCTTTGAGCTTCCACCTATAATCGAGGTTAAAAAGTAAATAACAAGACATTAAAGAGGCCACGTTATGTGGCCTCTTTAATTCAACATGAACAATATCAGTCTTTTATATAGTCCCTTGGGGAGACACCTGTCCAGCGCCTAAAAGCTCGATAAAAGGACGTCGCCTCAGAAAACCCTACCGCAGCAGCAATCTCTTCAATGGTAAGACCTCCACGGCTCAAATGATAAATAGCAAAATCTCTGCGCACATCGTCTTTCAAGTTTTTGTATGAGGTGCCGTCTTCTTTTAGCCGCCGCTTTAATGTTGCACTGGAAACATTTAATGTTTCAGCAGCAAATTCTAAGGGAGGCATCTCACTTGTAATGGATTCACTCAACAGACCTTTTACCTTATCAATAAAGCTCTCTTCGAAATCAGGTATCGACATAAACTCTAACGCTGGAAACAAAAACATCTTTTCTAAGGTTTGTTCCGTCTGGACATTAGGAAGGTCTAAATAGCTCTCATTAAACTTAAAACCATTAACCGTTTGATTAAACTTAATGGGGGCTTTAAAGAATAAGTTGTACTCACTCGCGTGCTGAGGTCGCTCATGGGTATAGCTAACCGACTGTAGTGGAATGTTTTTACCAGCAACCCAACACGCCAACCGATGAATAATCCCCATGATCGGTAACAGTACATAATTATCTGGATCATGAAGACTGGCGTGTGGGGTTATCGTATATTCAGCGTAACCGTCTTGCCTTTTTATTTCTAATTTATAAGAGGCATTTACAATGTGATAAAAGTGAATACCTCTCTCGAGAAAAGAACCCAAAGTAGGGCAGTGAATACAAGCGTAACAGAGCAGTGACAAGGTTCCGGGGCTAATCGGTTCATCAGTAAAACCTCCATTACCATCCTTAAGCTCTTCCGTAATACGCTTAGAAAGGTAGATGAATTTTTCAGTTTCAACTCGTGCTTTTTCCTCTGTCAGCAACCCTTCAGATATATCCGATTCTTGTATAAGTGACAACACGTTACAACCGTGTCGCTTTGCCGATCTCAAGGCTGCGTTTACAAAAACAACCGGAACTGTGGATATTCTCATAACTATTCAACCAGCCTCTCAATCACTCTTTATTCAAACTCAGACCAATAAGATTAGCCGCCGTTACTAAACACCAACAGGCGGTTATTGGCGGGCATAGTATTATCTTCTAGTAACTTCAGTCCCTGCGTGTCAGCCAGAGCCAGCACCTTTTCTATATCGCGAACGCCCATGTGAGGCCCTCGATCTTTTAACCAAGCATCGAAGTTTTCATTGCTTTTACTGGTGAACTGCCCTTTATAGTTAAACGGCCCATAGATAAACCACAAACAGCCTGCAGGCAATTGTCGTGCAATGCCATTGAACAAGCACTCGACCTGTCGCCAACTCATGATGTGCAACGTATTGGCGGTAAAGACACTGCCTAAATTAGCTATCGACAAGCTAGGGCAGTCATCGGCATTCAAAACAAAGGGAGCGTGAAGGTTTTTTGCCTGTGGAAACTGCGCGTTATAATCTTCTACCCAGGCATTTATGCCCGCATGGTTCTCCTCTAAATCACTTGTGTGCCATTGTAAGTGCGGTAAAAATTCCGAGAAAAAAGCCGCGTGCTGACCCGTGCCACTGCC
>Ga0209395_1006550_pt1 | contig 12539 bp, 10 predicted proteins | sample GOMGulsemesocosm_3_FD_184635 | JGI IMG/M metagenome (GOLD analysis project Ga0209395, IMG submission 184635) | Methane-oxidizing microbial communities from mesocosms in the Gulf of Mexico - GOM9D Gulf of Mexico (SPAdes) (version 2) | ecosystem: Environmental > Aquatic > Marine > Cold seeps... | reverse complement strand
TACACTAGTTCCTCAGCAATTTCAATCAGTTCTGGCTTTAATATATTTCCGCCTGAATCGAATGCTGACTTCAATATATCAAATCCGTTTCTTGTTTCAGCGATCTCGTTGCTTGGGCTTCGAGCGCTAGCTGTTTTGGCTCTTTTTAGTTTGGCTAGATTATTTACGCATGCCTCCACTAAAGCCTCATCCCCACCTTTGTCTATAATATTCTTATGAAGGTTTGTTAGCTGCTTAAGATCATATTTTCCACCTTCAATTCTTTCAATTAACTCTTTAATTTTTTCGTTAGTCATTATTACCCTGCACTTTTATTTTTGTAACGTAATTGCGAATTGTCGGCTTAAATAAGTGTCATTACTTGAAGACGTGTTCGCATTCATTAGTCCATTGATGATAATTCAATAGCTAAGAATCTACAGTAATAAGCCATGATATCCAGAAGTTAGTGTTTTCGACAGATACAAGCTTCTTGTTCATCCATGTTCGTTTATGATTTATAAACTTATCAGTAAATTCATGCTTATTTATAAAAAATCTTAATTTTACCAATAAGACTCTAATCAAAGCTAATAACCAAGCACTCTCCAGCCAAATTATCTGCGAGTTAAAACTGTGAATTAGTGCGAAGAAAACCCCCTTTCGAAACGATTCCATGGAGCTTTTTGTAGAAGTACGAAAATTCGCACTTTAATCCTTTTTTTCAATATCCATAGTTGAACACCTTAACCCGTCTCAACATGGTCAATTCGGTCTCTATCCTGTATAAATACTAGCTAAACAAAGGTACCAGCAGTGCATTATTTCGTTAATTAGCTTAAAAAGTGCACACCAAGGATAGGATTGGCAGGAATATGCCCCATTCAAGTAATTTTGAGTTCTTAAAAGAACATGATGCCATTTTCTTTCAGCTAACTAACAATGCTGAGCGAATCTTTGCAATCGACCCCAATGCCTGCCTTATGAAGTTGTGCCAATTTGGTGAATCGCTTGCACAAGATTCAGCCACCCAGGTGGGGGTTATACGTAATGAACGTGAATCCCAAATATCCCACCGAGTAGAAGAACTCTTCGACTTCGCCGATCAAATCGAACAGAAAGTGAAAAACGCACAAGGGCGCGTGAATAACCTTAGCCAGTCCATATTGGCAAAAGCCTTTCGTGGTGAGCTCGCCACACAATGGCGCGCTGATAACCCTGATTTAATTTCAGGCGATAACAGTGCAGAAACCTTGCTGGCTAAGATTCAGGTAGAACGAGGAAATCTGAAATCGAAGAAAGCGACCGTAAAGAAAATCAGGGTGAATAAATTGTCTCGTAAGAAGACGAATTCGAAGTGAAATTATAATATGGGAACTTGCTTATTATGTAAAAGCTCTGAGCACCCTATAAGGGTTTCGCATGTTATTCCGAACGCTGCTTTTAAGCGAGCCAAGGATAATGGAAAGATGATGAAGGTGGATGTAAGTGCCAATCTTAATTATCTAGTTCAGGATTCATGGTCTACTAAAATGCTCTGTGCTGAGTGTGAGCATCTTTTTAATACAAGGTATGAAGAAGCTACTTTAAACGAGCTTCGAAAGGCTAGAAAGAAAAGTGATGAAACTGGCCTTCTAAATCTTAAGACAAAAAATCCACAGCGCTTAGCGGCTTTTATGATATCGCTTGTATGGCGGGCAGCACTGTCCCCCCATTCTGCTTATAAGAAAGTACAGCTGCCAACTTCCGCGATTGATGGGTATGGCGAGTGCTTACTGCATGGCAATAGGCCCGATTTACTGTGGGGTCTTTCATATCGAATAACAGCCATGTACGACTCCCGAGGAATATTTGATGTAGATGCCGTGAGTCGAATCATTGCCACACCCTGTTTAAGTAGATTGTCTGATTTAACCTTCTCATTTGTATTTATGTTTGAGGGTTTCAAATTTGAGGTGATAACTTCCACAGATAACCATAAGTTTGATCAGGCTGGTGTGATTAAACCAACGAAATTATCTTATAAATTGTCAAGACAGTGCCTATGGACTGATATAAGTTTTGGTAAGACTTATCGAGATATGTATGCACTTGTGCAATCCAATTAATCACAAAGGGCGGCCTGTTTGTTAATTTATAGAGGTGTAAGTGCGGTGATGGACGCTGAATTAAATGGGGAGCTTCAGCCAAAGGGTAGAAACGAAACCTATGAGTTCACCGCCGATACGACTTGTGTGACTATGGATAACAACGAGGTGACAATAAATGCTTCAAAAGTGAACGCTGCATATGCCCATCAGCATGAATTGATCCAAACGGATGAAACAGCGTGGATTTCATGCTCACTCAGTTTTGAAGTGGCAAAACATTTTGCTACTTCGGGAGGTATGATTAGCGGCTATATCTATGAGCTGGAGACTGGCTTGTTTGCAGAACACAGTGTGGAAATGATTAATGTGCTGGCCAGTGCTCCTGAGAAAGAAGAGCGAGAAGTAACTATACGACCTTTAAATAGCTTACGTATCCCGCAGCAAGTTATAGTTAAAAAATACGAAATTGAATTATGACTGTGTAGTTACCAGTGCGAAGAAAATGATTCGAAAAACCACGGCTAAGAAAACTACTAGGAAAACAGCAGTCAAGTAAAATCACTACTGAAAGAGGGAGCTTGTATGTCAATGGAATCAACGGATCTTACCTGTAACGCCTGCAACCTAAAAGGTTCAGATAGCGTTGTCTGGGGACGATACATTTATCAATTCAATGACGTCACGGTGGACGTTGATCGGTGTCTTGGGTGGTGTGCCGAGTGTAATAATTTTTCACCAATTGAACAAATTAATCCAGTGGAAATTCATGAGAACCTTCATGAGTCCATAGGGGATTTACTTGAGTTGCGAGCTAGATCTAATCGGTTGTTATTTGGTAAGCCCTCTGAGGATGATATTCAGTATTGTCAATTAAGCGTAAATAATAATGCCTCATTACTAACGCTTTATGCCTTAAGAGAAGACCCTGTTAAATGCTTAAATTGCGGAAGCACAGAGGTTACAAAGTTTGAAGGGAATATTGAATTTGACTATGAAAACGGAATGCTTTCGGGGGAAAAGAGCACTGGCTTCATACATCCTAGGTGTGGTGGAGAGTTTATAGCTACGCCAAGTGGTATGCGCATACACTTGATTATGCTAGTAAATGTTTATGATGTGAATGGTAATAAGGTAGACCAGTATGAAGAGTAGCCTGCGGGAGGGTGTCTGATAATGGCTTGGCTCAAACGATTTCGACTGCCGATTATGTTTGGTGTTCTGGCGACAGTCTTAACAATCTGGTTGATCTTTTTCACCAATGAAGGATTCACAGGAACCTTATTACCTGAGCTTATAGGCTTCGCTTTAGAAGGGCTCGTGTTTGTTGGTTTGTTTACTGTTTATCAAAGGAACAAAGAGCAAAAGCAAATAGATAAAATGCGGGCCACAGCCTATCGCACTCTGTATATTCCTTTATATAAGTATGCTGATGTGCTGTTTAGTATGCACAAAGCTACGGCAACAGAAGCAAGGAAGTGTAAGAAGGTATCTATATCTAGCTTTCTAACTGGTTTAGATGTGCAAAGTATGGGGCATGTTGGAATGCAGCGTAATGCTCCTGTATCCCCTACCTTATCGCCCAGTGTCCCTTGGTGCGAGTATGTACGTGCTACTACCGAAACCGTGGTGCAAAGCATAGAGAAGGCGCTAGATCGATACGGTTGGAATTTATCAGCGGAGGATGTCGAGTTGCTTGAATCGGTTGCATCAAACCCTGTTGCTCATACGATGGGAAGCATCTGTGAAATACTCCGTGGGCGTTCTACGATACCTACGGAAGCCGCTCACTTCCAATGGCAAACCATGTTTATGACTCAATCAGAGGGACCTCAATTTTCACGATTCCAAGAATGGGTTAACTTGCTAACACAGCTATCGGATAAAATTGATGCAAGTCATAAAGAAGTGAAAGAAGAGTTTTACTTGAACTGGCAAACCAATGTCGCGCCTAAACTTGGTCAAGAGCTTCCTATACTGAAAGAACAGGTCGCTCAATGACTCCACTCAGCTTAATCACAGATCACATTACTGGCCTGCCTGTTGAACTTGCCAAAAACCAATTTTCACAAGTTTGGCAGGCCCGAAAAACCAAACGCTTCGAACGATTCCTATCTCAACTGCAAACTGAAATGGATCGCATGACTGAAGAGCAAAGAAGTAAGCTTAACGATTACATTGAAACAGGAGAGGCACAGGATCGTTTAATCGAGTTTGCTGACTCAGTGTTGTCATCGTCTGATAAACGCGTTCATGTCGCCTTAGCTTTGCTGTATGCCAATGATCACGATTACCCCTTAAGCGATAAAGAAGTTCATGCTTTTTGCATGGCTGTCAGAAATATCCATCCTGAGTTAATCACATTTCATTTGAAACTTGAGATGGCTTCTTCGAGTCGTATATTTGACACGCTACCTGAACGTTACACGTTAAATCATACTGACGTAGATGTTTTGTATGATGGCGAGTACAGCTCTGATGAAATTACGGAAATGATTGGAGAGCTGGTAACATTGAAATTAATCTTAATTGACCCTGAGAAAAATAAAGGTGCTGAGGAAATGATTTCACGAGCTGTTAGCTGGGGGATGAATGACTCTAAATGGAATATGCTACGGCTGCTTAGAAAGGCCGAACAACTAGTAGAATAAGAATGAAATAAATAAGGACTATAAATGAGCTTTCCGGACAATATAACACGTGCGCATATTTTGAAAGCTATTGTAAAAATTGAGGATGAAGGGGTACCGGCTGGGGCCCACTCTTCGACTTATGACGTGGCTTATAAAGATGGACTATATCCACCTAAATTGGTTGTTTCTTATGCCAATCTCTTTGCTAATGGAAAAGTTCTTAAAAGAAGTGGTTTTCATGGCGGACGGAATGAGCCTGCATTTAGGTTGTTGAAAAAAAGTGGGTTTGAAATTTATGAAAAAGAACAAAAATATATGACTGAATTAGACGCTGAAGAATTTGAGTACTTTTCAGAAGAAGAGTTTAAGCTCCTAGAAGCTAGAATGGGGCAAGCTTGGGACAAGAATGACCCGGATAAAGTCGCTGATAAAGTCATATTGAAAAAGGCCTATGACAAAACAGATTACTGGATGAATCAAGTTGCTAAGAAAGCATTTGGAGTAGCCCAGACGCGTATCAATAGAAGTGTGACTAATCAGGCTCAAAAATTTGAAAGCTATAACTGGGGAAAAATATACCCAAGTTTAATTGAAAAAGAAGTAGGTGAACTGGCCTATACCGTAGGGATGCAATCAGATGGCATATTTAGAATAAAGATTGATACAGTCGGGAACTGTCCTGGTCGGCAAGATTACCTAAATTACAGAGATGCTAATGAGATCTCTCTATCAATTCCCATGGAGGAGGGGCTTAGCCTGGGTTGGAATAAGTTAATTGAACGAAGTGCCGATTTCATAGCGAAAGTTATGCCCCATTACAATGTGATTAAGGAGCTTCTAAAAGGTGATGATAAGGCTAGTCTGGTGAGTGAAGACTCCACTGAATATAAATTAAACATTAAACACAAGGATAGCCAGGCGGAACCTTTAAATCGAATTCTTTACGGCCCTCCAGGCACAGGGAAAACGTATCGAACAATAAATGAAGCATTAGCTATATTGGAGCCAGAACTAAACGTTGATAGTATTGATAGAGCTGAGCTAAAGGCTAAGTTTGATGGTTATAAGAAATCTGGCCGTATTCACTTCGTAACGTTTCACCAAAGTTTTTCCTATGAAGATTTTGTTGAAGGTTTAAGGGCTTATAGTAATGACGGGGCTATCTCATATAGTGTTGATCCAGGTGTATTTAAGAAAGCCTGTAAATCGGCAAATAGGATGGCAGGCTTTGAAAGCCTAGATGAACAACTTGACCAATTTATTGAAGACGTAGCTGAATCACCAAAGCAGGTTACGACAATAACCGGAAAGACATTTACGGTTCGCTATAATGGAGGCGATACATTTTTATGTGATCCGATGGGAGCTAAAGGTGATCGTTTTTCAGCTAACATCCAAAAAGTTAAGCAATTACTTTCAGGTGTAGAGCCTGAGAAAATGTATTGTGCAAGTTATGTTAGAGGCATTGCTCAACATATTAAGGGATTGAGCCCTGCTAGGGATGTAGGTTTCTCTGTAGGGCAAAAATTTGGTGATTATGAGGTCGTTAATGTTACTGATGAAATACTGTCTATTAGAAAACCGAATGGATTAGTATTGCCTTACCCTGTAACGATTTTAAATGAACTGAAAGAGCATGTATTAGCAGGGTCTATTACATTACAAGATATTCGAGATAAAGTGTGGGTGGATAAGGTCAGTACTGAGATTGAAACCTATTTGGTGAATGGCTATAACAATCTAATTCCCAAAATTGTTGAGTTTACTTTAATCAATAATATAGAAGAGGACAGGGATGGCTATGCTCCGCCAGTCGTGCTTATCATAGATGAAATCAATAGGGGTAATATATCTAGTATTTTTGGTGAACTCATTACCCTGATTGAGCCGAGTAAGCGCGAAGGGGCATCGGAAGCGCTCTCTGTTATCTTGCCTTACTCTAAAGAGAGTTTTTCAGTCCCCGCTAATTTGCACATTATTGGAACCATGAACACCGCAGATAGATCCCTAGCGCTAATGGATACAGCATTGCGCCGTCGCTTTGAATTTGTAGCAATGATGCCAGATACAAAATTACTATCTAGTGTGGACGTACAAGGCATTAATATCCAGAAGATGTTGGATAAGATGAACCAGCGTATTGAGGTTTTATATGACAGGGAACATACCCTAGGGCACGCTTTTTTTATGCCTCTAATAGAAACTGATGAAAATAAACGCTTTGGGATGCTGCAAGGGATTTTTAAAAATAAAATACTGCCGTTATTGGAAGAGTACTTCTTTGAAGACTGGGAAAAAATCAGGCTTGTGCTGGGCGATAATCAGAAAAAAGACCAAGACTTGGCATTTATCATTAAACAGAAAGGCAACTCAGCTGAGGACCTGTTTGGTAACACTGAAGACCTCTATGAAGCGGGTATTGATGAGACCAGAGTATACAAGCGCAATGACAGAGCATTGAAAGAAGAGACAGCTTATAGAGGCATATATGGCCAATAAGCCATATTGTATTCGCGAGTTTGGTTATTTGGTGGATGAGGCCCAGGGCTTTATTAAAGATGAGAACACTAATGTTGCTGTCTTACCCAGTAAGGCCTATGCCAGTCTAATGACCTTGCAGTACAGTGAGCACTCAACTGATGCGAATATACAACCATTTTTACGTCCGGCAACCTATAAGCGTAAAGCTGCTTTACAGGTTCGTAACTATGTAGGTATTTTACAAACAGCCTGTGGTACACAAATTGAGGTGCTTCCTAAGCTGTATGACAGCAGTGCCGATAGCAGTGATGAACATTGTCGTGAAATACTGCTAAAAATGCTGCGTACATTACGAGATAGCCCGTTTAAGCAAGCGGGTAGGGCTGACATTCGTGATGCCAAGATGCCCTTGTTAGAGGTGTATATTAGCCAGTATTTGTCATTGGTGAATCACCTGGTTAAGCGAGGTGTTCGTTCTGACTATGTGCAGGTGCAAAAGAATTCAAGGTTTTTGAAAGGGCGTTTGTTAGTTAGCCAGCAAATTAGAAAGAATACCTTTCACAATGAGCGCTTTTATATTGAACACAGTGAATACCAGATTAATCGCCCCGCCAACAGGTTAATTAAAACCGCCTTGCTAAAGGTATCCAAGCTTGCCAGATCAAACCGAAACCAGAAACTGGCGCGAGAGTTGTGCTTTGTCTTTGAAGAAGTGCCTCGCAGCGTAGATGTTGCAGTGGACTTTCAACGGGTTAAAACAGATCGAAGCATGGGTTATTACCAAGAGGTTTTATCCTGGTGTAAGTTGCTGCTATCAGGATTAGGGCCAACTGCATCTGCAGGGGCTTTTAATACTCTTAGCTTGTTGTACCCCATGGAACGTATTTTTGAAGATTATGTAGCCTACAGCTTACATAAGGGTATGCCTGAAGAGCTTGGTGAAGATGCCAAGTTAAAAACACAGGTGGGGGGTAAAACCTTAGTTGAAAGCCATAATGGTAAGTCTATGTTTAGGCTGCGACCCGATTTAATGGTGATGAATGGTAAAGAAGCCACCTGGGTAATGGATACCAAATGGAAGTTGATTAACGGAACAAGCCGATCTAAAAACTACGGTATATCACAATCGGATATGTATCAGTTGTATGCATATGGGCATAAGTTTTTACAATCAATCAATAAGAAATTGATGCTTATTTACCCAATGACTGAAAACTTCAAAGAAGCGTTACCGGTATTTACCTATCAGGATGGCTTTGAGCTATGGGTTGTGCCGTTTGATATAGTTAAGGGTGAGCTATTACTTCCGAGCAGTGAAGTGTAAAAACAAGATTTTTCCGCCACTTGCTCTGCTGATTTAATTTATTCAAAGAGTAGCCTACTAGCTTCCCAATTACGGGAGTCAATTAGGAGAATTACAATGGCAAATCCATCTACTTCAAGTCAACCAAGCAACGGTGGAAACTGGCCTAGCACTACTGGTAACCCATCAGGTGGTGGTCGAGGTAATGGCCCTAGTAAGTAATTAAACTGCATGGCGGGGTGTTAGAACCCCGTCATTCCTTTCAATAATAACCAGTAAATTCATAGATATGACACAAACACCGTTCCCTAATGTATTCGAAACTATCCGCTTTGTTGCCTTCAGCTTTGATACTAAAGCCTCAAATAAGCAGTTGGATGATTTGTCCAGGGATGTCTTTGCCGATTACCGTCAGGTTGATTCTATGCTGAAAAGCGTAGTGATAGACCCTTTGGCTAAATATGTGTCACCAGGCTTCGCACGGGCGCTAGGAAGACAATTACACCACCTCCTTGAAGATTACCTTGAGCTGGTCTCTTTAAAATCTGTAGATGGATTAAAAAGAGAGCAGATACTCCCAGTTTTAGTGCCAAACTGGTTTGTACCAAATGCATTGAAAGCATTGAAAAGCACGCTTTCTAATGTATCAGGTATGCCAAGTGCATTTTTATTGCTAGGAAACAACCAACGAGCGGTAGAAAACGTTCTTGTTTGGGTTAAAGAGAATATCGAAGGCTGGGAGGCCTTCATTGCTGGTCTGCTTAAAGAAAAGAAGGATCAATTAGCCAATTGGAGTAAGGGTAAGTATCTGCCTGATCTTCAGTCCTTAAATTTATTGCTAGCAGAGGGTGTAAATCACGGCATAGAGCGAAAGGACTGTACACGCCTCATGGGCCTTCTTGTCCTGGCTAGAGCCATAGATAGCTTGCGATCAATACCATTAGGGGAGGCAGCTATAGAAGAAGCTAGGCAGCAGTTGATGGGGGCTAGTCCAATTGAAAATCCATTTTCAATTATTGAGTCATTTCAGGAAGATGCCAAACTTCAAGTTAAGCCACTTTGGTCCCACCTGGGGTATTTGAGTAATCACCTAAGAAGAACGGTTCTTAAATCAGTGGGAGTTCAACAAGAATCCCGGCATTGTCTTGACGATTTCACTCGTAGACTGAAAGACCTTGGTGAGTACCAGGGATCAAAGCATAAAGTGGCGCAGTTTGAGGGGCGTTGGCATGTGTTTTCGGGTGATTTGAAGGGAGCTTGTAGGCACTATGAACAGGCGCTTGAGGCTGCTTTATATCGAGCAGGCAATGAGCTTGGAGATATTGTTTCTGAAGCATTTTGTGTTGCAGCTAAAGCGAATGATTCTGTTTTAATGCGTAAAGTAAAGAATAGCCAAATTCTGTTTAAGGTGGATTTGGAGTCTGTGAATCAGCAGTTGGTGGATAAACCAACTAAAAAGACAGAGCAGTTTGTGCAGGGATGGGAAGTAAAAATTTGGGCTGCACAGTTTGAACGGACGTTCCCGAATAGTGGGTTATTTACAAGTACTAAGCACTATGATCGTGATAATAGCGCTGGGCCTATTTTATATTTAACCACGAAAGAGGTTAAACCTAATTACAGTAATCCTAATCGTAAAATAAAAATCGGACATAATGCTAAAAAAACTTGGCCTCAGGTCTGTTGGTTTATCTTGCAAGACAAGTTAGAGGTAGTAGATAAGCTTATACAGAAAGGCGCTAGTATGGATGTTGAGTCTTCTAGTGGAGATACTCCATTAATTATGGCACTAGAAAAACTATCGCTGATTGATGATTCTTCAATGCACACCGCATTAATCAATCAGAAATCTATTCAAGAGTTTTATAGGTCTTTGGATGATCGTTTTTTTAACTCAGTAATACTAGGAGGGAATATCGAAAAGAGCGTAAACAAACAAACACAAAAAAAGAAGCTTACTCCATTAATTCAAGCCGTTGAGACAGGTAGGCCAGATATAGTTAAAGCAATACTAGATCTAGGGGCAGAGCCGGACCTTAAAGGTTGTGCGAATAATCAAACAGCATTAACAGTATGCATTAATCGAATGTCTCTTTTAGATAACCCTGATAGGTGGGTTAATCAACAGTTGAATCAACCCGTAACGTTGGAGCTACTAGATTCAATACGCCGTTGTACGAACGGTGTTCTTGGTGCCACTTTGGATAGCCAAAAAAATCTGTTAAATGACCAAGAGGTTTTAAGAACCACGGAGATAATGCTAATAGCCGTTTCACAACGGTTTGCTTTCAATGCTAGTAAAAATAATATGAAGCGGATTATGGAGATGCTGCTAGACCATGGAGCAGATCCTAATGTATTGGCTGAAAGTCCAATAAAGGGGTTTACACCTACTATGATGGCAGCTGAATTGGATTTATCTGAAGAGTTAGCGATTATCCTGAGGCATGGAGGCGACTTAGATCAACGAGTCCAAATAGATGATTCAAGTGGGAGGGCGCATTTAATAAATAGCTGGGAAATTGCTGAGCGATGTAAATCTAAGACTGTTCTTAGGCTTATGGAAGATATAAGGCCCTATTACACAACTAATTAGCGAGGTTATGTAAAAATTCAAGTATCACCGCCACCGGCATTGCTTACCATATAGTGTCGATTTAATACCTTGGTCATCTCAAACATGACCGGAGTATTTATGAGAACCCAAGAGCTAGTAATCAACTTCCACATGACGGAAGCCTGTAACTATAGGTGTGACTATTGTTACGCTACGTGGGATACCAGTTGCCATTCTAAAGAACTACACCGCATTGAAGGGGCTGTAGAATCATTAATTGATCGGATAGCCGATTACTTTTTAGCCGATAATCCACTTAAGCAAGCAATGTCTTATGGTTCGGTACGCCTAAATTTTGCTGGTGGTGAGCCAATGCTATTGGGTAAGCGTTTTTCCGAAGCCTTGCTATACGCTAATTCAAAAGGCTTCCGCACCTCTATTATTACCAATGGTTCATTTTTAGATGATGAAACTTTACTTGAGCTATCTAGGCACATTGACGTAATGGGCGTCAGCTTTGATACCGCAGACGAAATCATTGCAGGGTCTACTGGGCGAATGGATAAAAAAGGCGGTTGGATTAGCACAGTGAGGCTTGCTCATATAGCCACCATGTATCGTCAGTTAAACCCTTTGGGAATCTTTAAGGTCAATACAGTGGTTAATCAATATAACCACCATGAGTCGCTGGTGGAAGCCATGAAGGTCATTAACCCAGATAAGTGGAAGCTGCTTAGGGTACTGCCTATTTATGATCATATTAAACCCGTTAGCGATAACCAGTTTGAGGGGTATGTGAAGCGCAATAATCTTTTTTCGCATCTATCGGTGATTGAAGACAACGCTGATATGCAGAATTCATATTTGATGATTAACCCTGAAGGGTGCTTTTATCAGAATGGGGAAGCTCAAGAAGGCTATAACATCAGTGAGCCTATTTTAAGGGTAGGGGTTGAAGACGCCTTTTCTCAGATTAATTTTGATAGTGAGGTCTTTTTTAGCCGCTATACCAGTGGTGTGGCTCATGTGTAAATACAGCTCTGATAAGGAGCTTAATAAGCTTATTCGTAATTTGGTTGCTAGCGGTTGGGTTTATGTTCGCAGGCGCAAGCATGGCTTGTTGAGGAGCCCTGATAGGTGCTTTCAAACAACTGTGCCAGGCTCACCAAGTGATTACCGTTCATATCTTAATTTCAAGCAAGATATCTTAAGGGTAGAGAATAAGAGTCAATCAAACACAAGGAAGTGCGTATAGATGTTTATTGTAATTGAAGGTCTAGACGGCACCGGTAAATCCACAACGGCTAAAATATTGGCTAAAGCATTAGGCGGGAAGTTCTTAACGACACCCCTAGATAAGTTTAAAACAGTGCGACCTGAGCTAGAGGAGATCTACAGTGATGAATCGCTAGCCAGGCAGTTGTTTTATGCCTCGACGGCGGTATGTTTGTCTAACAGGGTAAGCGAAGAGCTTACTCAGCATGACTGTGTGATTATTG
>Ga0209395_1006547_pt1 | contig 12542 bp, 6 predicted proteins | sample GOMGulsemesocosm_3_FD_184635 | JGI IMG/M metagenome (GOLD analysis project Ga0209395, IMG submission 184635) | Methane-oxidizing microbial communities from mesocosms in the Gulf of Mexico - GOM9D Gulf of Mexico (SPAdes) (version 2) | ecosystem: Environmental > Aquatic > Marine > Cold seeps... | reverse complement strand
GTGTATTCATCTTTTACTTTTATAAAATAAAATGTAGGTGTCTTTAGATAAAAAAACCAACGCCTTTCATAAACATTATATGACATATTTGTAGAAATAAATTCATACTGCTGAATTTATTAAGTCTATTAAATAAATACGAAATCATAACTCTAATCATTAACCTAATTTATCATTATGAAAAAATTAATTACTTGCTTATTAATTTTTGCCGTAGGCATTATTAATGTTCAAGCTCAAGAAAAAATGGTCACAGGAACCATTTACGACGAAAACGGAGGTCCATTACCTGGAGCTTCAGTAACCATTAAAGGAAGTGCCAAGGGGGTATCTTCCGATTTTGATGGTAATTTCACAATTGAAGTTTCCAAAGGAGATGTTCTTTTAATGTCATTTATAGGATATGAAACAAAGGAAATCGAATTTGTTGATCAAAAATTGTTATCTATCACATTAAATCCATCCAGTAATCAATTAGAAGAAGTTGTAATTACAGCCCTTGGAATTAAAAAGGAGAAAAAACGTGTTGGATATGCTGTTCAGGAAGTTAAAGGTGAATCATTACAAAAAGCAATAGCTCCAAATGTTGCAGAATCACTAACAGGAAAAGTAGCGGGACTAACCATTGTTAACAGTAACGGATTCTTTTCAGATCCAGGAATATATCTTAGAGGAAGTAAGCCATTAATTGTAATAGACGGAGTTCCTAATCCATCAACGGATATGTGGAATATTAGTTCTGATGACATCGAGAGTATTACCGTTTTAAAAGCAGCATCAGCATCAGCTCTTTATGGATCATTAGGATTAAATGGAGCTATTCAAATAACGCTTAATTCTGGGAGTAAAGGAGCTGAAGGCACCATAGTCTCCGTAAATTCTTCTACTACTTTTCAAGGAGGTTTTACAAGGATTCCAAGAGCTCAAACAGCATATGGACCAGGAAATGCAGGTGTATACGAATTTGATACAGGAGCACCTGGAAGTAACGGGAAAAATGATTTTGATTACAATATATGGGGACCAAAATTTGATGGAAGACTATTACCTCAATATGACTCTCCAATAGATCCAGTTACAGGAAAAAGAATACCTACACCATGGATTGCTAGAGGAAAAGATAATTTAGGAAACTTTATGGAAACAGGTATTGTTAGTTCTAATAATATGTCAATCCAATCCAGTGGAGAGAATGGTAGTTTAAACGTTTCTAATACATACAAACACTCAAAATCTTCAGTCCCTGGCGCCAAATTAGACATCAATACCTTTAGGGTAAGAGGTAAATTGAATATTACGGAACAATTTTCGGTAGATGCTTCATTGCAACATAATTTTCAATTTTCAAATAATGCGCCTAGAGCAACCTATAATCCAACTTCACCAATATATACATTGGCAGTTTGGGGAGGTGCTCATTTTGATGTTAGAAATATGAAAAAATTCTGGGTACCAGGAAAAGAAGGAATAAAACAACACTTTGTTGAGAATTGGAGGTATAATAACCCTTATGCTTATGTACATGGCTATAAAAAGCCTTATAAAAGAAATAATGTACTAGGTTATTTAAAAGCAAATTATAAGCTAAATGAAAAAGTGAATGCATTTGTTAGAACAAGTTTAACAACAGATTCAAGAACTATAGATCAAGAAATATCTGTCGATGTTTACAATTATGACATTCCAGATAGAGGTGGTAGGTACAGACACTTTCAAGATAACTTATTTGAATCCAACACAGACTTTTTAATTAGCTATAATGATGATTTTTTAAATAAAGAATTTGAAATAGATGCAACACTTGGAGCAAATCAAAGACTTTATAGATATAGCACATCATATGCAGCAACTACGCAGTTAGTAGTTCCTGAAATATTTAAGTTGAGTAATTCAGTTGATAAAATTACTCCTTCAAGTTCAAAACAAGAAAAGGGAGTATATAGTGGTTATGCAACGGTAGATTTGGCATATCAAAATAAATTTTTCTTAGGGTTTACAGGTCGCGTTGATAAATCTTCCACCTTACCAGCTAAGAATGATTCATTTTTCTATCCATCTGTTTACACAAGTATTCTATTAAACAAAATATTTGAATTACCTAAATCAATTAATTTCTTAAAACTTAGAGCTGCCTATGCAAAAGTAGGTGGAGATCTACCAATTTATAATGCAGTTAATTCTTACAGTACTGGAAGTACTTATAGAGACCTACCAATAGCATATTACCCATCTGTAATTGACAACCCAAACATTTCACCGTCTTTTACAACATCGTATGAATATGGTATTGAGGGTAAATTCTTAAAGAATAGGATTGCTTTTGAAGCTTCCTATTTTGAAAACAATTATGGTCCTCAAATATTTACACAAAGGTTTTCTCAAACGTCTGGTTATACCGGAATTAGAGAAAATGGTAGAACAACCCAAAGAAAGGGATATGACATAACATTGAATTTCAGCCCAGTAAAAACAGATAAATTTACTTGGAACTCGCTAATAAACTATAGTTCATTTAAAGATTATTTGACTTCATTACCTCCACTTCCAGATGGAACTGTTCCTGAGAAAGAAGGAAGAACTTTCGTAGGAGGAAGACTTTATGACTTATGGTATTATGAGTGGGAAAAATCACCTGATGGACAATTAGTTATCCAATCAAATGGTCTTCCAAAAAGGACAGAAATTTATAGAAATCTTGGAAATACTCAAAATGATTTTACACTAAGTATGAAAAACACATTTTCATATAAAAATGTAACCCTTTCGTTTTTACTTGATGGTAGATTTGGAGGAGTAACTTTAGATCGTTACGAAAGAGATTTATGGAGATCTGGTTCACACCCTGAATCTATCCATCCTGAGAGAGAACTTTCAAACATCGCTTATACACATGGTGGAGATGCCAAAACAATGCAAATTCCAGGGGTATCTTTAGTGAGTGGTTCACTATCATATGATTCAGACGGAAATGTACTTGAAGACACAAGAGTTTTTGGTGAAAGTACCGCTAAAGTAGATTATCAAGCATGGGCTCAAGGTTATAAAGCCGCGTATTATAGTAATATTATGGAAAAGACCTTTGTTAAATTAAGAGAAGTGACTATTACCTACAACCTTCCTAAAACATTAGTAGAAAAGACCTTTTTAAATTCGGCTTCTGTTTCACTTGTTGGTAGAAACCTTTATTACTGGACAAAGGATAAAACATATGCTGATTTAGATTCCTATTCATTTAGTCAAGGTTCAACAAATCTTCAATTTCCATCACAAAGAACTTATGGATTCAATGTAAACCTTCAATTTTAAAACTTATAACAATGAAAAATATATTAAAAACTGTTTTTTTATGCTCTATGGCTATTCTAATGAATAGTTGTTTAGACTACGATGAACTAAGAGAAAATCCTAATGACCCCGTAAACGTATCCCCTAGTTTATTATTTACAAGGGTTGTTCCTAAACCAAGATCCTCTTTTTTGGATAGTTATTCTTTTGCTCAATACCATATTAGAAATAACTCTGATGGTAAACCAATAGATTATCAATTTGGAAGTGGAGGTTTTAATTATGGAACCTTACGAGATGTAGCTAAAATGGTTGGACAAGCAGAAGCTAGTGATAATCATGTCTACATTATATTAGCTAAGTTTTTAAAAGCCTACTATTATGTTGATATGAGTAGAGATATGGGTGATGTGCCATTAACTGAAGCTATGCAAGGAGCTGATAATCCACAACCAAAATATGACACTCAAAAATCTGTATATCTCCAGGCACTTAATTGGTTGGATGAGGCAAATGAAGAGTTAGGTGCTTTTATAAATGATAACCCTGCATATGTTTTGGAAGGAGACTTTTATTATTTTGGTAATTTAAGCCAATGGCAAAAAGCAATTAATTCATACACATTAAGAGTTTTAATCTCATTAAGTAAGAAATCAAACGATTCAGAATTAAATGTTCAAGGCCGATTTGCAACTATCGTAAACAGCCCCGTTAAGTACCCTCTTATGACTAGTATATTTGACAATATGCAAGTTGAACATCAAGACAGAGACGGTTACCGTAGCCCCTACAATCCAGATAATGCAGCTTATGCAGCCGATATTGTGCTAGTAAGTACTTATATTGATTTACTAAAAGAAAATGAGGATCCTCGTTTGATGATAGTCGCTGACCCTACTCCTAATGCACTTGCTGCCAATCCTGACGAAGAAGCAGTGAAAGCTAATTTTAATTCATATGTTGGTGCAGATATATCTGTATCAACTGCGGAAAACGCAGTAAAAAGAGTTAATGGGGATATTTCATTTCCTAATCAAGATCGCTATAATAATTACGTTGGTCAACCAGCAGTTTTACTTAGTTATTTTGAACAAGAATTGAACATTGCCGAAGCAGCAAACAGAGGTTGGATTTCTTCCAATGCCACAAATCATTATAACAATGGTGTAGCAGCTTCTATGGAATTTTATGACGTGGAAGAAAGTAAAATCAGTGATTATCTTAACACCAAAGCACCATACGTATCCGGAGCTCTTGGTTTAACAAGAATTCACGAACAAATGTACATTGCTTTTGCAGAAAATTCGGGCTGGGAATCTTTCTTTTTAACAAGAAGAACTGGAGTACCAACATATAAGTTTTCGAGTGAAAATAATGTAGCAAAAATACCTGTCCGTTGGGCATATCCTGTTGCTGAACAATCAGATAACAGCGTTAACTATTCTGCCGCATTAATCTCTCAATTTGGTAGTGAAGTAGATGATAGGGATCAAGTCATTTGGATCCTACAAGATTAATTAAATAACAATATCAACATTATGAAAAAAACATATATTTTCAACAATATTAGATATATTTCTAATTTGTTATTTCCGTTAGCATTGCTCATTTTAGTTATAATTGGCTGTTCAAAAGATGATGAAGGATGGAGTGACGATAGGTATTTGGAAAATTTTGAAATGTACATTTTCCATACAAATCCTGAAACAGGAGAAGCATATACAACGGAAGAATTAGCCGAGTTATCATACAACCCAAAAGTAAAAGAATCTTATACTGAAGGGCAACCTGTTGAATTATCGTTAGTAACCGAAAAGTTACCAACTGAAGTTAAAGTATTATTAGGTAATGATCTTTCAGTCTTAGAAGTAATTTCAGAATTTAACACCTATAACGATAATTTTAAATCCAAAAATTTTGTTACAAGTTTAGAAGCCCTAAACCTTTTAGAAATTGGTGATAAAACTACCTTAAAGTTTGAAATACTATTTACAGATAATTCTAAAGGAGCTATCCTTTTTGACATCAAAAAGAAAAAGGTTTTTGTACCTAATATAGAATTCTTTGTTTATCTAAAGAAACAGCTTGGAGAAATTATCGGGCTAAATACCGAAGACAGCGTAACGTCAAGAGAAAAAAATGCTGAAGTAGGAACCATCGTAACCTTAGATGGTGTAAACAATAAAGTAGAAATTATAGATACACCTGATTTAAGTTTCAGACATACCGAAGACTTTTCTATTGGAATTTGGGTAAATACAACAGCTACAAATAGTGACCCTTCTATCATTGGAGATAAAAATTGGGCAAGTGGAAGTAATAAAGGATTTATTTTTGCCTTTTTAGGTGACAATTGGAAATTAAATGCAGGTGGAAGTGGTAACCGAATAGATTTAAGCGGTAATGTGATTAATGATGGAGAATGGCATTTTCTAATGGCTACTTTTGATAGAGATGGAGATGCAACTATTTATCAAGATGGTGTATCTCTGGGAAGTACTGACATGTCAGCATTAACAGATATGAACAGTGGACTTCCTATACAATTGGGACAAGATGGAACCGGGTTTTATGGAGATTGGTTTGAAGGTAAACTTGGAGAAACTTATATCTATGACTATGTACTAACTCCTGAACAAGTGGCTGAAATAAACTCATTAAAAACGGGTGTACAATTAAGAACTAACACTGGAACTGTAAAAAATTTAGAAGTAACAAATAGCGGGGCTAGTGTGAGCAGTGAAGAAGATCGTTATGCTTTTACTTTCGATGGTTCAAATATGGTAACAATAGATAACACTTCTGAATTAGCCTTTAGACACACAGGAGATTTTACTGTTGCAACTTGGGTAAATACAACTGCTACAAATAGTGACCCATCAATTATTGGTGATAAAGACTGGGGAAGTGGAGGAAATAAAGGATTTATTTTAGCTTTTAGAGGAGGCGATTGGAAACTAAATGCAGGTGATGGTTCTGGAAACAGAATAGATATAGCAGGAGATATAATAAATGATGGTGAATGGCATTTAATTGCGGTTTCATTTGATAGAGATGGAAATGCCATCGCATACCAAGATGGCGTTGCGACAGGGAGTGTGGACATGTCTGCCCTTGGCGATATGAATAGTGGTTTCCCAATTCGTTTAGCACAAGACGGAACAGGAACATATGGAGATTGGTTTGAAGGAAAAGTGGCCAATAGTATGGTTTTTGACTATGCGTTGTCAGCTGAAGAAATGACAGCTTTGTATAATGAATAATTAAGTGAATTATTGTTTGAGTTAATGGTGTATTAAGGAAGGTAAACTGTTTGCCTTCCTTGATACCATTAGTTTCACTTATTAAATAAAAAATATTGAATAAAATGAAAAAGGAAATTTTATTAGTTGGTATACTATTTTTATTAATTTTCTCTTGTAGTAATACAAATGACGAAGAACACATACCAGTACCAGCGGAAAATATTGTAGAAAAAAAAGTATTAATTATTGGAATAGATGGTTGTAGACCAGATGCAATAACTGCCGCATATACACCAAATTTAGATGCTCTAATGGCAAATGCAACCTATTCTTTGGATGCAAGAAATACAGGTATAACAAGAAGTGGCCCAGGATGGACATCCATGCTTACTGGAGTTTGGGAAAATAAACATAATGTTGTTGACAATACTTTCAATACATACAACTATGCAGATTATCCTCATTTATTTAAAAGGATAGAAGATTATAATTCTAAATACAAAACGGTCTCTGTTACCCAATGGCACCCTATAAACAATAAAGTTGCAAGATCAACGGTTGATGTAACAATAAATCCAGAAGACAGTACTTTAGATACTGAAAATAAAGCCATAACACAATTATCTAGCAAGCAACTAACTGCAATGTTTGTTCATTATGATGATGTGGATCACGCAGGACACTCAACAGGGTTTAGCCTAAGTAATACGGTTTATATGAATGCCCTAGAGAAAGTAGACCAATCTATTGGTAACGTAGTTTCAGCGTTAAAAAACCGAGAAAATTATAGTAATGAAGATTGGCTAATAATTGTAAGTACAGATCACGGGGGTATTTCTAACAACCATGGAGGAGATTCTGATGAGGAACGCACCATTTTTATAATTGCAAGTGGAGACAGTATTCCCAACAAAGAAATTACAAAAACAACCACTCAAACTACAATTCCAAATTCAGAAAATTGTTTAAACAGTGACTCCGAACTTAAATTTGATGCTAATGGTATCATTGAAATTCCAGATAATACAGCTCACAGTTTTGGAACTTCACAGGATTTCTCTATAGAATGTCGTATTAAATCCGATTATGCAGGCGATGTTCATATTGTAGGTAAGAAAGACTGGGATAATGGTGTACTACCAGGTTATATATTCTCATTCAAAACAAATACTCAAAAATTAAAAGTAAATGCTGGAGACGGGACAAACCGTATTGATGTAGAAACTTCTGTAATAACAGATAATGAATGGCATACCGTAAGTGCGACTTTTGATCGTGATGGTATGTTAAAAGTATATATTGATGGCGTATTTTCTAATGAAACTTCCATGGCATCAATAGGCAATTTAGATAATAACTTCCCTTTTACCATTGGGGCAGATGGAAATAATAAGTATAAGTATAAAGGATCCGTAGCAGAAGTTAGAATTTTCAACACCTTATTAAGTGCTGAGGACATTAGTACTTGGCAATGTAAAACAATGGATATCAACCATCCAAAGTATGATAATTTACAAGGACATTGGAAACTAGACGAAGGAACAGCAACAACTATTACTGACTCCAGTTCTAAATCGACAAATGGTACTTTAACAGGAGGTAATTGGTCAGATGTTCCCGATGAAATCACCGTAAATAATCACAACTACGATAATACGCCAAGAACTGTAGATGTTGTAATAACAGCACTAAATCACCTATGTATTCCTATTCAAGATTCGTGGAATCTAGATGGTAATTCATTAATAGATACTCATTGTCCAGAAATTAAATAGTTACTTAAAATGAATAAATTAATTAAACACATAGAAATAATGAATGTTTCTCTTTTATTAGTGTTCCTTTCAACAATTCTTTCATCTTGTTCAAAAGAGGAAACAAATATACCAGTCACACCTCCTACCCCAACTCCTGTTAATTACGTAGTTTCTGTACCCTGTGAAGGAAATAGCTGGCTGGTTAACAACGCAACAGCAACTGAGAATATGGTTGTAGAAGGAGGTATTAAAAACTGGACAAACTCAAATGATAAAATCAGAACTTACTTTTACGCAAAAACAACTGGCCCCATTAAAGTTGGTATCCATGCAAAATTTGAAAGTACTACCACTTTAAAAGTTACCCTTGGGGAAACCTCTCAAGAAGTAGATTTTTCACCATCAAACAATTATATTAAACACGATATTGGAACATTTACTATCGACCAGGTAGGATATTATTTTGTGGAATTAGAAGGAATTAACAACAACAGCGATTCATTTGGCGATATAGAAAATATCCTATTTGGTGATTCATCTTGGAACTCAAATATTAGCTATGTAGATTCAGATTGGTTTTATTGGGGAAGAAGAGGCCCTTCCGTACATTTAAACTATGAAGAACCTGCCAATAAAAACATTACCTGGTTTTATAATGAATTAACAGTACCTGTTGGCAGTGATCCCATAGGATCTTATTTTATGGCTGATGGATTTTCAGATGGTTACTTTGGGATGCAAGTAAATTCAGCCACAGAAAGACGTGTGCTGTTTTCTGTATGGAGTAAATATGACACACAAGATCCAAACCAAATACCAGAAGAATATGCCGTCAAACCACTTGGTAACGGCGTAGATGTCACAGTCAAAGAGTTTGGAGGTGAAGGGTCTGGAGCTCAGAGCTACTTTGTATATGACTGGGTACCTGGGAATACCTATAAATTTTTATTAAAAGGAACATCTAATGCAAATAATTCTATTGATTATACGGCCTATTTTTATGCTCCTGAAGTCGGTGATTGGAAACTAATAGCTAGTTTTAGAAGACCATTTCCTACGAGTACACATTTAACCAGATTGCATTCTTTTTTAGAAAATTTTGACACAACAATGGGTGATAAAACAAGACAAGTAAATTATACGAATCAATGGGTTTATGACACCGAAGGAGTTTGGAGTGAAATGACAGCCGCCGTTTTTACAACTGACAATACTGGAAAAAATGGAGTAAGATTAGATTATGATGGAGGAACTCAAACAGAAGGAGATAAATTTTACTTGAGGAATTGTGGTTTTTTTAGTGACAATCAAGCAACAAATACAACTCATACCAGAACAGCCAGTGGAACAGCTCCTATCATAGATTTTACTCAATTAGAAGTACCTACAATTCCTGAAGATCCAAGTTATTCGATACTTGACAGAACAAATTGGAGTGTTTTAGCATTTAGCACGCAAGAAGATCAAGGAGGAGAAGGAACAACAGGACGAGCTGCAGATGTTCTAGATGATAATCTTGAAACTTACTGGCACTCCTGCTGGAGTGGATGCGATGCAGCACCTCCACATTATATTATTATAGATATGGGAGAGTCACATTCAGTTGAAGGCTTTCAATTTTCTCAAAGACAATCACTTTCCAGAGCTGTTAAAGGCATTGAAATACAAATAAGTAGTGACAATACAAATTGGGAAAGTCTTGGTGATTTTACATTACAAAATGTTAAAAGCAAGCAAAATATTAGCTTGCCAGAAACAAAAACATTCAAATACTTTAAGTTCATTGCTAAATCATCACATGACGGCACTGACAATGCAACTATGGCTGAAATAGCAGCTTATGTTAAAGAGTAACATATTAAGCCTAAAGTAACATCATCTTACTTTAGGTTTTTTTTATAACAACAACTAGTTTAAAGTATATATGTGTAGTTTTATATGAAATATTTAATACACTCATAATAGTTAAACAATACAGTTATTCGTATTTTTAATTTGGTTGTAAGCTATTACAACCAAGTCTTAAATTTGAAACAAAATAAATAAAGAGAAATTTACAAGCGGTTTTTATGAAACAAATACTATTTACTATTTTAAGCTTATTACTATCAAACTTAGTAGTCTCACAACATAATGATACACCTATTCAATTTAATTTCAACAAGATTTTAAATAGTAAAAATCATATATTTGAAGGAGAAAATCATCATTTTATTAAAGGGATTGAAGGAGAAGCTCTGTTCTTAAAATCAAGTAAGAATGAGTTTGCTAATTTTAAGTTGTCCGATTATTCAATTGATGGATCCACAAGCTTCACAGTTCAGTTCTGGACAAAAACTACCTCATCAAAACCTACTGTCTTAATTTCTCAAAAGGATTTCAAAAACAAAGGAATCTCTTCTCAAAAAAATAAAGGTTGGGCTTTATATAATTCAGGAGGCACCCTAGGATGGTCCATTGGTTCCGGAAAACGAAGATTAAATTATGAACGAGATAATGGAGATAAAATGCCATTGTCTGATGGAATCTGGCATCAAATTACCATGACCTATGAAAAAGAATTATCCGAGGTTAGGCTTTATTATGATGGGCTTAATGTAGCCATTTATAAAATGAGTTTCGATTTTTTAAATAATAACCCTATAATATTAGGATCACAAGAAAACAACTTTGACTATAAAAATGACATATTACCCGAAATTAAAAATGGAGCAAATTCACTACAATCATTAGTCAATGAGTTTAACAATTTAAACGTGGAGAATGTAACCGAGGACGAGTTTTTTAGTTTAATTGTTGACCCTAAAGAATTGTATATAAGAAAGCTTAAGGTTGGAAAAATTGAAAGTGATAGTCTTAGAAATCAAAAATTGAATATCCTCAAAAAAATTAACAAGGTTCATAAAAACTTCTATTACAACCCATATACTGTATCCCAAAATCATGAACTTACAGCCTTAAAACCTGTAAATAAAATATACTATCTAAAAAATGGAAAGGTGCATGTAAATGAATATTTTGCTAAATTATTTGGAACAAAAGAACAATTATATCCATCAAATTTTTCAATGGACAATCTAACATTCTGGAAGAACTCTTTATCTCCTGAACTAATATTAAATAGCTATAATAAGTACAAGTCCACTACTCCTCAACCATTAGAAGAAAAACTAGACACATTAACTGTAGGTGTATGGAATATCTGGCATGGAGGAACTCATTTTACAATAGATAAAGATGGATGGGACTCTCGTAGTAGGATCGCCGAAATATTAAAAAAAGAGAATGTAGATATCATTTTAATGCAAGAAACCTATTCTTCTGGAGATTATATTGCGGCTGAATTGGGATACTATTTTGCGACTACATCAGATTGGGATTATTGCTGGCAAGGATCAAATATTTCGGTACTAAGTCGTTATCCAATAAAAGAATTAGAAGTATCGCAAAAAACTGAGTTTATGAATATTTCTGTAAAAGTAGAAGTAAGCAAAAAACAACAAATTTACGCGATGTCTAATTGGTATGGAATGTCATCTTTTCCAAAGGTTTATGATTTTCATAAAGAAAAAATTGATAACGCGGACGGTATTCCGATACTGTTTGGAGGAGATTTTAATGCTATTCCACACACCGACGGTGGTACTAGTGAGGCTTCTGTTAAAATGTTAAATAATGAATTTAAAGACGCTTATAGAGACTTACATCCTAACTATAAAATATTCCCAGGATATACCCATCAGTGGGGCGAAAGAATTGACCAACTTTACTATAAAGGAAAAGGTCTTAAAAATAAATCTACTGAGGTAATCTCAACTTGGCAGGGAGGTTTTCCTTCAGATCACTTTTTAATCTTATCAAAATTTAAATTAGCAAACTAACTTTAACATCGTTGAATTAATAAACCCTAAGGCAATTTAAATACCCCATAATAACAACTAAATTATTAAAATAAATTACTGATTCTAAGTAAACCAATAGAAACAACATGAAAAATTTGATTAATTATTCACTCGCTACTTTAGTGGCAATATGCTTACTATCTTGCAAAACAAGCACAGAAAAAGAACTTAGTTTTTTAACATTTAATGTCTGGCAAGAAGGAACTTCAGTACCCAATGGTTTACAAAAAATCCATGATGTTATAATAGAAACTAATCCAGATATTATATGCTTTGTAGAAGTAAGAAATTACAAAAGTGCAGATTGGACGACTAAAATAATTAACGCTTTAGCTGAATCCGGACAGAAATAT
>Ga0209395_1006544_pt1 | contig 12546 bp, 10 predicted proteins | sample GOMGulsemesocosm_3_FD_184635 | JGI IMG/M metagenome (GOLD analysis project Ga0209395, IMG submission 184635) | Methane-oxidizing microbial communities from mesocosms in the Gulf of Mexico - GOM9D Gulf of Mexico (SPAdes) (version 2) | ecosystem: Environmental > Aquatic > Marine > Cold seeps... | reverse complement strand
CGTTAAGACTAAAGCGTAAATATTTTTATCTTCATTTAACGCGAGAACCAAATTACGTAAGTCGGCCAAACTTTGTGCCGTCCAGGTGTGTGCAGGAGGATTGTTAAAAGTGATAACTGCGGTATGAACAATAACTTCTACTCGTAAAAACTGTGAAGAATAATCAGACATTTTCTTTCCTTGCTAAATATTGGATTCTAAAGCTTTTCTTTCATAAATGAGTTGACTCAACATTATGTTCTTTTTTCAGTACTAAGAGCATATTGATTTGAGAACAGCTTTATATATTTTGTATATAAGGGTGTACCTGACACGTTTGTTCTATGAGATACACCGGAGGTTTTTAGGTTTTCCCTAAAGTAATTGCCCTGCCCCCTCAGTTAATAAGCGACGAGCAATAATAACGCGCATAATTTCATTGGTGCCTTCAAGAATTTGATGAACACGTACATCTCTAAAGTGGCGTTCAAGTGGATATTCTTTAACGTAACCATAACCACCGTGAATTTGCAGAGCAGCATCACAAACCTGAAAACCTATATCGGTTGCAAAACGTTTAGCCATGGCACAATAGGCTGTTTTCTCAGCATCATTTTGATCTAATTTATACGCAGCTAATCGCACTAATTGTCTTGCTGCAACCAGTTCAGTAGCCATATCCGCGAGTTTAAATTGTAAACCTTGAAATGCTGCAATTGGTTTACCAAATTGTTCTCTGTCTTGCATATATGTCATCGCAGTATTCAACGCTTGCTGAGCAGTACCTATTGAGCAGGTTGCAATGTTAATACGACCGCCATCGAGTCCCTTCATCGCTAAGGTGAAACCGTCACCTTCATTGGCAAGTAAGTTCTCTCGTGGAATTTTGACATTATCGAAAGTAATTTGTTTTGTTGGCTGTGCATTCCAGCCCATTTTTTCTTCTGCTTTACCATAGATTACGCCTGGTGCATTAGCTGGAATTACCACTGCTGATATCCCTTTAGCGCCTGCTCCACCGGTACGAACCATAACCACAAGCACATCAGTTTCACCAGCACCGGAAATAAACATTTTGGAACCATTAATAATGTAATGATCCCCTTCAATTTTAGCGCTTGTACGCAGTGATGCAGCATCAGATCCAGCGCCTGGCTCGGTTAGGCAATATGATGCAAGTTTTTCACCCGTAACTAATTCTGCACACCAAGTATCTTTTATTGATGTAGTGCCCCACGTGGCAATCATCCAAGTAGCCATGTTATGAATTGTCATCATTGCCGTTGTGGTGGTACAGCCCATAGAGAGCTGCTCAAAAATTATTGATGAATCTAGTCGACTCAACCCTAAACCACCCGCATCTTCAGGAGCATATAATCCACAAAACCCAAGTTCACCGGCTTTCGTTATGACTTCTTTTGGAAAGGTATGTTCTACATCCCACTTAGCGGCATTGGGTAATAATTCACTGTCACTAAATTGCTTAGCGGTTTCAGCAAACATTTTCTGGTCTTCAGTTAAATCAAAATTCATCAGTAATTCCTATATTTAAAAAGCATCGACTATGTTCAGTAATTAGTTATTCACCTTTAAATTGTATGGTGCAAGTTAAAGAAAAAAGCACGGAGTTAACGTTAGTCAATGAGTACTTTTGACGAATAAATTGCTCCATTCAACAACAAGGTGGACAACTAGAACATTTCTAATGCTATTGCTGTAGCCTCACCGCCACCAATACAAAGAGAAGCAACACCTTTAGATAGACCTTTGTTTTTCAATGCATGGATTAATGTCACCATAATACGTGCACCACTTGCCCCTAAAGGATGACCTAATGCACAGGCACCTCCATGAATATTCACTTTACTAATATCTAATGACATGTTTTTAACTGCCAACATGGTAACCATGGCAAAAGCTTCGTTGATCTCAAATAAATCAACATCCGATGTTTGCCAATTTGCTTTAGCTAATACTTTGGTCATTGCCCCTACAGGCGCAACAGTAAATTCAGCTGGGGCTTGTGCGTGTGTCGCGTGAGCAACAACTTTACATAATGGTGTTAAACCACGCTTTTGTGCTTCTGATAACTTCATCATCACGAGTGCCGCTGCGCCGTCTGAAATAGAACTAGAGTTTGCGGCCGTAATAGTGCCATCCTTTTTAAAGGCTGCACGTAGTGAAGGTATTTTATCTGGTCGAGCATTACCGGGTTGCTCATCGGTATTAATAATCGTTTCTTTACGTCTATTTACGACAGTAATTGGGGTAATTTCATTTTTAAAAGCGCCCGAATCAATTGCTTGATTAGCACGACTTAATGAACGAATGGCAAATTCATCCATTGCTTCACGGGTAAAATCAGCTTCATCAGCCGTTTCTTGAGCAAAACAGCCCATAGAAATTCCATCGTAGGCATTCTCTAAACCATCGAGCATCATATGATCGATAACTTCCCCATGTCCCATGCGTAAACCTGTTCTCACTTTTGGCAATATATAAGGTGCATTACTCATGCTTTCCATACCGCCAGCAACAGCAACATCAATAGAGCCAACAAGTAATGAATCATGTGCTTGCATAGCAGCTTTCATACCTGAACCACAAACTTTATTGATTGTGGTACAAACAGTAGATAAGGATAAATCAGCAGCGATTGCCGCTTGTCTCGCAGGTGCTTGCTTTACCCCTGCAGGTAAAACACAACCCATAATGACTTCGTCAACTTGATCATTGGCTAAATTAGCTTGTGCTATTGCGCCTTTAATTGCGCTAGCCCCTAACTCAGGAGCCGTTACCGGTGACAAACAACCGCCAAAACCACCCATAGGTGTTCTTACGGCTGAAACAATAACAATAGGATCTAATGATGACATGGAGCTCTCCAGCTTAAAAATGGTAATAAATTTTTATAATGACAAGTTAATACCAAAACAAATAGATAAGTAATCATTCTAAACGGACGAAATATTCCAATAACCTTATTGCTTTCAATCGAGTAATAGCTAGCTATTACTCGATTGAGCGTCTTGCTCTGGAAAATTTAACCTCGTTAATAGCCGACTACTAACTTACCTGTATTGGCATAAGTTGATTTCTTTTTATAAAGCCTAACTTAATAGTTACTTTACGCCAACGTAACCTTGGTGACTAAGTTCATTAATAACAAAGCAAACTGTAATACCTTGCTTACAGGGTCAATTCATTATTTTAAACATCTAACAAAACCGACCTTTACGTTAACGTAAACTTCCTATAAGATAAATCAATAAGCAAATTTATTCAAGATGATATATCCGAGTAAACAAATGACATCAAAAATTAGCCTCACTACATACTCTATTAGCGACTTATCAAAAGAGTTTGATATCACCACGCGAAGCATACGTTTCTATGAAGACCAAGGCTTGATTTCTCCTACCCGTAAGGGACAAACGAGAATTTATAACCAAAGAGATAAAGTTCGACTAAAGTTAATTCTACGCGGTAAACGCCTTGGTTTTTCATTAGCTGAGACAGGTCGTTTATTTGAGCTTTATGACGTAGATAAAACAAGTGCAAAACAATTAAACAGCATTATGGAACTCATCCATAATAAAAAAAGTGACTTAAAGCAGCAACTTGAAGACATAAATGCAGTACTAATTGAATTGAACGACCTAGAAAACAACTGTAAACAGACTCTTAAGTCACTAGAAACCAAATAAGCCCCTATATAAGTAACGGCAAAGGAACCATTATGATTTCACAATTTAGATCACTTAACTTTAATTTAGGCGAAACCGTCGACATGATCCGCGAACAGGTGAACGCCTTTTCACGAGATGAAATAGCCCCACGTGCGGCACAAATTGACATTGATAATGAATTTCCGAAAGATTTATGGCGTAAATTTGGTGATATGGGTTTATTAGGTATGACAGTAGATGAGCAATATGGCGGCTCAGAACTCGGTTATTTAGAACATATTGTTGCTATGCAGGAAATTAGCAGAGCTTCAGCTTCTGTTGGTTTGAGTTACGGCGCTATGTCGAACTTATGCTTAAACCAATTAAGTAAAAATGGCTCTCACGAACAAAAATTAAAATACTTACCAAAACTTTGTTCGGGGGAACATGTTGGTGCCCTTGCTATGAGTGAGCCTAATGCCGGTAGTGATGTGGTAAGCATGAAACTTCGCGCTGATAAAAAAGGTGATAAATACATTCTTAACGGTAATAAAATGTGGATAACCAATGGTCCAGATGCCGATGTTTTTGTTATTTATGCCAAAACAGATACTAGTGCTGGCTCAAAAGGCATAACGGCATTTATTGTTGAACGTGATTATCCTGGCTTTTCTCGCCATCAAAAATTAGACAAATTAGGCATGCGTGGTTCAAACACCTGTGAGCTAGTTTTTCAAGATTGTGAAGTACCTGCCGAGAATATCTTAGGCACTGAAGGCAAAGGCGTTCGCGTATTAATGTCAGGTTTAGACTACGAACGTGTCGTTTTATCCGGCGGCTCATTAGGCATCATGGATGCTTGTATGGATCTTGTTGTACCTTATATCCATGACAGAAAACAGTTTGGTCAATCTATCGGTGAGTTCCAGTTAGTTCAGGGTAAAGTTGCTGATATGTATACACAGATGAATGCCGCTAAATCTTACGCTTATATGGTTGCCCAAGCGTGTGACCGTGGTGAAACGACGCGTAAAGATTCAGCTGCTGTCATTTTATATGCGGCAGAGTTAGCAACGAAAATGGCACTTGATACCATTCAATTACTTGGCGGTAATGGTTATATCAATGAATTCCCAGCGGGTCGCTTATTACGTGATGCCAAACTATATGAAATTGGCGCTGGTACTTCTGAGATCCGTAGAATGTTAATTGGTCGTGAGTTGTTCAACGAATCAATGTAGTAACTCACCTTATTGCTGTACAGCCAAATTTATACTTCAAAAGTACTCATTGACTAACGTCAACTCCGTGCTTTTTCATTTTAATTTAGCCGTACAGCTTCAAGGTAAATCACTACAATTGTCTAATAAAATTAATGTAGTGAGTATTCAACAAACAGTTATTGAATCAGTAATTGTCTAGTTTGCAGTGGTTTAACTCAAATACAAGGCAAAAAAGCGGAATTGACGTTAGTCAATGAGCATTTTTCAACGCAGTAGTTGAGTTAAGCCACAATAAAATAAACGATTACTAACTAATGATAAGGCACTACCGTGGCAAAACTAATATCAAAAATAAATGTACGCAGCCAAGACTTTTTGGATAATGCTGCCCATATGCAAATTCAAATTGACGATTTGCGTGACAAACTCAGTGAAGTTAAGCTCGGTGGAGGTGAAAGAAGCCGTCAACGCCATTTAGATCGCGGTAAATTATTACCACGTGACAGAGTTAATGCCCTACTCGATCCTGGTTCAGCTTTTCTCGAGTTTTCGCAGCTGGCCGCTTATAAAGTGTATGATGACAACGTACCTTCTGCAGGTATCATCACAGGCATTGGTCGAGTGAGTGGTCAAGAGTGTGTCATTGTTGCTAATGATGCTACGGTAAAGGGCGGCACTTACTACCCGCTAACAGTAAAAAAACACCTCAGAGCACAAGCCATTGCACAAGAAAATAACTTACCTTGTATTTATTTAGTTGATTCAGGTGGTGCTAATTTACCTAACCAAGATGATGTATTCCCCGATAAAGAGCATTTTGGTCGTATTTTCTTTAATCAAGCAAATATGTCAGCCAATAATATTCCTCAAATAGCGGTAGTTATGGGGTCTTGTACCGCTGGTGGCGCCTATGTACCTGCGATGGCTGATGAATCGATCATTGTTAAAGAACAAGGCACAATATTTTTAGCTGGCCCTCCCCTCGTTAAAGCTGCAACAGGTGAAGTGGTTAGCGCTGAAGATTTAGGTGGCGCTGATGTACATTGCCGTACTTCAGGTGTTACTGATCATTACGCACAAAATGATCATCATGCGCTAGAAATAGCACGTTCTGCCGTTAAAAACTTAAATAAAATAAAACCAGTAACTATAGATTTTCAGCAAGTAGCCGAGCCTGAATACCCAAGTGAAGACATTTACGGCATTATACCTAAAGATACCCGCCAACCTTATGATATTCGTGAAATTATTGCCCGTATAGTTGATGGCAGTAATTTTGATGAATTTAAAGCGCTTTATGGTAATACCTTAGTTTGTGGCTTTGCCAAAATATTTGGCTATCCTGTTGGTATAGTCGCAAATAATGGTGTTTTATTTGGTGAGTCAGCCGAAAAAGGAGCTCATTTTATTCAGCTCTGCGCACAACGTAAAATCCCCTTAGTATTTTTACAAAACATTACCGGTTTTATGGTGGGTAAACAATATGAGTCAGGCGGCATAGCCAAACACGGCGCCAAAATGGTAACGGCTGTTGCTACCGCACAAGTACCTAAGTTTACTATATTAATTGGTGGCAGCTTTGGCGCAGGCAATTATGGAATGTGTGGCCGAGCTTATGACCCACGTTTCTTATTTATGTGGCCAAATGCCAGAATATCAGTCATGGGTGGAGAGCAAGCAGCTGGCGTTATGGCGCAAGTTACCCGTGATAAGAAAGAAAAACTAGGTGAAAGCTGGAGTGAGGCGGAAGAGCAAGCATTCAAAAAACCCATTATTGATGACTATGAACATCAAGGTCACCCTTATTATGCTTCAGCGCGTTTATGGGATGACGGCATTATCGATCCAGCTGACACTCGCCAAGTTTTAGGCTTAGCGATATCTGCATCATTAAATAAAGACATTGAAGACACTAAATTTGGTGTTTTCAGAATGTAACATGCCCTGTGCTGGTGAATTGTGCGAGTGGAAGGTATCGATATTATTTATCCATACCTTCGAGCGCTAAACGTAAGGAAAAAAGTATGTCGATTGATACACCAACTTCGATGTTAACGTCAAAAAAAGTGCTTTATACAATAAGCGATAATGGCGTAGCTACTGTTACTTTTGATAATGCTGAGAAACATAACGCTTTCGATGACGTTATCATTAAGACCTTAACAGATATTTTCAATGATATTGCTAAACGTGATGATATTAAAATCATGGTGTTGGCTGCTAACGGAAAAAGTTTTAGTGCCGGTGCTGATTTAGGCTGGATGAAGCGTATGGCAGGTTACTCTTATGAAGATAACCTCAAAGACGCGAATGCCTTGGCACAAATGCTAAAAGCATTAAATTTTCTCCCACAAACGACCATTGCCAAAATCCAAGGTGCAGCTTTTGGTGGCGCTGTTGGTTTAGCTAGCTGTTGCGATATTGTTATCGCCAGCAAAAAAGCGAGTTTTTGCTTGAGTGAAGTAAAGTTAGGTCTTATACCCGCAACTATCAGTCCTTATGTAGTTTCAGCCATAGGTTTAAAAGCCAGTCGCCGTTACTTTCAAACTGCCGAGCGCTTTTTTAGCGACAAAGCAATGCAGCTAGGTTTAGTTGATGAAGTTGTCGAACCAGAAGATTTAATATCCGCGGTAGAAAAGATGATAACCACGCTGCTTGGCAATAGCCCTGAAGCAATGAGGCAAGCTAAACAACTTGCTTTTGATGTTGCTTATCAAGACATCAATGAAGAATTACTTAACGATACCAGCGCACGTATTGCCAGTATTAGAGTATCAACTGAAGGCCAAGAGGGGCTTAATGCTTTTTTTGAAAAACGTAGCCCTGCTTGGCAAAAAAATGCCAGTGAATTGTCAATAAAAGCCAAGAGTGAAGGATAAAAAATGTTTAGTAAAATATTAATTGCTAACCGTGGTGAAATTGCTTGCCGCATAATAAAAACAGCAAAAAAAATGGGCATCTTAACGGTTGCTGTATATTCTGACGCTGATAAAGACTCTCTACATGTTCATATGGCTGATGAAGCGGTATATCTTGGTGCCTCACCTTCACGTGAAAGTTATCTTGTTGGAGATAAAGTGATCGCTGCAGCCAAAAAAACAGGCGCACAAGCAATTCATCCTGGTTATGGTTTTTTATCCGAAAATGCTGACTTTTGTCGTGCTTGCCAGCAAGAAGGTATTACCTTTATTGGTCCTCCTGTTGAAGCCATTGAAGCGATGGGTTCAAAGTCTGCAGCCAAGAACATTATGGAAAAAGCACAAGTCCCGTTAGTGCCTGGTTATCATGGTGACGACCAGTCACCCGATATCATCAAAAAAGCAGCAGACGATATGGGCTATCCTGTATTATTAAAAGCGACTGCAGGTGGTGGTGGTAAAGGCATGCGCCAAGTTTGGAGCGAAGCTGAATTTGATGAAGGTTTAGCTGCAGCACAGCGTGAAGCAATGTCATCATTTGGTGACGATACCATGTTAGTTGAAAAGTATTTAACGCAGCCTCGTCACGTTGAGATTCAGGTATTTTGTGACAATCACCAAAATGCCGTATATTTATTTGAACGTGATTGCTCAGTTCAACGCCGCCATCAAAAAGTTATTGAAGAAGCTCCAGCCTTTAGCATGAGTGACTTTCTGCGCAGTAAAATGGGTGAGTCGGCGATAAAATCGGCACAAGCCATTGGTTATCAAGGCGCAGGTACCGTTGAATTTTTACTTGATGTTGACGGTTCATTTTACTTTATGGAGATGAATACTCGTTTACAAGTAGAACACCCTGTAACAGAAATGATTTCCGGACAAGATTTAGTTGAATGGCAATTACGTGTTGCAGCAGGTGAAAAACTGCCTAAAACACAACAAGAGTTAACAATAAACGGCCATGCTTTCGAAGCAAGAATATATGCAGAAGATCCAAGTAATGATTTTCTACCTGCTACTGGGCAACTAAATTTATTAAAAACGCCATTAGAAAGTAAACATGTTCGTATCGATACTGGCGTTCGTCAAGGTGATGAAGTCAGCGTTTTTTACGATCCTATGATCGCAAAGCTCATTGTTTGGGATGAAAATAGAGAAAAAGCCTTACAACGTTTAGCCAAAGCTTTGCGTGAATATCGCATTGATGGCGTTACCACTAATATTGAATTTTTATATAACTTAGCGACGACCGATGCTTTTATCAATGCCGATATAGATACAGGGTTCATAGAAAAGAATCACGATGCTATTTTCCATCAAGCTTGTGAAAAGCAAAATGAAGAGTTATTAACTAAGCAGTTACCTACTGCTGCGTTGTATTTAGTACTCTCGTTGGAAAATAAAACAAAAGAGCAAGCAAGACAAAGTAATGACCCCCACTCACCTTGGCATATGACTAACGCATGGCGATTAAATGAAGCACATAACCACGCAGTAGCCTTGGCTTATAATAACATTGAATACGCCATTAACATTGAACAAAAACGTCAAGCCAGTGCTAGTTATTATATTATTACCATTACTAGTCCATGTGGAAAAAACTACACTGTTGATTGTCAGGGGGAAATAGAAGGTGAAACGATTACCGTAACTATTGATGGTCATCGTAGCCAAAGTATTGTTGCCCATAGCGATAACAGCATAAGCCTTTATCAAGAAAACGGCGTATTTAACTTTAGCCAAATTCACCCTGACCACGGTCAAAACAATGATGATGATAATCATGGTGGTTTAACTGCGCCAATGAACGGTACTGTGGTTAGTGTGCTAGTGAAGTCCGGTGAGCAAGTAAATAAAGATCAGCCTCTGGTGATCATGGAAGCAATGAAAATGGAACACTGCATTAAAGCGCCAAATGATGGCGTAGTAAATGAAGTATTCTTTGGTACTGGCGATATGGTTGATGGCGGCGCAGAGCTATTATCTTTTTCTGCCCTACCTTTCAAAGAAAATGCAGAGGAAAAGTAATGTCGACACAAGATACATCTTTGACTGAGCAATTATCACAAAACCTGCCACGTAGCGTGAAAATAGTTGAAGTGGGGCCTAGAGATGGCCTACAGAATGAAGCGCTCATTAATGGCAAGGCTATCAGTACTGCTGATAAAGTTACATTGATTGAACAGTTAGCTGATGCTGGTGTAAGTTATATTGAGAGCGGCAGTTTTGTTTCACCTAAATGGGTGCCGCAAATGGCAACATCAGCTGAAGTATTTAGAACAATAAAGCGTGATGAAAATGTCACTTACGCTGCATTAACGCCAAACATGAAAGGTTATGAAGCGGCGATAGCTGTTGATGCCAAAGAGGTTGCCATCTTTGCAGCTGCTTCAGAGAGTTTTAGCCAAAAAAACATCAATTGTTCTATTGATGAAAGTATTGAGCGATTTGCACCGATTATAGCAGACGCGAAAAAACGTAATATTAAAGTTCGGGGTTATGTTTCTTGTGTTGTCGGCTGCCCCTATGAAGGTGACATTGATCCCGAACAAGTGGCACTGGTTGCTGAAAAATTACTCGCTATGGGTTGCTATGAAATTTCGCTTGGCGACACCATTGGTGTTGGTACACCAGCTAGCGTAACTAAGATGTTACAGGCGGTTAGCGCCCGTGTACCTTGCGCTCAACTAGCTGTTCACTTTCATGATACCTACGGACAGGCGTTAACGAACATTTACGCTGCGTTGCAATTTGGTATTTCAGTTATCGATAGTGCTATTGCAGGCTTAGGTGGCTGTCCTTATGCTAAGGGCGCATCGGGTAATGTTGCCACTGAAGATGTCGTTTATTTGCTTAATGGTTTAGGCATTACTACTAATATAGATTTCCAAAAATTGCTAAAAACTGGTTGGTTTATCTGTAACAAATTAGGCAAATCACCTATTTCAAAAGTATCGACTGCTTATTTAGCACAACAAGAAACAATATAAAGAGGAAAGTACAATGGCAGGATTTGACAAAGTAGTGCATAGCTACGAAGAAGCCATGGCGGGTCTTACTGATAACATGACCGTTATTGCCGGTGGTTTTGGTTTATGCGGTATTGCCGAGAATTTAATTGCAGAAATAAAAAGAAAAGGTACAAAAGGCTTAACTTTAGTTTCAAATAACTGTGGTGTTGATGATTTCGGGTTAGGTGTATTGTTACCTAACCGCCAAATAAAGAAGATTGTAGCTTCTTATGTCGGCGAAAACGCTGAATTTGAACGCCAAATGATGGCTGGTGAATTAGAAGTAGAATTAACACCACAAGGTACGCTAGCAGAAAAAATGCGTGCTGGCGGTGCTGGCATACCTGCCTTTTTCACGGCGACAGGTGTTGGTACACCGGTAGCTGAGGGCAAAGAAGAGCGAACGTTTAACGGTCGAGATTATATTCTAGAAGAAGCTATTGTTGGTGATTTCGCCATAGTCAAAGCATGGAAAGCCGATAGATACGGTAATTTAGTCTTTAGAAAAACAGCACGCAACTTTAATCCTTTAGCGGCAACGGCCGGTAAAATTACCGTTGTAGAAGTAGAAGAAATAGTTGAAGTCGGTGAATTAGACCCAGACCAAATTCATACACCCGGTATTTATGTTAACCGTGTCATTCAAGGCTCTTTCGAAAAGCGCATTGAGCAACGTACTATACGACCATCAAACAAGCACGCAGAAAAGGGAGAATAAGAATGGCTTTATCGAGAGAACAAATCGCCCAACGTGTTGCCCAAGAGCTTAAAGATGGTTACTACGTTAATTTAGGCATAGGCATCCCTACACTGGTTGCAAATTACGTGCCTGATGATATTGAAGTGATGTTGCAGTCAGAAAATGGCTTACTAGGTATGGGCCAATTTCCAACGGAAGAGGAAATTGACGCTGATCTGATCAATGCTGGAAAACAAACAGTTACTATGGCAAATGGCGCTTCTGTTTTTGACTCGGCTGAGTCTTTTGCCATGATACGTGGCGGTCATGTAGATTTAACCGTCTTAGGCGCTTTTGAAGTCGATGTTAATGGTAATATTGCTTCTTATATGATCCCAGGTAAGTTAATCAAGGGCATGGGTGGTGCCATGGATTTAGTTGCTGGTGCCGATAACATCATTGTCACAATGACACATGCCTCTAAACATGGCGTATCAAAGTTACTTAAAAGCTGCTCTTTGCCTCTAACAGGAAAAGGCTGTATTAAAAAAGTATTAACTGATTTAGCCTTTATCGAAATTAAGGAAGGTAAATTTCATTTATTGGAACGCGCTCCAGGAGTATCTGTAGAAGAAATAATAAAGTTAACTGAAGGTGAACTTGTTGTAACAGGTGATATACCAGAAATGAAACTCTAATTTTGTACAATTTTGTAACCAAATAATCCTCATTGCTTCGGACCAAAAATAGAGATATAAAGACGCTAAAAAATTATGATGAAGTCAATTAAGATCAATTAGTTGACTTTATTATCTGCAACTTAAATCGTCCAAATTAAAGTCAAACTTTCATTGCTATTCTCAGCACAAATGCTATTTAACTTGCACTTTGGTAACAATTGCGTGATACTTATTCTTGACAAAGAAAAGGCAAAACACGCGAAAACGTGTGACGCAAAACCACCGGTCTAAGGATTTAGCTAATTTATTTAACTTGATCTATGACAGCGGAGTAACCTAGTTAACAGGTACATCCCGTGGTTTTTTCTTTTATTAACTCAATTATAAG
>Ga0209395_1006543_pt1 | contig 12553 bp, 9 predicted proteins | sample GOMGulsemesocosm_3_FD_184635 | JGI IMG/M metagenome (GOLD analysis project Ga0209395, IMG submission 184635) | Methane-oxidizing microbial communities from mesocosms in the Gulf of Mexico - GOM9D Gulf of Mexico (SPAdes) (version 2) | ecosystem: Environmental > Aquatic > Marine > Cold seeps... | reverse complement strand
TCGAAATCATTGGCCGCTTGCAACACCTTGCGGGCATCTTTCACTAATTGCTCGCCGGCAGGGGTTAACATGACATTGCGGCGATGGCGTTCAACCAGCTGCAAACCAAGTTGTTCTTCCAATTTCATCAGTTGGCCACTAAGAGTGGGTTGACTAACAAAGCAAGATTCGGCTGCTTTGCCAAAATGTTTATGTTCATCGATGGCGTTAAGGTATTCGAGATCGCGCAGTTTTATCATTGTTAAGGCCTATTAATGCCGTTAAATAGTGTTGTTAAACCGATAGTAAAGACTGTTTGCACGCTTAGCAAGCGCTAACCAAACGCTAACCACAGCCCGATCGCCATCATAAAACTGCCAGAGACACGATTCACCAACTGAAGATTATCGCCTTTGCTTAATAGATTCTTGAGGGTGTAACCGCCACTGGCATAAATCATCATGCACACAAATTCGGTAAACATGATCACCAGCGTTATCACCATTAATTGTGGCGCGAGTGCAACGTCGCTATCAATAAAAGGCGGTAGCAATGTCATCATAAACGCCCAACCTTTGGGGTTGGCTATCGCGGTCACAAAGCCCTGCGTAAAGAGCACCACAGCAGAGGTTTGATGCTGATCTTGTTGCGGTGTTTGCAGAGATAATTTACCTTTGTTGCGCCACATTTGTATACCAAGGTACATTAGATAAGCGCCGCCAACCCATTTGAAAATGGCGAATACGCTCGGATAATTGAGCATAATCGCAGCGACCCCTAAAATTGCGGCCACAACTACCGTTGCAACACCTATTATTTCCCCTAACATCATAAATAACGTGCGGCGGATGCCGATGGTTAGGCCCAAGCTCATGGCCATCGTCATGCATAATCCCGGCGTTATCGAGATAAAAAAGCTGGTGGGTAAAAACAACATTAACAAGGTAAGTTCAGACATTTTGGTAATTCGGTAACCTAGAGTAATGGCAGCTTATGCTACAACGCCAGCCCATTTCAAATAATTTGTAACATATCATCATCACCTCGACTAAAGATATCGCGTAGTATGATAGTTCATCCGGAGGATAAATTATGCCATTACCTTTGATTGTTGCAGGGGCCGCACTCGGTGCGCTGCTAATCCATGACAACGAAAAAGATCATTTAAGACGTCAAGACCGCCAACGACATCAGGCCAATAACTCAGTGATTGGGCGTGAGCCATCAGAAATTTTACCGAGTAGCCAAACAGCGGTCATGACGCCCGGTTCGATTGTCTGCTGTGAAGTCTTTCATGCGTTTATTCATACTGGCATTGTGGTTGACGACGACACCATTGTTGAGCTACATGGAAATGGCCTCATTCGCGCTATTTCGCCGCAGCGCTTCTTAGCCAACCGCAGTGGTAAACACATCTTTATTGCGTGTGACAAAGACTCAAGTCCCATTATCATCGATCAAGTTGATGAGAGGGCCGCACAAGATGTCTTTAATTTTTATAGCTACAATGTGCTTGAAAGCAACTGTTACCGCCACACTTGGCGCTGGTTGTCGGGGGAGGATAGAGCGATTGAATCGTTTGAAGAATTCAACCGACTGTTGAGTGGTTTTATCAAGCAACCGATTTATTGGGATCGGGCTAGCCAATAATACCGCGGCGAAACAATTCATCAATCTCTACCGCTGACATCTTTAGGTGCTTAGTTAAGATTTCAACACTGTGCTGGCCTAATGCGGGTGGCGCACTATGATAAACCAGTGGTGTGGCGGATAAATTAATCGGTGACGTCACAGTCGCGACCATCTTATCGCTAACATCCGCTAATTCACGCACTAACTCACGGTGCTTCACTTGCGGGTGCTCAAACACCTTATCCAAGGTGTTGATCGGGCCACATGGCACGCCAACCGCTTCCAGGGTTGATAACCAATGTTGAGTCGAATGTGTTGCAATAATGTCGCTAATCAATGCCACAAGCTCATCACGATGGTTGACTCGCGCAACATTGGTGGCATAGCGTACATCGGTTGCAAGTTCGGGGCGTGCAATCACGCCGCAAAATTTGGCAAATTGACTATCATTGCCCACCGCCAAGATTAGATTACCATCACCAGAAGCAAAACTTTGATAAGGCACAATATTAGGATGGCTATTGCCCAAACGTTCGGGGTTGTTGCCGCTGACCAAGTAATTTAGCCCTTGGTTAGCGAGCGCCGCCACTTGAACATCCAGCAGCGCAATATCAATATGCTGCCCAACATTAATACGATGACGCGCCATCAACGCCGCAAGTATCGCATTGCAGGCATAAAGCCCCGTCATAACATCGACCAGCGCAACGCCAGCACGCACCGGCGGTTCATCCGGCGCTCCGGTCAGGCTCATTAAACCACCTTCACCTTGGATCATCGCATCGTAACCGGCTTTTTGTGCACAGGGGCCTGTTTGTCCAAAGCCGGTGATTGAACAATACACCAGCTTAGGGTTTATCTTTTTTACGCTCTGATAATCCAAATGGTATTTAGCGAGGCCGCCGACCTTATAGTTTTCAATTAACACATCAGCATCTTTTAGCAGCGCCATGAGCACTTGTTGGCCGTCTGGGTGTGCGATATCAATCGCGATGGACTGCTTATTGCGATTGGCACACTGATAATAGGCCGAGTGAGGCGCTTGTTCTGCGGTACCTTCGGTTGCAAACGGCGGGCCCCAATAGCGAGTATCATCACCAAGCTTAGGGCGCTCAACCTTAATTACCTCGGCGCCCATGTCAGCCAACATCTGAGAAGCCCAAGGGCCAGCTAAAATTCGGCTTAAGTCGACCACCTTTAGTCCGTCTAACGCGCCGCTCATTAGCAGAACGCCGCAATACCAGTGATCGCGCGGCCTAAGATCAAGGCGTGAACATCGTGCGTGCCTTCATAGGTATTAACCGCTTCAAGATTCATGACATGACGAATAACGCCAAACTCGTCGCTAATACCATTACCACCATGCATATCACGTGCAACACGCGCAATGTCCAATGCCTTGCCACAGTTATTACGTTTTAACATTGAAATGAGTTCTACCGGGCATTGGCCGCTGTCCATCAAGCGCCCCATCTGTAGACAACCTTGGAATGCCAGCGCGATTTCGGTTTGCATATCTGCCAGTTTTTTCTGGATTAGCTGATTAGCAGCTAGTGGGCGATTAAATTGCTTACGATCGAGGGTGTAAGTACGTGCAGCATTAAAACAGAACTCGGCTGCGCCCATACTACCCCACGCAATGCCATAACGTGCTTTATTAAGACAACCAAAGGGACCAGCGAGTCCTTTAATGTCAGGAAACATGTTCTCGTTAGGCACAAAGACATTATCCATCACGATTTCACCCGTCACTGAGGCGCGCAAAGAAAACTTGCCTTCAATTTTTGGCGCTGACAAACCTGTCATGCCTTTTTCCAACACAAAGCCACGAATAATGCCGTCAAGCTTCGCCCACACCACAAACACATCGGCGATTGGCGAGTTAGTGATCCACATTTTGTTGCCTGTTAAGCGATAACCGCCATCGACTTTGGTAGCTCGGGTCAGCATCGATGCCGGATCACTGCCCGAATCTGGCTCAGTTAACCCAAAACAGCCAACCCACTCACCGCTGGCGAGCTTTGGTAGGTACTTCATTCGTTGTTCTTCGGTGCCATAGCTATAGATAGGATGCATCACTAGGGACGATTGCACACTCATCGCACTGCGATAGCCGCTATCAACCCGTTCCACTTCGCGAGCAACTAGCCCGTAACTGACATAGTTAACTTCGCTGCCGCCATACTTGGCGGGTAAGGTTGCACCAAGTAACCCAAGCGATCCCAACTCACGCATAATTTCGCGATCAAATATCTCATTACGATTGGCTAACAGCACGCGCGGTAATAATTTTTCCTGACAATAGGCATGCGCCGTGTCGCGGATCATACGCTCGTCTTCGGTCAGTTGATTGTCGAGAAACATCGGATCTTGCCAGCTAAAAGGGGTTAGGTTGCTCATGGTGACTCCAAGTGAATAGGGCTATTTTCTTTACTTTATCGCGTTAATTGCTATAAATATAATATATAGAAATTATAGTTTTGATAAGTAAGCGATATGAACTTGCAGCGATTGATGTATTTTAAACAGTTAGCAGACACCGGTAATTTTACCAAGGCCGCTAAGAAAATTGGCATTGCCCAACCCGCATTGAGCATTGCAATGAAAAAGCTTGAGCAGCAATTGGGTCTCAACTTGATTAACCGCAGTGACAAAGATGATTTACTCACTGCCGAAGGAAAAGTGCTCTATCAGGCGGCTGGTGGGCTGCTCGCGCATGCCAAGCAAGTCGAACAACAACTCCAAGAACTTAAAGACCTTAATAGTGGCGTAGTTCGTTTTGGTATCTCAGCGATGATGGGGTCATATTACTTCCCCGACGTACTGCTAGCGTTTAAGCAAGAATACCCAAACATAACAATCCAACTATTTGAGCAAGGCACAGCGGCGCTTGAAGTGATGTTGCTTAATGGTGAGGTCGATATCGCACTGCTTCGAAGTGAACAAGCAACAGATCAGCTTCGCTACGTTGAGTTGATTGACGAACCCATGATGGTAGGGCTCGCGACAAATCATCCGTTGGCTCAAGCAAAGTCGATAACCCTAGACATCTTTTGTCAGCAACCTTTAGTCCTATTTAGAGACGGATATTTCTTGCGTGAAGCAATTAGTAACCATGCTAAGGTTAAAAAGTTTGATCTAGATCTCAAAATGGAAACAAACTTAATTGAACTTCAAAAATCGTTAGTAAAAAATAATGTTGGTATTACCAGTTGTTTAGCTGGAATAATAAACGAAACGTCTGATTTAACGACAGTGCCATTCTCCCCTGAAATTATTTTAAGCTTTGGTTTAGCCTGGAAGAAGAGTCATTACTTATCCAACGCAACACGTGTATTTGTTGATTTTGTTAAAAAAAATTATTAATTATAGTCTTTTAAATTGACGTAATCTCAATCATTAATGTTATTTCATTATCCATAGGTCATTTGGTTGTTAGATATAACTTGTTAATATATTGTTTTAATAGCCTAAAAAAATCATTGATTGTTAATTAAATGTTGAGTTATTGTGGTGCCTAGTTGATCTATATCAAACAAGAATCAACAAAAAATGAAGCAATCAAGGAAATAATGATGAAAACAACTTTTAAAGTAACTGCTCTAGCTATGTCTATCGCAACAGCGTTTACTTCTGCAGCAGTAAACGCGGCAGAAGAGTCGGAAGCCGCAAAAAATGCTGAAAAAATCTCAGTTATCGGTACTCGCGCAGCACCACGATCGGCAGCAGAGTCTGCTGTACCAGTCGATATCATCGGCGGCGATGAGATAGCGAACCAAGGTCCATCAGACATGGTTTCCTTGTTGCAAAACGTTGTACCTTCGTTCAACGTCAACGATCAACCAATCAATGATGCATCAACCCTAGTTCGTCCAGCGAATCTACGTGGTTTAGCATCTGATCACACACTAGTGCTTGTTAATGGCAAGCGTCGTCACCGCAGTGCGGTAATCACTTTCTTAGGTGGTGGTTTATCTGACGGTGCACAAGGTCCTGATATTTCAGTTATCCCTTCAATGGCTATTCGCCAAATTGATGTATTGCGTGACGGTGCCGCTGCTCAATATGGTTCTGATGCATTAGCGGGTGTAATGAACTTCACCCTGAAAAACGCCAGTGAAGGCGGTTCGCTTTCGGTGAAATACGGTGAGTTCTATGAAGGCGACGGCGACGGCATGCAAATCGCAGGTAACCTTGGCTTACCACTAACTGAGAACGGCTTTATCAACACCTCGTTTGAGATGAATCAATCTGATCCAACATCACGAAGTGTACAACGTGATGATGCTGCTGCCCTTATCGCTGCCGGTAACACCGCAGTTGCAGACCCTGCACAAGTTTGGGGTTCTCCAGAAATTAAGCAAGACTTTAAATTATTTGTTAATGCTGGCCTAGACCTAGGTAACGGCGCTGAAGCTTACCTATTTGGTAACATCGCTAAGCGCGAAGTTGAAGGCGGGTTCTATTTCCGTAACCCACAAAACCGTGGTGGCGTAAACAAAGGTGCTGGTATCCCAACAGGCACTTATGATGAAAACGGCGACGAAATCATGATCCCAACACTGCTTGTTGGTGATGTTACGGGTGATATGAGCGGTAACTGTCCAATGGATATCCAAGTTGGTAATAACGTATTAAATAACCAACGTTATATCGACGAAGTGGCTAATAATCCAGATTGTTTCGCGTTCAATGAAATACTGCCAGGTGGTTTTACTCCTAAGTTTGGCGGTAAAGTAACAGATACTTCGTTAGTATTTGGTACTAAAGGCGAAGTCGGCGACGAAATATTCTATGACGTGAGCTTCTCGCACGGCCGTAACGAAGTTGATTTTAAAATTAGCAACACCATTAACCCGTCACTTGGTGCTGACACGCCAACAGAATTTAGCCCGGGTAGCTATGTTCAAACAGAAGACATGTTAAACCTCGATTTATCTAAAGTGATCGATATCGGTTTCGAAGAACCAATGAACTTTGCTGGTGGTTTCGAATACCGCAACGAATCTTATGAATCAATTGCTGGTGATCAAGCTTCTTGGGAAATTGGTGATTTAGCGTCACAAGGTTTTGGTATTGGGTCAAATGGCTTCCCTGGCTTATCTTCACGTAGTGCTGGCAAAACTAGCCGTCAAAGTGTTGCAGCTTACCTTGATACTGAAATTTACTTCACCGATAACCTAATGGTTGGCGGCGCACTTCGTTTTGAAGACTTCTCTGATTTTGGTAACACGACCAAGGGTAAAATTTCTGCTCGTTGGGAGTTCATCGATGGTTGGGCTGTTCGTGGTGCGCTTAGCACAGGCTTTAAAGCACCAACAATTGGTCAAACTACAGTACGTAACGTAACCACTGCGTTTGGTACTGATGGCGAACTGATTGACCGTGCTACATTGCCACCAACAGATCCTATTGCGATTAAGAAAGGTGCAACTGCACTAACACCTGAAGAGTCTGTAAGTAAAAGCATCGGTTTAGTAGGCGCGTTTGACAATGGTGTATTCATCACCGTCGATTACTTCAACATCGAAGTAACAGACCGCATCTCTACAACTTCAGGTATCAAGCTAACGGATACCGATCGTGCTGAGCTAATTGCATCAGGCGTAACGGATGCGTCAAGCTTCACTGAAATTTCATACTTTACTAATGACTTTGATACCAAAACACAAGGTGTAGACATTGTTGCTAGTTACGATATGGACATGTTTGGTGGTGAAACTAAGTTTGCATTCGCTTACAACTGGACTCAAACAACAGTTAAGCGCGCTTCAGCCAATATCTCTGAAGAACGTGTGAAAATGCTAGAAAATAACTTACCAGCATTACGTTACAACCTATCTGCTAACCACACCAATGGTGACTGGCGCGTACTAGGTCGTGTTCGCTATGCAGGTGGCATCTACGAAGATCACTTAGATTCAGGCCTACCATTTAACGTTAGTTCTGAAGTGGTATTTGATGCTGAAGTAGCTTACTCATTGGGTGAGAACTGGAAATTCACGGTTGGTGCAACTAACCTGTTTGACGAACGTCCTGATGAAATCACACCATACGATACCGAAGTTGCGGGTTCACTATATCCAACAACTTCTCCAATCGGCATCAACGGTGGTTACTACTACCTAAAAGCGACTTACAACTTCTAAGTTGTCGTGATGTAATTAATGAAGCCAGCGCAAGCTGGCTTTTTTCGTTTAAGACCATTGGTTTAGAATGTGCCACTAATCGCTAACGATTCGGCGCTGTCTTTAAGTTCGATCAGTCCACTAAGTAGCGTCGCCAATTCCGGTCGACACATTTCACTATTAGAAATACTCAGCACCACGATTTGTCCTAACTCGTTAACCACAAAAATAGCCGGCTCACAGAAAGGGTGGTTGGTTTGATTAAAGTTTTTAGGTAATGAGATGTACAGATTAAGCTCGTGCATTTGGGAAATTGATAAACCATAAGCAATAGGAAATGTGACTGAGAGTTCTTTAAAATGCTTTTGCAGCTGCTCGCCATCATCTGCCGATACGGCCGCAATACTAATACCATGTTCAATTAAATTTGGTTTAATCTTTTCCAGTTTATTTAAAAACTCAGTACAACGAATACTATGAAACCCGCGATAAAAAACCACAACTTGCCACGAAGCATCTTGGTACGACTCACTGACATCAATCTCGCTACCTGAAATTGTCGGTAATACAATTCTAGGAAAATACTCACCTGGTCTTATTCTCGATATTTCCATCGTACTACTAAGCTCCATCTCTGTATGATTGCAGAGTATAGAAGGAAATTTAGTTTTTTCTGATTATTTGCGATAGATCTTTAAATTAAGCTAGGCGGGTCGGTCTTTGTGTCTAATTTTCTGAATTTTTAGATATATTTAATTGTTCATCTTGGCTTCAGGGTAACAGGGTTACAAATGGCATTGGGCAATGACTCTAATCACAAGGTCTTATGTCATCGAGCATAAAGGCTTTAGTAGAATAACCTTGGGTATTTTATATAACCAAACGTTATATGTTTGCGATCATGGTTTTCCTAAACTAGGGTTGCACGGGTTTTAAATCAAGTTAAATTGACCCGTCAAACAATTTGTTACCAATAGACTATCGACAATTAGCGCTGTTGGATTTACATTTTAAAATTGTACAAAGGCATTAATGGTCGAGTATATCTCGTCGCGACCATCAATTATTTAAGCACAAAGGAACTTCACATGTTTAAAAACAAAACGGCGTTGGCGGCGCATATTTCGTCATTTTTCACCAGTAAGTTGTTACCTGCATCACTAATAGTTGCAGCGGGTTCAGTCGCTAGTACTTCAGCAATAGCCGCTGAAGAAACGGCAAAAAAAGACGTTGAACGTATTCTCGTTACTGGTTCGCGCCGTAACGATCGCACGGTATCAGACTCAAGCGTACCAGTTGATGTCATCAGTCTTGATGACATGGTGTCGACCGGTCAACTAGAAGTTAGTCAAATATTAAGTACATTAGTTCCAAGCTTTAACTACCCACATGCCTCCATTGCAGATGGCACCGATCATTCTCGCCCAGCAGTATTGCGTGGCTTGGCTCCCGATCACACCTTAGTACTCATCAATGGTAAACGCCGTCACAGTTCAGCATTGCTTAACCTTAATGGCACCGTTGGCCGTGGCTCAAGCGCGGTTGATTTAAACACCATTCCAACATCAGCGATTAAAACCATCGAAGTACTACGTGATGGTGCAGCGGCTCAATACGGTTCAGATGCAATTGCTGGTGTTATTAACATCATTCTAAAAGACCAAGAAGGCGGCAGCTTAAGCGTCACCTATGGCGAATACAACACCCAAATGGCTGGCGTTGCCCAATTAACAGGCGTTGGTGCCGACAGCAATGGCGATCTCGCGTTCACCACCGGCGCAGACCGTAAACTAACGGACGGTGCTATCACGACTATCTCTGGTGACTACGGCTTTGCACTGCCAAGCGATGGTTTCATCAATTTCTCATTCGAATCTCGTAACCGCGACGCATCAAATCGTTCTGGTTTCGACCCTCGTGAAAACTATGCACGTCTTGATAGCGGCGCGTTAGACCCACGTGAATTCACTATCGATCGCTATAACCACAAATTTGGTAAAGCAGAAATCGAAGATCTCGCGGTCTTCATCAACCTAGGCATTAACCTAACGGATACCACTGAACTCTATGCCTTTGGTAGCTATGGCGACCGTGACGGCCTGTCTGGTGGTTTCTATCGCCGTGCTCAAGATAGCCGCAATGTATTATCGGTATACCCAGATGGTTTCTTGCCACACATCGGTTCAAACGTTAAAGATCATTCATTATCGCTTGGCGTTAAAGGCGAAGCGGGTGAGTGGAACTGGGATACTAGCGCAACGCTGGGTAAAAATGATTTTACCTTCATGGTGAAAAACTCAATCAATACCTCAATGGGCGCAGCGAGTCCAACTGAGTTTGATAATGGTAGCTTGATCTACGATCAAGCGGTGCTAAATGCAACTGCAAATACCATGATGGATTGGGGCCTAGAGAATGAAGTATTTATCGCACTTGGCGCAGAATATCGCCGTGAAGGTTATCAAGTTAAAGCCGGTGAAGAGGCATCTTACATCACCATCTTAAACGATGATGGCAGTCCTGTCGCCGCCGGTGGTGCGCAAGTGCTATCTGGTTTCTCTCCTGAGAGTGCCGTTGATGAAAGCCGTCACAACGTGGCATTATTCGTTGAGTTAGACACAGATTTCTCAGACGACTTCAACATGTCTTACGCCGGTCGTTTTGAAGACTACAGTGACTTTGGTTCAAACTTCACCAGTAAAGTTTCTGCTCGCTTAGCTTTAAGCGATGAGTTTGCGTTCCGTGGTGCCATTAGCTCAGGCTTTAGAGCGCCATCATTGGCCCAATCGAGCTACAAATCAATTGCTACGGTATTTGTTGACGATGTGCCTAACGAAGTTGGCCTATTCCCAGTCAACGAACCAGCAGCCATTGCACTAGGTGCAAAACCACTAACGGCAGAGAAATCAATCAACTCGACCTTTGGTTTTGTCTACGAACTGGACAGCTTTAACCTAACGGTTGATGCGTACCATATTACTATCGACGATCGTATCGTGTTGTCAGAAAATCTATCTGGCGATGCCGTGGTTGATATCTTAACCGCAGCAGGAGAGCTCAACACACAACGTGCTCGCTACTTCACTAACGCAATCGACACCACCACCAAAGGTATCGACATTGTTGCGACCTACGATCTTGAGTTTGACAATCTAGGCGACCTACAACTAAGCGCGGCCGCTAACTTCAATGAAACCGAAGTAACCAACATCAAAGACAACCCAAGCGAGCTTTCAGTATTAGGCGATAGCTACCAAGTGTTCTCAGACCGTGAAGTTACTCGTTTTGAATTAGGAACGCCAAAGAGCAAAATCAACTTAGCGGCAAATTGGAGTTTAGATGATCTAGCAGTGAGCCTGCGTGCAACACGTTACGGCGAAGTAGTTGATGCATCAAGCGATCCAGACAACCATGAAGTGCTAGTCGCTAAATGGATCACCGATCTAGATGTAAGCTACAACCTAACCGACGAGTTCAAGTTATCTATTGGCGCCAACAACCTGTTTGACCAATACCCGCAAGACTCAGTGAGTAATGTCGGGCAAAGTAACTTCAACCAAATCTTTGCTTACTCTGGTTTCTCAGCGTATGGCACTGATGGTCGTTTCTTCTATGCGCGTGCTACTTACACCTTTTAAATGATTTAAAGGTACGAAAAAGGTGCTAAATAGCACCTTTTTTTTTGTGACGTAATTAACATTATGTTAACTTGTGAACCATACTAAGGATAGTTAATTACACACAAGGAGAAAACGTGTCTACTCAATTTTACGATCAGCATGCCGATAAGCTGGCACAACAATATTTATCAAAAACGTTTGACCAACTCCACCACGCCTGGCTTCACCTGCTCGACCCTATATTGGGCAAGCCCAACGCAAACATTCTCGATGTTGGCGCAGGCTCCGGACGCGACAGCCTCTACATGGCTAAACTAGGCGCACCATTTAACATCAAAGTGACTGCCGTCGAACCCGCACTTCTTCTGGCCGATATCGGTAAAGAACAAACCAAAGATCAAGCCGTGAACTGGGTGGACGACACCTTACCCGAATTAACCACAATCAACGCCACAAGCCAGCGTTACGACCTCATCCTCTTGTCAGCCGTCTGGATGCACATCAAAGCAGCACAGCGGCCACAAGCCCTGAGCACACTGGCCAAACTACTAAGCCCCAACGGGAAAATAGTGATCTCACTACGCCACGGCCCTAGCGGCGACGCACGCATTATGCATCCCGTTAGCGTTAACGAACTCGTCGGCCTAGCCTACAGCGACAGTCTAATGCCGAGCCTTGTCACCAAGCTCGACAGCGACAAAATGGGTCGCAGCGAAGTCAGCTGGCAAACGGTTGTGCTAACGCCAAAAGGGCGGGTGTAGGTGGTTTCAGAGTAGTTCTAAAAACTATCGTCACCACGTTTCACGCGTTGTTCCACTTGATAACAGATTTGTTGTACCTGTTGTGGTGTGAGAGGAGATGGCGGTAGTTTCCCGATACGATATGCCAGCGATTTTAGCGCAAGTATTGGGATGTCAGGCTTTTTACCTGCGTCGATATACCAACCTGGTATCACTAACACCGGACTCACGACGACCGGAGCGCCTGTTGCTTGAGTTAACCAGTTGGCGGCCCACGTTGCTTGACGTTTAGCTTGGGCTATCGATGATGTGTCTTGCCAGGTCGGAAAATTAAGCGTCGAACCATCTACAGTGACTTTAAATTGCTTCACTTTTGATTTGGTAAGAGGTTTGCTACGACCTTTGGTTTCAATACAAAACACGCCATTGGGGCCAACAACAAGGTGGTCAATAT
>Ga0209395_1006538_pt1 | contig 12563 bp, 15 predicted proteins | sample GOMGulsemesocosm_3_FD_184635 | JGI IMG/M metagenome (GOLD analysis project Ga0209395, IMG submission 184635) | Methane-oxidizing microbial communities from mesocosms in the Gulf of Mexico - GOM9D Gulf of Mexico (SPAdes) (version 2) | ecosystem: Environmental > Aquatic > Marine > Cold seeps... | reverse complement strand
AGTGATGTTCACTTAGCTCTTTATACATAATTTTATAGCCTCTTGACGCTAACTCTGGCAATAAAAACTGAGGCACCTTTTTATGATCTACAAACAATGCTGATGTTGCACTAATATTTTCTAACTCAGACAAAATGGTTGTCATAGGCTCAGGCATCTCTAACAAACGAACATCAATTTTTGTTATTTCGTTTCCAAAAGACTCCAACTTTGTATCAAAATCTTCCGTTTTAGAAGCACTCACAGGAGACAACTCTAGATTACTATCTCCTTCAGAAAGCTTTTTAAAATAAGTAAAAACAACCCCATCATCAGAACGCTTCGTCCAAGAATCATAGCCTTTTTCTTTTAATTTATGTATTAATGGAATGGGTTCAAAACTATTGATAATTTCCAATGTCTCTTTAGTTTTTAACTCTTTAACCGCCCCCATAATGGCTTTAAATGGATCCGTACCTCCTTCTAAGATTGGACGTACATCTAGACTAACTAAATGTTTTATTTCTTTATTATCTGTTGATTCCATAGTATTGTCTAGTATATATTGCTCCATTTCTTTCTCTTCAATTTCAAAACCTAGTTGCTCCAACTTTTCATAAAAAACAGTTACAGGCACCCCTCCTACTTTAGCGGCATCAGCAATGGTAATCCTAGCGGCTAATACTTTCCTTAATAGTGGATTTTTCAGCTTTCGAAAGTGTTTATTAATAGATGCTATTTCATCTATTACCCTCGGGTCGGCTTTTATTAAAGCAGCTATTTTAGTGGCACTATTTATCTTCATTTTATTTCTTATAAAAGGTTTCCCACATCCTCAAAATTAAGTCCACCATAATTTCCTGAACTCATTAATAACAAAGCGGTATTCTCAAATTTCTTGGCAAATAAAAATTCTTGAAACTTAGAAGGATCTGTAAACACAATTAAATCTTTACGTCCAAAGGCTTCTTTTATTTGACTTTCGCTTACTTCTTCTAATTGTTTTATAGCCACTGCTTTTGGCGAGTAAAATACCACCGCTTCATCTGCAGCGTCCAAGGCTCCATGATACTCTTTTAAAAAGTCAGCATTTAAACTACTATACGTATGTAATTCAAAACAAGCCAGTACATGCTTATTCGCATACTGTTCTTTTACTGCTTCCATGGTTGCTTTCACCTTAGAAGGGGAATGTGCAAAATCTTTGAATGCGATATTAGAGGCTGTTTTTTTAATGATCTCCAAGCGTTTATTGGCTCCTTTAAAGGAAACAATAGCTTCGAAAAACTCCTCTTCTCCTAAGCCCATATGAGAACAAATCCACTGCGCACCGGCCATATTTTGCAGATTGTGTTTTCCAAAAATCTCTAGAGGAACATCTCCAATACTTGTTGCTACAAATGTAACCCCATCTTCAATTTTAAAATTAGGTGTTTTATACGGATATTGTTTAAAGTGATGATCACTGTTTTCAATCACATTGGTTACCTCAGCATCTTCCTCATTATAAACCATAATCCCACCATTGGCCAATGAATCAGCAAAAATAGCGAATTGCTCCACATAATTTTCATAGGTAGGAAACACATTAATATGATCCCAAGCAATCCCACTAATCAAAGCGATATTAGGACGGTATAAATGAAATTTAGGACGTCTATCTATAGGTGATGACAAATATTCATCGCCTTCTAACACCATAAATTCATTGGTATGCGTTAAATTAACCATGGTATCAAAACCATCTAATTGAGCCCCCACCATATAATCCACTTCCATTTCATGATAATGCAATACATGTAAAATCATAGAAGTAATAGTCGTTTTACCATGTGAACCACCGATAACTACTCTTGTTTTTCCTTTGGATTGCTCGTATAAAAATTCTGGATACGAATAAATTTTAAGCCCTAATTCTTGCGCTTTCAATAACTCTGGATTATCGGCTTTTGCGTGCATTCCAAGAATTATAGCATCTAAATCATTCGTTATTTTATCAGAAAACCAACCCAATGCAGTTGGAAGTAATCCTGCTGCTTCCAAGCGTGATTTTGAGGGTTCAAAAATAGCATCGTCACTTCCGGTAACTAAATCTCCTTTTTTATGTAATGCCAATGCTAAGTTGTGCATAGCACTTCCTCCTATGGCTATAAAATGTACGTTCATCCTTTATTTTTATAAGGGATAAATTTACAAAAAAGGACACAATTATCGTTTAATTTTAAGCACTTAAAAAAAAGTCTTATTTTTTTTATTCTTCCACAAAGTTTTGAATTTTATGAGCCAGCATACCAGGCTGTTCCAAAGGAATCATATGTCCTGTTTCTGAAATAATTTCGAAGCTTCCATTCTCTAATTCCAAATACATATCTTCCATACTGTTAGGATCCACTAGCATATCATCACTAGCACCTAATAGATAAATTGGCATTGATAACGTTGAAACTTCATCCATTAAGGACTCTCTTTTAGAAGTAGCCTTTAATTGTCTTAGGAGCGTTTCCTTGCCTAAGGAAATATCCATTGCTACAATCAACTCAGCTATCCGATCATAATTAGCCGCTTTAGGATGCACAAATTGTTGAATTCGAGCTTTAGAAATCCCCTTGTACTTATGTGTTTCCAAAAAACGAATAGTACTCGCTCGCAAACGGATTTCTTCAGTATTCAAACCATTTGCTGCAGCACAAATCATCATAAGTTTTGTAACCATCTGAGGAAACTTTACTGTAAAATTCAACGCAGAAAACCCACCTAAAGAAAATCCTATTAGAATTCCAGGTGTATCCATTGCCTTCGCTATTAACTCATTTATTTCATCGAATGACTTAGCTGGGGTAATATCAATATAAACAGGGATAATGTTTTCTAATTTAGGAAACACCCATTGCCACAAACGCTCATCATTCATAGTCCCCGATAAAAAATAAACTTTCTTCATACAAATTTTAAACACAATTTATTTAATCCTTTTTATAGCCGATTTTCTTCCTGTTGGCTTGGTCAAACCCCTGTTCCTTTTTACCTTCTACTTGTTTTATATATTCAAAAATCAACCTAATTTGTTCGTCATGAGAAGTCACTTTTTCCTGTATTTCTTGAAGTTTTAGTACCAAATCACTTTGAGTCAATAAAACTTCTCGCATGGCAATAAAAATCTCAATTATTTTAATACTCATATTTATTGCTTGTTCGCTTCTGAGAACGTTTGCAAGCATCATAATTCCATGTTCTGTATAAACTCTAGGATACACGCTTGAGTACTTTAATCTGCCGAGGTGGTTGCAAACTGCAACCACCTCTTTTTTCTCATCATCAGTAAGTTGAAACATAAAATGACTAGGAAAACGATTTCTATTTCTCGTCACCTGCTGATTCAATCTTTTTGTAGTAACACCATATAATGCAGCAATATCACTATCAATCATCACTTTTTTATTGCGAATCACCATAATTCTACTTGCTATTAAGGCATCCGGTACTATTAATTTATCTTTTTCTATTTCTTTCATCACATTACTTTTTCTTCTTACTAGCTTTTGCCAAGGGATTAAAATCCAAGGCTAATTGAATCCAATATTCCAAATCCTTGTCTAAATCGGTTGCTTCATCATTAAGAAAAACATAACCAATCATTGGTTTTCCTGTAAATATCATTTCACTGCATCCTTCTTTTAATAAGGCACTTTCATAGACATCGGGTCCAACACGAGACGTCATTTTCCCTTTTATTAATCCAACACACATTTTAGTATCAACCATAAAAGTCAATCCTCCGAACATCCGTTTTTCAAAAAAAACTACATGCTTATCTAATAAATAATTTCGGATACGATCCGCAAGAAACTCGTTCACAGCCATTCTTTTTTTCTTGTAAATATAAGGATTGATATTAAATTAGTTGGTTTTTGAGTACATTTGCAAAAAAACAATCAACATGGATTTAAATCTGATTCCTAACATAAAACATACTAACAGCGGAAATTTCTTTTTACTTGCTGGGCCTTGTGCCATTGAAAGTGAAGAAATGGCGATGGAGATTTGCGAAAAAGTGCAAAAAATTACTGATAAATTAGAAATTCCTTTCATTTTTAAAGGAAGCTTTAGAAAAGCAAATCGCTCTAGAATAGACAGTTTTTCAGGTATTGGAGATGTAAAAGCATTGGAAATCTTACAAAAAGTAAGCAAGAAATTCAATGTACCTACCGTAACTGACATCCACGAAAGTTCAGATGCTGAATTAGCAGCTAAATACGTAGATGTATTGCAAATACCTGCTTTTTTAGTTAGACAAACTAGTTTAGTTGTTGCCGCAGCAAAAACAGGAAAGGTAGTAAACCTTAAAAAAGGACAATTTATGAGTCCTGATGCCATGAAGCATGCCGTACAAAAAGTAAAAGACAGCGGTAGTGAAAAAGCATGGATCACAGACCGTGGAACTATGTTTGGTTACCAGGATATGATTGTGGATTTCAGAGGCATCCCAGAAATGCAAAAATACGCGCCTACTGTACTAGACATAACCCACTCTTTACAACAACCCAACCAACCAGGTGGCGTAACAGGAGGAAAACCAGAATTAATAGAAACCGTAGCCAAAGCAGGAATCGCTGTAGGTGTAGATGGAATTTTTATAGAAACTCATCCAGATCCAGCCAATGCAAAATCTGACGGAGCAAACATGTTAAACTTAGATCATTTAGAAGATTTATTGACTAAATTAGTTGCTATTCGTAAGACCATTAATCAGTTTTAATAGAACTATACCCAATAACCAGCCCTGCTTTTGTGGGGCTATTTTTTTTGATTGAGTGCAGTAGCTACTTTTAGTATTTTCAAAAAAACCATCTCTTCCAAATCTTCCATTTTCTTCAACTGAATGGATCTCGTAAATTTTCTGTTTTTATAATCTTTTAACAGAGGAAAGTCCGCTTTTAATTCCTTGCCTTTTACAAAGGCGATGTCCACAAAGGAAGTCCCTTTCAATACATTTAAATAACATAAAGGCTTATTATGAGCATAGTAAAAAGGAATACCATACTTGTATTTTTCTTGTATATTTAACTCTTTTCTCAATAACAGCCCTCTTAGATACAACATTGTAGACTGATAAGGTTCTTGCTGTTTTAAAAAATAATTTTCTATTGGATTTAACATCTATCTTTAATTGTTCATCACATGTATACGGTCATTATTTACGATACTGGTTTCAATATCCTTAAATGCTAAAACGGCCTCGTCCAAAGACTTATACTTCCCAATAATCACATTACCAGAAGACCAAAAACCAGCTCCATTTATCACCGCAATGATATACGTTTTTTTTCCATCCTTTAGTATTTTAACAGAAGAGGCATTTACTAATTCTCGATTATTTTGAGTTTTTATCCACATTATGAAGTACTTTTTAATTCGTTGATTCTTTTTTATCATATTCGCTTTTTAACTGTATCGCATTGGATACAATCACACAAACAATGGCAATCTTGACTATATAATAGCCCGCTCCTTGACGCGCTACCAAAAACAAATCTATCAATAACAAACCGACACTCACAACTAAGAGTGCGGTATGCAGCATTATTTTTTTATTCATAAATCTAAAGTACTATTATTTACTCAAAAGAAAACTTAACCTAAAAAAAACTCGCTACTATTTTCACAGTAACGAGTTTTAATTTTAAATATATGTCTAGGTATTATCCACATTTACTATTTCCACAGCTTTTGCAAATTAAACATCCTTCTTCGTAAATCAATCCATCTGGATCACCACATTCACCACATTTTTTATCTGCAGCTACGGTTCCATTCGGTACAAATTGCTTTAAAGTACGTGCAACTCCATTTTTCCAAGTATTGATATTATCATTATCAAAGTTAAGGTTCTGTACTAAATCTACCACATAGGCCATTGGCATTCCATGACGAATAATCCCAGAAATTAGCTTGGCATAATTCCAATATTCTTTATCAAAAGAACGAGACAAACCTTCCATGGTTACTTTGTATCCATTTTTCACTTCATATTGAAAATCGTAACGGGCTTTACCACTTTCTTCTCTATTTTTAATAATCCAGCCATTATCCAATGTAGTAGGCAATACGAAAGAATCATCTACTTTACCTGTAAAAATTTCATAAGGACGCCCTTCCAATAACCCTACAATGGCAACCCATTTCTCATAATCGTTTTGAAAACGTACTACCTTTGCATCTAATTTTCTAGGACGTTTAGGAAATTTTGTTTGTTCGAAACAATCGTCTGCATCTTTTTCTGTTTTATCATCATTAGAAACTAAGATACCAGATCTAGATCCATCACGATAAACAGTAATTCCCTTCACCCCTTTGCGCCAAGATTCAATATAGATATCACTCACTAAATCAGTAGTAACATCACTTGCCAAGTTAATAGTTGAACTAATTGAATGTGTCGTATATTTTTGCACTAAAGCTTGCATTTTAATACGCTTTTTCCAATCTATTTCTGGAGCAGTAGCACCTGCATATGGGCTTTTTGTAATGTCAGTCTCACCTGTTGCATCCATCCATGTTTTCAATTTACCATGGTACACGTCAAATTCCTCAAATGCATCACCCAACTCATCTACATAAGCCACTTTTGCACTCGTATCATCTTTATTTACTTTTCTACGTCTTTTATAACTCAATAAGAATACTGGTTCAATTCCTGAAGAAACTTGCGCTAACATGCTCAATGATCCTGTAGGAGCCACGGTACTTATAGATATATTTCTACGACCATGAGTCATCATTCTTTTATAAATATCAGGGAAATCTGTTGCTAACATTTGCACAAATTCCGACTGATTTTCTATTGTTTGATCAAAGACTTTAAATTTACCACGTTCAATAGCCATATCAATACTACTATCAAACTCTCCAGCCAATTTAGCCTTCATAATTTCATCTACAGTCTCAATTGCTTCGTCTGTATCAAACTTTAATCCTAAAGCAGCCACTGTATCAGCTAAAGCCGTAAACCCTAACCCTGTTCTACGTCCAGTTTTTCCCGTTTCCGCTAACAGTTTCCAAGTATCATTTTCAATCTTTTTGATATCATCTGGCTCTTCGTCATTTCCAATTTTTTTAAATATTTTATCGACAGCTTCTAATTCTAAATCAACCAAATCATCCATCAAGCGTTGCGTATCATACACCACTTCGTATAATTTCTTATAATCGAATCTGGCATTTTCTGTAAATGGATCAGTAACAAAACTGAATAAATTTACTGCTATTAAACGACAGCTATCTCCACCTTGCATTGCTATTTCCGAACATGGATTTGTAGAGTCATTTTTAAACCCTGGGTATAAAGATGATGTTGAGTAATAATGCTGACGGTCCCAAAAAATTAACCCAGGTTCAGCAGTATTGTGCGCACATTTAATAACGGTATTCCACAACTCTTTTGCTTTGATTTCTTTTGAGAATTCAGGAGTATCACTTTCTATAGGAAAACGCAAGGTAAAATCAGTATCGTTCACTACTGCATTCATAAATTCATCAGAAATACGAATAGAAATATTAGCTCCGGTAACCTTCGTTAAATCTTGTTTGATTTTTATAAATTCTTCGATATCTGGATGGGCAATATCCATCGTTAGCATCAAAGCTCCTCTACGTCCATTCTGTGCCACTTCTCTTGTGGTATTAGAAAAACGATTCATAAAAGACACCGCTCCTGAAGTGGTTCCCGCAGAATTGGAAACCATCGCCCCATTGGGTCTTAAATTAGATAAATCTACCCCAACACCACAACGACGTTTAAATAATTGTGCCATTTGCTGATCTGTATAAAAAATTCCTCCATAAGAATCTAGTACCGGAGGTATCACTACACAGTTAGACAAAGAAGCTATAGTATTTTTATCTCCTAAAGAGGACATAACACTTCCTTGTGGAATGATGTATTTAAAATCTTTGAACAAGTCAAAAATAACTTCTTCTGTTAATTTCTGACGATTTTTACCATAATCAGACAACCCTTTCTTAGTAGTTTCGGTAGCATCGTAGTTTGCCTCTATTCTAGCAAACTCTTTAGCCATTCTCGCATGCATATCATTCGGAGTACTCTCTAAAAATTCCCCTTTCTTATTTTTTACTGCATATTTATTCATCCATGTAGTTGCTGCCAACTCATCGTTATTAAAATAACTTAAAGATGACTTCAATACTTCCTCACGCGTATAGACTTTTTCCAAAACTAGCTGATTCTCCATTGTTTAATTTTTATTTTTTATTAAATCTTCTGACATTAAAATTAGAAAATAAATAAGATGAACCTCCATAAAAGTCGAATTAGTTAATAACAATGATTGTTGAAAAGTTTTTATTTGGAGAATTCATTGATTTTCACTTACTTTGCTTTTCAAAGTACTTTAGCCATGAAAAAAGAACAATATTTAGAAGATATCCTAGAAATTAAATCAATTTTAAACAGGTCTTCACGATTTATTTCGCTAAGTGGAATCTCTGGAGTCCTAGCTGGTGTGTATTCTTTAATTGGAGCCTGGATTGCACATTCTTTAATTCAAAATCAGTATACCACTATAGAAAATCTAGTAGGACTTGAAAACAGTAATTTAGAAGGGTATTTATTAATTATAGGTCTAATGGTAGCCGTGCTTTCCATTGCTACAGGTATTATTCTTACGGTAAGAAAAGCCACAAGGAACCACGATAAAATCTGGGATAGCAGTACAAAGAGATTACTTATAAATTTTAGTATTCCATTAATTACAGGAGGTGTTTTTATACTAGTTCTTTTAGATTACGGCATGATAGGACTCATAGCCCCCTGTACCTTAATTTTTTACGGTCTCTCCTGTATTAACGCAAGTAAATACACTATTGGTACGATTCGATATTTAGGTATTGCAGAAATAGTTTTAGGGCTTATAGCAACGCAATTTATTGGTTACGGTCTGTATTTCTGGGCTGTAGGTTTTGGGGTATTTCATATAATATATGGTACTTTTATGTATTTTAAACACGACCAAACAATTTCTTAATATTACATTCTTGAAAAATATACTTGCACATATCAATAAAATATTTGACCATCGGATTCGATTAGGAATCATGTCGGCTTTAAGCGTCAACGAATCCATAACCTTTAACGAGTTAAAAGAACTCTTAGGTGTCACCGATGGCAATTTAGCAAGTCACATTAAATCGTTGGAAAAAGTAGCCTATATATTGGTACGAAAACAATTTATTGAAAGAAAACCAAATACAAGCTATGCGATTACTACAGCAGGAACAGAAGCCTTCAAAAAACATATAATTGCTTTAGAAAAATTAATAAAACTCACTTAAAAAAAATTTATTCATATACTTTGAATTTCAAAGTACTTTAAAACAATAATTAAATGGAAACAACAAAAAAAAGTAACACTAGAAATTGGGCACAAAAATCAATTTCCGCACGTATGTTAATGGTAGGATTATTAATATTAGTCCTACTTATTCCTCTTTCTTACATAGAGAGTTTAATCCATGAAAGATCTAATAGACAAGAAAAAGTAGTTAATGAGATTAATAACAAATGGGGTAAAGAAGTACTATTATATGGTCCGATTTTAAAAATTCCTTATACGACTTATACAAAGAAAACAATCACCATAAAAAACAAGACCAGCATTGAAAAAACAGCTCATAAAAATTATTATTATTTCTTTCCTGAGCAATTAACACTCGAAAGTGACATTCAAAACGAGAAAAAAAAACGAGGTATTTACAATACATCCGTTTACAAAGGGACAAACACTTTAACGGGAACATTTGGTAACGTTAAATTCGCTGCTTCAATCTTAGAAAAAGACATACACTGGGATGAGGCAAGCATCGTTTTTAAAACTTCTAATTTAAAAGGGATAAGCAATGAAGTGAAAATTACATTAAATGATGCTAATCATAATTTTATTCCCGCATTTACGGCCAACACTTCCTCTTTTAACGAAATACAATTACATACACTAGAAACAAAGAAAATACCAATAGACGATAAGGTTCAGAAAACGCTCACTCCTTTTAGTATGGAATTAAATATGAGCGGAAGCGAAAGATTTAGAATCATACCTATCGGTAAAAATACACAAGTTACTATAAAATCCAATTGGAAGACAGCCAATTTTGTTGGGGACTTTCTACCCTATAATGCTGATAAAATAACCGAGAACGGGTTCAATGCAAAATGGAAAGTCTTACATATAAACCGACCTTTCCCTCAATCCTTCCAGCAAACGTTACCCAACCTTACTAAATACGCCATGGGAGTTGATTTTAAAATAGCAGTAGATCAATACCAACAGAATGAACGCTCTGCAAAATATGGTTTTTTAGTAATTGGACTCACCTTTATGGTATTTTTCCTCATACAAACCATCAGTAATATAAAGATTCATCCTTTTCAATATATCATGATAGGATTGGCATTGTTACTCTTTTACACCCTCCTTATCTCAATTTCAGAACACAGTAGTTTTTTTATTGCCTATATAATTTCGAGTATTTCTACAGTAGTACTCATCTGTTTATATTCTAAATCAATAATGAAAAACATTAAATTCCCTATTTTTATAGGGCTTTCCTTAGCATCCTTATATGGATTTATTTTCATTATAATTCAACTAGAAAATTATGCTCTTCTAGTAGGAAGCACTGGGCTATTTATAATTCTAGGTCTCGTCATGTATATTTCTAGAAAAATAAAATGGGATTAAAAATTAAAACCTATTGCTATATTATAGCAATAGGTTTTTTTTATTATTTCATCAATTTACGGACCAATTCTTCCAATCCGTTTAATTGTAATTCATACACCAACCCCATCATATCTCCAAGCTTCCCTTTAGGAAAGCCTTTATTTTTATACCATACGATATAATGTTCTGGGAGGTTGATTAAAAATCTACCTTTATATTTACCAAAAGGCATTTTTGCCTTTGCTACATCTTCTAAACTAAAACTTGGAGTTATTGTCATTCTTTACCGTCTACAAATTTTTGCAAATATAGAAAACGTTTTGTTAGTTTCCCTTCTTTTGCCATACAAGCCCTCTCTAAAATGCCGTCTTTATCATTATTAAAAAATGCAGGAATCACATGTTCTGCAAAACTAGTTCCAAAACCTTCAGAAGCATCTATTGGTAATTCACACGGTAAATTGTCCACCGCCATTACCGCAATAGCATCTTCATTTTTAAAATAGACCTCTTGTTCTGACATTGGCAAATACCCGTAAATAGGTTCTGCAATTATTGAAGGTCTGATAGTAGATGCTACAGGTCCATCCACATCGCAACTAATATCAGCCACAACTTTAATATTAAAATCAGGAGACTTTGCATCATCTCTAGTAAATATATAAGGTGCTCCATCACCAAAAAAATGTCCGGCGATATACATATCACTCACTTTGGCAAATCGCATAAAATCACTCAGATACTCTGATGAGTTCACATAAAAATCGTTATTATCAATTACCCTATTATCCTTTCTTTTATTATAATCCAATACATCAATTTGGACATAAACAGGTTCTGAAAACACAGTATTCAAATAGTCATCCACATTTACTTGCCTTATGCCCATTCCATCTAACATTTCTTTTGCCCCATTTCCAACACGGCCACAACCTGTTAACACAATTTTTGCACGCACTAATTTATCTTTTACAAGTTTTAACTCATTTATTAAATCAGGTTGACTTCTAAGCGAGGCTGCTTTAGGCAATGCAAATAAATCCATCTTTAAGCCATAAGTCCTTAAACCATTAAAGGCACCTACAATTCCAGCATACCTCCCAAAAGCAACCAAACGCTGCCCTTGACTATTTGTAATCATCTCATGATCAAAAAGCTGAATGTTTTTTTCAAGAACAGCCTTTAGCAAATCTCTATTTTGAGTTTGCTTTTTAATAGTATGAGAAAAGAAAAAGTATTTTTTATTAGGTATCAAAGTATCGATAGGAATTTCTTTTACCCCTAACAAAACATCACAGTCATCTACTGAATTTACAACCTGTATTCCTAAGTCTTCATAGCATTGATCAGAAAATGCACGAATAGCGGAGCTTTCTACAACAATTTCCAATTGGGAAAAAGTAGTCATTAACTCTTTACATTTTTGAGGGGATAATACAACGCGCTTATCTGGTGTGGATTTTCTTTCTTTGATAATGCCTATTTTCATAAAATTCAACGGTTTTTAGATGTTCATACGTAGTTTCATAGATATGACTTAACTTAGCCTCCCCCATAAAATTATTTATTTTACACTTTAACAAACGAAATGATAAATTAACAGTAATAAATCGCTCATTTTGGTATAAATATTGCGCTAATATATTTGAAAATAAAGAAACCTACAAATTTATAATTTTATGTTTTTTTTTAGTATTTTTGCAATCCTTGTTTAGGCAAGGAATAAGATCATATACATATTGGGGACGACTGGTTTTGACAGCGAGATTAGTTAGAATGTAAGCATGTCGAGTGATGAAATAGTACTCGTAAATCTCAATTTCAATTTTTTACACGGCGAAGATAACTA
>Ga0209395_1006537_pt1 | contig 12564 bp, 9 predicted proteins | sample GOMGulsemesocosm_3_FD_184635 | JGI IMG/M metagenome (GOLD analysis project Ga0209395, IMG submission 184635) | Methane-oxidizing microbial communities from mesocosms in the Gulf of Mexico - GOM9D Gulf of Mexico (SPAdes) (version 2) | ecosystem: Environmental > Aquatic > Marine > Cold seeps... | reverse complement strand
TAAGTACGCGTATCAGCCAACAGTTATCTAGAGAATGCTTACATATAGCGCCCGAATCTAATAAAAAAATACAAACGGTTGCTTGGTGTAGTGGTGGAGGTCAAAATTATATTGAATTAGCTGCAGAGCAAGGAATTGATGCCTTTATTAGTGGTGAAGTGTCTGAGCAAACAACACACGTAGCGAGAGAAATGGATATTCATTTTTTTGCTGCAGGTCATCATGCGACAGAGCGTTACGGCGCAAAAGCATTAGCTAAACACCTTGAAGAAGAATTATCAATTCCTGCTATTTTTATTGATATTGATAATCCTGCCTAGAAAGTATTATCCGTCATGCTAAATCTATTTCAGTATGACGGAAAATGTAATCTTAGCCGAAAATATAGAACTTAACTCTTTATCCACTGCACAATTTTGCCTAGGTTTTCATACCAAACATGAGTTGTTTGCTCTAAATATTGAGGCTTTGGTACATAATCATCCCAATGTGTTTCGTTGTACATGCCTTTCGTCCATTTACCAGCGGGCGCTGCGATAGGATTAATACCTTGTAGTTGAAAGTATTTAATAGCGCGCGGCATATGATCAGAATTCGTCACTAAGACAACATTTTTCCCGCTAACTCTAGGGGCTATTAATTGCGCTTCTTCTTCGGTATCTTGTGGGAAACTTTCTACTATTATTTTTCTTTCTGGTATGCCAAGTAACATGGCTGCTTGTTTAACCTTTTCGGCATTACTTGTTTCGTCATTGCCTGCATAACCTGAAGTAATTACCCTTGCTTCAGGATGAATTCTAAAAATCCTAATTGCTTCTACAAGGCGCTGTAACGAGCAAATACCTAGTTCACTGGTGGCGGGTAATGCGTGATCTGTGGTGTGGGTACAACCCAAAATAATGATGTAATCTACTGGGGTCGTTGAGCGAGTAAAAGCACTGTAATTATCTTCAATCGGAGCCATTATTAAATTAGCAAATGGGCGAAATGTTGATAGTGTTAATAATACGGTAGCGAGTAATAAACAGGAAAAACTCAATGTCCTTTTCGAGCGATAAAAGGCAATGGCCAATATCAGTAAAATAATAATAATACTTAACGGCATAATCAGTGCGCTGATTATTTTTTTAATTAGAAAGAGATCCATAGCAAATTTGTGTCTTTTTTACTTGATGATTTAGCAGAGTTAAAGAGTATAATCGTCATTAATTACACTTAAAACATAAAGTTGAATATTAATGGCATATTGTACTGAATTTGCAGTTTTTACCGTTGAAAAAGAAAATCAGCCAAGGGTTATCGAGCTCAGTGAACGGCTTTTTAATGAAATGAATAATGAAAGAAAAGTACTTATATCTCATGATATTTTACGTAAAACAGACAATAACGAAGAAATTTGCTGGCATCTCGTCTGGCTTGATGAAGAAGCGGTAAAGGAAAACACTCAAAAATGGTCAAGCTTTCCGAGCAGTGCAGAATTAGAGTCGTTAGTAGGAGAACGCTTGTATTATGGTCATTTTTTGAAGTTTTAATAGCATGAATGTCAACACAGCTAAATTGACATTCATGCTGGAAACTAAACTAAGCTTGTTAACATTTCATCACTGTATTCAACTAAATCAGCGCCTTGACGAACTTTAGCTATATAATCAGCATTAGCAATAAACGGACGACCAATAGCAACTAAGTCGAACTTGTTATTACCAATAGCAGTGCTTGCCGAATTCGGCGTGTAACTACCGACACCCACTAAGGTTTTATTATAATTAGCGCGTATATAACTTGATGCTTGCCCTTCTAAATAGTCAAACTCCATCGCATCATCAAAAATACCCACATGTAAAAATGCCAGATCACGGAGCTCAAGTTCGTTAAGGAAATAATCAAAGACTTGGCGGTCTCTCGCATCACCAGCCATATTAAAATAGGCACCTGGACTTACTCGTAGGGCAGTTCTATTTTTACCTATGTTTGAGATAATAGCGTCAATAACAGCTAAAGGAAAACGTGACATGTTTGCTGGAGTTTCACCGTATTCATCACTGCGGCGGTTACTGTCATGATGTAAAAATTGATCAATAAGGTAACCGTTTGCACCATGAATTTCGACACCGTCGAAACCTGCCTCAATAGCATTACTTGCCGCTTGTGCGTAATCTTTTACTAATAGATCAATATCTTGCTGTGTAACTGCTTTTGGGGTTTTATAGGTTAGTTCGCGCATTCTTGGCACACTGCCTTCAACAGATACCGCAGAAGGGGCCAAAACATCACTTGAACCATTATTGTTATTTTCGAAGAAATAAGGATGAGCAACACGGCCAGTGTGCCAAAGTTGTGCAAATATTTTTCCGCCATTTTCATGAACTGTCTTTGTCACTAATTTCCAGCCATTAATTTGTTCGCTACTAAATATACCAGGGGTGTTTGGATATCCTTGACCGTCAGGTCTTATGATGACCGCTTCTGAAATAATAAGTCCGGCTTCTGCTCTGCGACCGTAATATTCTGCCATTGCTATTGTAGGAACTAGATTTTCATCTGCCATACAACGTGTGAGTGGCGCCATTAAAATACGGTTGTTTAATGTGATGCTACTGTTTAACGAATAGGGTTGAAATAAGTTACTGGTCATTGGCGTTCTCTTTTATTTGATTTGTCTTTCTTGAATATACGTTCAAGATATATTTATTTGAACGATCATTCAAGTATTATTTTGAACGAACATTCAAAATAAAGTATCATGTCGTTAATATAAAGTTGAATGTTAAGTAAAACCTATGAGAAATGCTGAATTTGATCGAGAAAAAGTACTGAGATCTGCGATGACCTTATTTATGGAAAAAGGTTTTAGCAAAACCAGTATGCCAGATTTAAAAAAAGCGACAGGCTTACATCCCGGTTCTATCTACTGTGCCTTTGAGAACAAGCAGGGGTTATTACTTGCCGCTATTGCGCAATATAAAGCCGATAGAAATGTCGAGTTTTTGCACTTTTTCTCAACCAATGAACCTGTATTGATACAATTTAAAACATACCTAGACCATATTGTTAGTGAGTGTGTAAGTTGTGATGGCTCTAAAGGGTGCTTATTTATTACCGCGCTTTATGAGTCAACACAAGAAGACAAAGAAGTTCAGGAAGCTATTAGCGAAAATGTCGCGCAGTGGCAACAAGCCCTTGCTGAGAAATTCAAGCTAGCCCAGAAAAATAACGAATTACCTGAACATAAAAGTGGTGAACAATTAGCACGATTTTTGGTCATGGGAATTTATGGTTTACGCACCTTTTCTCAATCTCATCCTGAGCCAGAAGTATTAGCAGAATTAGCAGAGCAATTATTTAGCAGTATTTGCCATTAACCGGTCGTTAACTGAGAAGTTGCTATTATTTAGTTATTACTGAAAAATTTCATGGAGTGTTATTGTATGCGTTTATTTTTAATTGCTATTTTTGTTGGTCTTTTACTTGTCGGTTGTGCTGAAAAGGAAGAACCTTTTCAGGAAGTTATCCGTCCTATTGCCTGGTTAGAAGTTCAACAGTCTACATTTGATCAAGTACGACGTCTATCAGGCACTGTTCATCCTGTAGAAGAAGCAAATTTAAGCTTTGAAGTGGGCGGTAAGGTTGAATGGGTTAAAGTGAAATTGGGCGATGAAGTTAAGCGTGGTGATCCCCTTGCTAGATTAGACCAACGAAATTTCAATTTAAGTCGACAATCAGCACAAGCTAATGTACAAAAAAGCTATTCCGCACTTTCTGAAGCCGAAAACGAGTTCAAACGTTATGCGGAATTATCTGCAAAAGGTTTAGTGTCTAAATCGGGTTACGATAACGCTAAAACGGCGTTTGAATCTGCTACTAGTGCGTTAAGCATTGCTAACACTCAACTCGATATTGCCAATAAAGACTTAAGCGATTCGGTTTTAACCGCTCCCTACGATGGTAAAATTACCCAACGTTTAATTGAGCCTTCAATGCAAGTTTCTCCTGGCCAAGCAACGTTTCAAATAGAAGGGAACGACGGGTTAGAAGTGCAAGTTATGGTACCTGAAACTTTAATAAGAAATTTATCAAAAGGTGATGAAATAGCCATACATTATCCCGCGTTTCCAACAATAAACAGTAAAGGCAATATTAACGAAATAAGCTCTCGTGCAACTACGGCGAACGCTTTCCCTGTCACCATACTTATTACCTCTGAGACTAAAAATCTGAGAGCGGGAATGACCGCTGAAGTTGATTTCACCTTTCAAGGCATAGGCCGAACAGGTTATGAAGGGGTGACTTTTCGTTTACCAATAGCTGCACTTGCTGCCGATGAAGGGCAAAAAGCTTATGTGTTCGTTTATGATGTGCAACAGCAAGTTTTAGAAAAACGTACAGTGCAAACTGAAAGTATTTTAAACAATGAAGTCTTAGTATCAGCCGGTTTAAAACCAGGTGAAATTATTGCAGTTGCAGGCATCTCATTTTTACGTGATGGCCAGTCAGTACGATTACTTGATAAACACGTTCAACGTTTTAATTAATCGCCATTTAACTGACTTAGAGACAGACTTATTATGAATTTAACTAAAATAGCGTTTACTTATCGAAAGTCCATTTTGATGGTATTGGCTTTATTACTAATCAATGGCGTTTTTGCTTATCTCACTTTGCCTGCGCAAGAAAACCCTACCATTACTATCCGACAAGCCATAGTTACCACGTCTTATCCTGGCATGTCTCCTGAGCGTGTCGAGCAATTAATTACTCGCGCTATCGAAAAGGAAATTCGTAAAATACCTGAAGTTGAAAAAATAACCTCAACCTCAATGACGGGGCAATCGGTTATTCATGTTGAAATTTATGACCGTTATTTCAACCTTGACAATATTTGGCAAGATCTTCGTAACAAAGTTAAGCAAGCTGAAACAAACTTGCCTGACGGTACTCGTACACCTTTTATCAATGATTCATTTGGTGATGTTTCTGTTGTGACATTAGCGTTAACCGCTGATGGTTTTAATTTAAGCGAAATGTACGATATTTCAAAACATATTCGTGACAATTTATACACAGTGGCGGGTACTAAAAAAGTTGATATTCTTGGGGCTCAAGCTGAACGTATATTTCTTGAAATAAAAACAGCAAAATTAGCTCAGTTAGGCATTTCCCCGCAAAGTATTATTGGTGAATTACAAAACCAAAATATTATTAGCCCTGGCGGACAAATAGATACAGGACTACGTTCGATTGTGGTCGAGCCAACCGGTAATTTTTCATCAATAGAAGAAATAGGTGATACCCATATCACCATTCCTGGGACCGACGATACCATTGCCTTAAAAGATATTGTGAGTTTACGCCGTGGTTATATCGACCCACCAGATAAGCCGGCCTATTTTAATGGTAAGCCCGCAATTATGATCGGGGTATCTATGCTTGAGCAATATAACTTGCTTGAATATGCCCCCAGAATAAAAGCCATGGTTACCCAAATAGAAAACACTTTTCCTATGGGTTATAAAATTGATATAGCGACTTACCAAGCAGACCAAGTTAAAAAGTCTATTGAAAGCGTTTCGATAAACGTTTTACAAACATTAGTTATCGTCTTATTTGTGGTTATCTATTTTCTTGGTTTACGCACAGGTTTAATTGTTGGTTCGATTGTGCCGTTTGTTATGCTAACCACTTTAGCTATTATGAAATTTACCGGCATGACTTTAGAAAAAATGAGCTTAGCAACACTCATAATTGCGCTGGGTTTACTGGTGGATAATGGCATTGTTATTGCCGAAGATTTTAAACGAAGAATTGAAGACGGTATCGATCGTTTTGATGCTATGTGTCAAGGCGGTAAAGAACTTGCCATGCCTTTATTAAGCTCATCGGTAACGACTATTTTGTTCTTTTTACCCTTGATGCTGGCAGAGCATGTTGCAGGTGAATTTACCCGCTCTGTTTCTTTAGTTATATTAATCACCTTGATGACGAGTTGGGTGCTAGCGCTTTGTGTTACGCCAACGCTCTGTTATTTTTTTATTAAAGCTGACGGGCATGATGCTAAAAGCAAAGATAAAGAAAGTAAGGATGTTAAACCGGCTAAATTTTATCAGATATACGAAACATTCTTACACTGGATTTTAAGTCATAAAGCCATATTTATGACCATAATGGTGGTTACCTTAGTGGTTTCGGTCAGTGGTTTTGGTTTACTGAAACAGCAGTTTTTTCCTGATTCTGACCGTACTCAAATTATGATGTATATAGATTTGCCTAATGGTACATCAGCGCGCGAAACCGACCGTCAAATGCATGATGTATTTGCTTGGTTAGATAACAAAGAACGCTTTTCTGAAATAACCAATTATTCAGGTTATGTCGGCTTTAATGGCCCGCGATTCGTCTTAACGCTTAATCCTGAAGATCCAACAGAGAATAAAGGCTTTGTTGTACTTAACGTTAAAGAAGGCACGGCGCTTAACCCTTTAGTGAATAAGTTACATAATGGCCTTATTGAAACGTTTCCTAATGTATCGGGGCGGGTAAAGCGAATGTTTGCTGGGCCGTCTGATTCAAGCTCTATCAGTATTCAAGTGAAAGGTCCTGATAAAGACATCTTATACGCTAAAGCTAAAGAGATTATGGCGGTTCTTCAAGCTGTGCCTTATACCAAAAATGTGCGTACTGATTGGGAAAACCGTATTGTTAAAGTACAAGTTAAAATAGATCAGCACCGTGCTCGTCGTGCTGGTGTTACCTCTTCAGATGTCGCAACCGCCTTACAAGGTTTTTTTAGTGGAGCAAACGTTACTGAATATCGTGATGGCGATGATATTATTCCGGTTATGTTACGTGCTGAAGATGAAGAACGTTTTAACTTAGACCGTTTACGTACGGTTTCTGTCTTCTCTGGTTCAGCTGATACGTCTATCCCCTTATTTCAAATAGCTGATTTTATACCGGTAAATCAATACGCGAAAATTCAGCGTGAAAATATGTTCACCACGATTACTATTGAAGCAAGTAATACTGAAATGACTGCACAAGACTTACAGAAAATAATTGATACAGACATTGAGGCATTAAAGGCAGACTTACCGATTAATCACCTCATTGAATATGATGGCGTTATCGTGCAGTCGCAAGAAGCTCAACAAGCGCTAGGTGCGAGCATGCCTATGGTTATTGGTTTAGTGTTAATACTCTTTGTTATGCAATTTAACTCGTTTCGTCGTGCGTTAATTATTGTTTTAACGATCCCATTATCCCTGATTGGAACGATTGTCGGATTACTGGTAATGAGTGCGCCGTTTGGCTTTATGGTGACATTAGGCATTTATAGTTTGGCGGGTATTATTATTAATAATGCCATTGTACTAATCGACCGAATAGAAATTGAGCGCGCTAACGGGCAAAGTGATTATCAAGCAATAATAGATTCATGTTTAACACGTTTAAGGCCGATAGCGATGACCACAGTAACCACTATTATGGGCTTGTTACCGCTATTGTTAGATCCTATGTCAATGTTTTACGGTATGGCTACGGTGCTTGCTTTTGGATTAGGGGTTGGTACTATTTTAACCTTGGCAGTTGTACCTGTTTTATATGCGAGCTTCTTTAAGGTTAGTCGATGAATGTTAGAGTTTTACTCGTTGAAGACGACCTTGATTTAGCGGCAACGGTAGTCGATTACCTTGAGTTAGAAGGGATATGTTGTGATCATGCTGCTAATGGTGTTGCAGGGTTACAACTTATTAATCAGCAATATTTTGATGTTATGATCCTCGATGTAAACATGCCACGCATGGACGGGTTAACTGTCTGTAGAACAATGCGTGAGCAGGGTATTAGTACACCTATTTTAATGTTGACGGCACGAGATACTTTAGACGATAAACTGGCGGGATTTTCTGCCGGGTCAGATGATTATCTCGTTAAGCCATTTGAATTGAGAGAACTCATTGCGCGTATCCAGGTGCTAGCAAAGCGTAGAAGTGGCCAAACAAGCAAACTTTCATTATTTGATGTTCATGCTGATTTTAGTGCTAAAACGCTTGTTCGAGAACAACGAAGCTTACAATTATCGCCAACCGGCTGGAAAATCATCGAAGTGTTAATGAGAAAGTCACCAGAGGTTGTTTCTAAAGAGCAGTTATTACAAGCCGTATGGGGCGATGAGTTACCTGATAGCGACAGTTTAAAAGTGCATTTATTTAAGTTGAGGCAACAAGTCGATACGAAACATGAACCTAAGCTTATTCATACCATTGCAGGGCAAGGTTTTGTATTTTGTGAAAAGTAACATAAGTGAAAAATAGAGTGAAAAAACCTCAAACGCTACGTCGTTACGTATTGAAAGTACAAAGTATTATTGCCCTCATCGTCGTGCTGAGTTACACATTAGTCATTAACTTTTATTTCGTTCATGGTCTTGATGAAGCTAATTTTCAAGACCTTCATTTAGAAAGTAATCAATTCGCTGATCTGTATCAGAAAAATAGTCAAATAGAGCCGCCAAACTCGATTCACTTTCGAGGTTATATTGGTTGGGAGCATTTACCTAAATGGGCGAAAGAAAATTTTGCTTCTTTTGAGTTTGTTTCAGAAATGACCATGGACAATAGACGAATAATAGCTGAGGGAAGTATTATTCCATGGCCAGAGCAAGCGGTATTTATTATTGCTCAACCCTTAATTGATGGAAAAATGTTTTATTTATTAAGAAACATAAACATCGAACAATATGACGAGTTGAGCCAAATGGGCATTAAAAAAATGCTACATTTAACTTGGCCAATCGCGTTAATATTTCTCTTGGTTATGCACTTCTCGGTGCAAATGTTACTCAAGCGAACCTTAAAACCCTTTTATCGAATTGGTGATTGGGTTGATAGCTTAACACTTAACAATGTAAATGAACTAACACCTGACTTTGAATTTACAGAGCTGAATGCTATCGCTAATCAACAACAAAAAGCCTTACTGCGCCTTAGTGAAATACTCGATAAAGAACAAAGCTTTTTACGACATGCTAGCCATGAACTACGCACACCCATTGCCGTAGTGAAAAGTAACAGCGAGTTATTAACTCGAATATTATCTAGTGATATTAATGAAGATAAAAAGACACAATCATTGGCTCGTATCAGCAGAGCGGCGCTGAATATGCAGCACACCACAGAAACGCTGTTATGGCTTAGTCAAGATTCAAACACCGAACACAACAATAATAAATTAGCCTTAGCTCATGTTGACTTAAATGAAATGATTACTAATCTTGTCGAAGACAATGAATATTTATTGCAAAGTAAACACGTTAAAGTTTCACTTGAATTAACCGCCACAAGTATTGATGTACTTGAAACACCCTGTAGGTTGATCCTTAATAATTTAATCCGGAATGCTTTTCAATATACAGCAGAAGGCAACGTGAATATTCAATGTCTAGCAAGAAGTGTTATTGTGGAAAATATCAACCAAAACGAAGAGGCTATTGATCATAGTGGTTCAGATTATGGCTACGGTTTCGGTTTACGATTAGTGGATAAAATTGTAAACAAAATGGCTTGGAAATACCAAAATAATGACATAGTTGGTGGTCGTTGGGCGAAAATAGAGTTTAAAAATACGCTTTAATTTACTTAACTTTGCATTCGAAAGACATTTACTGACATACTTCTTCTTATACTAAAACATAGCTTTTAGACATTATCAGGAAATAATATGTTGAAAATATCAATACTCGCGTTTAGTCTTTTTTTACTGCAAGCCTGTGGCGGCGGTGGTTCTAACTCTTCAGATGATACACAACCGACTCCTGTAACAAACAGTTCAGCCGTTGGTGAAGTTATTATCAAGGGTACCTTGAGTGTTGGCGAAACTCTCTCATTAAGTCAAAGTTTAACTGATGCAAATGGTTTAGGAACCCTGCATTATCAATGGCAACGAACAATAAATAGTGTCAGTAGCATTATAGAAAATGAAAAGTCTGTCGAATATATTGTCCGTGAAGAAGATATAGGCTATAGCCTTTTTGTAGAAGTGAGCTACACCGATAACGATGGTTTCTTAGAAGCCGTTGTTAGTGATTCAACCGCAGTTATAGCAGGCAATGCTGTAATAAAAAAGCCTAATGTTTTATTGATAATCGCTGATGATCAAGGTGTAGATGCTTCTGCGCAGTATAGTTTTTCTAGCGACCTTCCTGATACCCCCACGATTAACTTACTCGCTGAACAAGGTATAACTTTCGATAATGTTTGGGCAACACCTGCATGTACTACGACTCGTGGAACATTAATCACCGGACAACACGGTATAAATAGTGGTATTAGTTATGTTCCAGCAGTAATGGACACTGAAACTAGCACTCTTCAACGGTATATAAAAACTTTTAGTGAAGGTAGCGAATATCAAACAGCCGTGGTAGGTAAGTGGCATTTAGGCGGTGGTAATCCTGATTTATCACATCCCACAGATAGTGGAGTTGATTATTACGCTGGAACCATAACCGGCACATTAACGGATTATTATGACTGGGAATTAACCGAAAATGGCGTGAATACCTCTAGCGACGAATATCATACGACTAAAATTACAGACTTAGCCATCGATTGGTTAGATGAACAAAATCAACAAGGTAAACCCTGGTTTATGTGGCTTGCTTATGTCGCACCTCATTCGCCTTTTCATTTACCCCCTGCAAACTTGCATAACCGTGACCAACTAACAGGTAATGATATTGACACGAATAAACGTGAATATTATTTAGCGGCTATTGAAGCAATGGATACGGAAATAGGGCGTTTAATCGATTCTTTATCTGTAGCAGACCGTGACAATACGTTAATCATATATGTCGGTGATAACGGCACACCCGCAAGAGTTATTGATACCAGTGTTTATAATAGGACTCATAGCAAAGGTTCTTTGTTTGAAGGAGGAATTCGTGTTCCTATGGTAGTCTCTGGATCTGGTGTTACCCGTAAAAATGTTCGTGAAAGTGCGCTAGTAAATACCAGTGATTTTTATGCAACTATTAGCCAATATATCAGCAATTCAGCGTCGAAAATTAATGATAGTTATAGTTTTGTTGATTTACTATCAAAGACTGGAAATGGCTTAAGAAATTACAATTACAGTGAATTTGAAAGTAGTGACGTAACCGGCTGGGCAGTTAGAAATCAAGATCTTAAACTCATTGAATATGAAGATGGTTCACAAGCGTTATATTTATTAAACAATGACATTAGCGAAACGGATAACCTAATTGCTGACATCGATAAGACGAGTATTATTGCCGAGCTTAAAGCGCAAGCCCAGATTATTCGCCAAGAAACTTCAACATCACCAATAGATATTACTGATGCGATTTTAACGGCTCGAAGTGCTAATTGCAGCGATTACCTTGAGAGTTATCAATCATCGGTACTGGATGTAAATAATGGTACTGTTTTCAATGGTGAATTGATTATTAGTTTATCGGGTGGCCAATGTATATTCCAAACCAATAACATCCCTAACCATGATTTCAATGATGGCGCGCAAGCCTTTCCAAATGACGTGAGTGCGCAAAATAATAGCTTTACAATAAGTGCTAACCCTACTCATGCGGCATCAACAACGGCAGTGAGTTTGCAGGTTGATAATGCAATATTACTTAATGGGGTGAAAGTAGATTTGCTTGCTGCAGCTTGTTTTGGTGTCGGTGATGGCAAAGTCGGGTGTAATGATATTAACCAGCCGTGGCGCTATGATCCTATGTTTGCCGCGAATGGCTTTAGAGTGGATACACATAACGCCCATTCCCAGCCAGATGGTAGTTATCATTACCATGGTAAGCCCAATGCGCTTTATCAAGATAACAATAATAGCAGCGTATCACCTTTAGTTGGTTTTGCCGCTGATGGTTATCCAATTTTTGGCCCTTATTTTGATGATGATGGTTCAATTAGAAAAGCTGTTTCCAGTTTTCAGCTGATAAGTGGTAATCGCCCCTCAGGTACCGATAGCCCAGGAGGAATTTATGATGGAACTTATCGAGATGATTATCAATATGTTGCGAGCTATGGCGATCTTGATGAATGTAACGGAATGACTATTAATGGTGTATACGGGTATTATATAACGGATGGATATCCCTACTTACTAACGTGCTTCAAAGGGATCCCCGATAGTTCTTTTAATAAATAAATTTGCACATAAGGTGTAGTCCAATTATTTAGCAAAAGATATATTTTATCAGGTTGAATGAGTAATGCACATTTAGTGTTTATTACTAAATTCATTTCTTTCGGTTAATCACCCAAATGTTAATAATCTACAAAGTGGTATTATTGTCTATAAAAATTACCGCATAATTATTAAATTGGTTAGGGTGACAATAAATATTTAGCAACTAAATGCAACATTGTAAATTGCACCTAATAAGTGCGCTCTTTCGGACTTACTATTGAAAAAACCTATCTTAAGTAATTTATGTATAGCGTAATATATTCCTGTGGGTTTAGGGGATAAAAGCTTTCGCATTCAACGTAAATTTAATGGTGTAGCTTTAATTACCGAGATAAT
>Ga0209395_1006534_pt1 | contig 12577 bp, 4 predicted proteins | sample GOMGulsemesocosm_3_FD_184635 | JGI IMG/M metagenome (GOLD analysis project Ga0209395, IMG submission 184635) | Methane-oxidizing microbial communities from mesocosms in the Gulf of Mexico - GOM9D Gulf of Mexico (SPAdes) (version 2) | ecosystem: Environmental > Aquatic > Marine > Cold seeps... | reverse complement strand
CTAATACATTCTCAATGGCTGGTAGCCTATTCAAACCCTCTGGTATTTTTGCTAATGCTTGTTGAGAGATACCAATATCATCAGGTAATGTTCTTAACCAAGTACGTTTTGATATCTCGGTTAAGCGCTGCTGTTTTTCCGGTGCTAAAAATTCACTACCCGGGTTACAACTTGCTATAAATGCAAATTCTTCATCTAATTCTGTTTTTAGTTCGTGACAAACTTTCTGCGCTTGAGTCTTATTTATACCCTTTGCTATCGACTGCCAATATGCAATGTCTGCATCTCGTTTTAACACTTCATAACGCATACGTATTTCATGAATACGGTCATAAATAGTTTCAAGTTTCGTTGCTTTATCCATCACATAATCAGGCGTTGTCACTTTACCGCAGTCATGTAACCACGCGGCAATTAACAGCTCTTCCCTACTTTTTGACGTCAGCGAAAAATCAACAAATCGGTCAGTATCAGATTCAGCCGCCTCGAAGATTAACTTGGTAATTTCCGGTACCCGCTGACAATGACCGCCAGTGTAAGGAGATTTTGTATCTAACGCAGTTGCTGTCATCATCACAAAAGAATGGAATAGCTCCTGCTGTTCCTGTTCTTTCTCTAAATGCTCTAACACTATTTCGTTAAAACCAATAAAATTTCGCACCAAGCGAATGCGATCGTTGACGGTTTTATCTATTTTGTCTTTAAAGCCAACCACTAACACACCGATATTTTCTTCTTTACGGTTCATTAGAGGAATAATAAAGCCTGTTTTACACGGCCCACCAGAAAAAATGATTTGGCCATCTTGCTCTGACACTTTGTATACATGTTTATCTAATACAGTTTTGTTATTATTAGCAAAAGTCTGTAAATCAAATTCAGGGATATCTCCCGAACTCGCGGTAAGATTGAACTCATGTCTATTAGTTCGGCTGTTAATAAATAACTGGCAGCTACTTGCAGACAAAATCGACTCTGTCTGCGCCACAATGGAAGCAGATAATTCTTCGGGTTTAGATGACCGTGCAACATGATAAAGATTATTAAAAAAGTCGACCAGTACACTTTCCATTAATAACATGGTCTCATTAAGTTGATCAATTTCGGCTATATTAGAAGGTTTATATTTTTTACGGCGATATTTAAAACTTTGAATGTTAACTAAAGATTTATTTAAATAAATCAGCGGCCTAGCTATACGTCTAGTCAACAAAATACTAATAACAAAGAAGAATAATGTTAAAAAAATCATATTCTGCACATTAAAGTAAGAACTGAAATAAGTCGATTTAGCCAAGAAATCTTGTTCTTTAACTAAGTTGATAAGATACAGCACGTGCTCTGTGCCAACATTCAATGGTGTAATTAACAATCGAGATGGTAAACCTTTATTTGTAATCGATTGCACTACGGTTTTAAAAGGCGCGAGACGATCTAAATCCATCAAGGCTTTAGCCAGTTCTGGATCGCTGTTATCCAACGAATAAGCGTTACCAAGCGCAGTATTACTCGCAATGACACTTTGAGTAGAGGTCAATAAAAGGGTCTTTGCATGTTCAGAATATTCCATGTCATTGGTAATACGTGATAATGACTTATAATCGAAATCAGCAGCAACAACACTCGTACCATCATATGAGCGACGCGAAAATGTGATGCCTAAATTTTTCGAGGGGAAAAACTGATAAGGTTTAGATATTAAAATCCGACCATCTAATTTTGCTTGTTGAAACCAAGGGCGCTCTCTTGGGTCATAGCCATCATTATCGTAATTATTCCGATAAATGACCTGTAACTCCCGATTCAAAAGTGCACGGTGTTGCTGCCCGTTAACCTGATTAAAATGAACACTAAATACTGCACTCTCAGGCAGCGAACGTTCAGAAGCACGCATATCGTCTGTTACTCGGTAAATGAAAACCGACCTGCCTGCTTGATTAGCGGCATAGAGTGAGGTGATATAAGGATTCTTAATTAACGTTGTCGCGATAGGCGCTAGCCATGTTAAATCGTTGTCATTATTTTCAACTAAATTCACGACGATCAACATATCAAGTGAAGTGATCGCAGGGATCGAAATAAGTTTAATTTGGCTTTGTAAATTGCTGGTATATTTTTTTACATACTCTTTTGTAAAATTAACTTTTTCTGACTCCATGTGGCTTACTCCCGCCACTATCGTCGTTAAGCTAAATATACTAAAGAGTAAAATGAAAATACCTGAGATATAAGTTCTAAAAGAGATGGGTTTCATATGATATACAACACTTTAAATATTTTTATAGTTTCATTGTATAGTCAAAACAATCATTAACGAAAAACATTCGACTTGTAGAGCTTTAGTTCTAAAATAATATGCATTATCGTTCTATTTTTGAACTAACTGAAGCGCAAAAAAACACTTACTTTAATAATGGGTTTAAAATGTTAAGTAGATAGCCCTTAATGCATCAACATCGACAAAATCAAGTTGCTCAGGCATCAAGTATTCATCCGCATAGGCTTTATAAACCCCTTGGGTTAAGAACAGATCAAACACCTTACCATCAAGATGTTCATCTTTAACCATGAAAGCCATGATCTTCAGCGAATGACTTAATGTTTTAGCTGCTTTATAAGGACGATCACTCGCGGTTAATGCTTCAAATACATCGGCAACCGCTATCATACGTCCACCAATAGGGATCTCTTCCCCTTTCAGCTGCAACGGATAACCTTGACCATTCATTTTCTCATGATGGCTACCTGCGATAAGGGGAACATTCTTAAGGTGTTCAGGATACGGTAACTGATCTAACATCAGGTATGTTTGCACAATGTGATCGTTGATGTTGTAACGTTCTTCAGGTGTTAATGTGCCACTTTTAACCATCAAGTTATGCAACTCACCACGGTTATAGCGATGTTCAGGTTGCACCATTTTAAAGTCACGCTTGCTATTCGCCTGTAACTGCTTTTTCTCTTCCCATACAAATAAATGCTCGGGTTTATCAGCAAGGATCTTCTCAATAGCAGGTAATGTCTTGTCCGTTTTATTCTTCTTAATTAACTCTTGCTGTGATACACCAATATCATCAGGTAATGTTCTTAACCAAGTACGTTCACCAATTTCAGCTAAACGGGTTTGTTTGTCAGGGTCTAAGAATTCACTACCAGGGTTACAACTCGCTATAAATGCAAACTCTTTATCAAGCTCGTCTTTAAGATCATCACAGGTCTGTTGCGCTGTAGCTTCATCCATACAACCAGCAATTGACTGCCAATAAGTGACGTCTGCATCACGCTTTAATACTTCATAACGCATACGAATTTCGTGAATACGGTCATAAATGGTTTCAAGTTTTGTTGCTTTGTCCATCACATAATCGGGGGTTGTTACCTTACCGCAATCATGTAACCAAGCTGCCACCAGCAATTCTTCCCAGCTTTTATCTGTTAATGAAAAATCTGCAAATTTATCGGTATCGAGTTCCGCCGCTTTCGCTAACATCTTCGTGATCTTCGGTACGCGTTGACAATGCCCGCCAGTGTAAGGCGATTTAATATCAACTGCAGTCGCTGTCATTTCAACAAATGAATGAAAAAGATTACGTTGCTCTTCGACCTTTTCGAGATGCTCCAACACAATTTCATTGAAACCGATAAATTCACGCACAAAGCGTAAGCGGTTACGGGTATCATCAGTGATATCCAAGGTGAAACCAATTAACAACGCACCGGTATTCTCATTATTTCGATTAAATAATGGAATCATAAAACCAGAGTCGCACTGTAAGTCAGTAAAAATATGATTAGCCTCTTTCTGGGTTAATTCATAAATTGGTTGGGTAAACGCGTCGGGATTATGGTCGTATAAACACTGTAAATTAATCTCTGGTGTCGTGCCGGATTTAGCTGACAGTTTAAATTCGTCTCGACTATCCGGAGAATTAGTAAATAGCTGACAATCATCCGCCGATAAGATCTTTTTCACTTGCGTTACAATCGATTCGGATAGCTCTTCTGGTTGAGAAGTGCGGGCTACATTTCGTAAATTAGTGAAGAAGTCCAATAACACATTTTCCATCAACCCCATCGCTTTATTTAGCTTATCAATTTCTTGGATACGTGAAGGTTGATAACGTTTACGCTGAAAATGAAAGCGCTGAATATTTTCAATTGAATCAGTAAGGAAAGTTAATGGACTGGCAATTCTACGAACAATAGAAAGTACCACTAAAAATGCAATAATGACGGAAAATATTGAAATAACAATAAGATCATTTCGCAAGGTTGACGAGGTAGCAAACAAGTCATCATGAGATACAAAGTTAACAACACGTAACATGCTATCATCAGCAAGTTTCAACGGGGTTATCATCATCTCCCACGTTTTATCTTTCCAAACAACCGTTTTAGCCACTGACTCAGATTGAGTCTCGGCTTCAAACTCTTTGATTAATATATCAAATTTAAGATCTGCTGCTGTAAATAGCTGCTTGCCAATCATTAAAGAGAATAATTGATTACTCGCAATAACCTCAGAGTCTGAGTTCAGCAAAAAGATATTTGAGTTAGATGAAAACTCTAAATATTGCACTAATGCGGTGAGTTTATTTAGTGTTAAATCAACAGCGACAATCGCATCACCCGATCGCGTTTTACGTGAAAACGTAATGCCATCCTGTGCTGGATTCGAAAAGTTATAAGGTCCCGTCATGTAAATCTGATTATTTTCTTTAACCTCACTATACCAAACACGCTCACGAGGGTCATAATCGCTAGAAATATATGTCTCACTTATCAAGTTCATATCCGTATCATAGAACTGAAGTCGTTGAGAACCGAGATTGTAATACCGAACCATTAAACGTGAATCAGCGGGCGCTGATAACGTCTTTTTAACTTTGTCGTCATAAAGTGGCTGGAAAAGAAAAGCACTGCCATTTTCTTTACCAAAATACATGGAATCTAAATATCGGTTTTTTTCAAGAATGGCGGTCATCGCATTGAGCCAAGCTGGATCTGGTTTGCCTACATCGCGGTGCGTAAACTGCCCCATTGCTAATGTATTTAACAAACTGCTTAATGGCGCTGTCACTTTGTCGATTTTGACAGTGAGTTCTTTCGAGTAGTTAGTCACGATATCTTTCGAGAGTGTTTTTGAGATATCTTGTGAATGCTGAACACTCACGTATATCAGTGCCGCACTCAGTAACGATAATATCGTTATAAATATACTCGCTATATACAACCTAAATGACATCGACTTAATTACCAAACCATCTCTCTTTAAACCCACAAAACCGCCGCGTATGATAATTGTTCATGACGATTAAAGATATTGAATTAGACCTTAAAAACAAAGAAAATCACTTTTTATATGGCTCTTTATGGAATAATAATATTGTATTTCAAAATAATTTAGATCGGATAGTAGCTTCATCGAATAACACACCTAAGATTCTAAAATACGTTTAAGCTCACATATATCGACTATATCAATCTGCTCTTTATCGAGGTATTCATCCGCATATTGTTGATAAACCCTTTGAGTGATAAACAGTTCAAATAGACCCGCATCCAAATGCTCATCCTTCACCATGTAGGCCATGATCATTAAAGATTCATTCAATGTCTTTGCTTTCTTGTACGGACGATCTGCCGCCGTTAGCGCTTCAAATATATCTGCAATGGCGATCATTCGCCCACCAAGTGGTATTTGCTCACCCTTCAATTGAAGCGGATAACCCTTGCCACTCATTTTCTCGTGATGAGAACCAGCGATTAAAGGCACGTTTTTTAAATGCTCAGGGTATGGTAGCTGATCAAGCATTAAATATGTCTGCACAATATGATCATTCACGCTGTAACGCTCTTCGGCCGTTAACGTACCACTCGTTATTCGCAAGTTATGTAGCTCACCACGGTTATACTGATGTTCTGGCTGTTTCATTTTAAAGTCGCGTTGACTGTTCGCTGGTATTTGTTTACTGTTTTTCCAAGAAAATAAGTGTGCGGGCTTATCTGCAAGAACATGCTCTACGACCGGAAAAATTTGTGCTTCCTTACTCTTTTTATCCAGTTCTTCCTGAGATATACCAATATTATCTGGCAGGGTTCTCAACCATGTTCGGGTGGCAATCTTTTCCAATAAGTCTAGTGCTTCTGAGCCAAGATGCTCGTTCCCAATATTACAGTCCGCAATAAATTTGAATTCGTCTTCCAGTTCTTTTTTTATCTTGTCACAAACTTGTTGCGCTTCAATTTGATCTTTACCTTTTGCAATCGCTTTCCAATAAGCAATATCAGCATCACGTTTAAGTACTTCATAACGCATACGAACATCATGAATACGGTTGTAAACTGTTTCAAGTTTAGTCGCTTTATCCATCACATAATCGGGGGTTGTTACTTTACCGCAATCATGTAACCACGCAGCGACAAGCAACTCTTCCCAACCTTTTTCTGTTAATGAAAAATCACTAAATACGTGCGTGTCTTGCTCAGCTGCTTTCGCTATCATTTTGGTAATTTGGGGGACCCGCTGACAATGCGCGCCAGTATAAGGTGATTTGATATCTAACGATGTAGCCGTCATTTCAACAAACGAGTGAAATAGTATTTGCTGTTCATGCTCTTGTTCACATTGTTCGAGTATTATTTCATTAAACCCTAAAAATTCACGCACAAAATGGAGTCGATTACGTGCATAGTCTTTAATTTCATCTTCAAAACCAACCAACAATGCACCAATAATGATATCCGATCGATTCATCAGCGGAATGATAAAGCCCGTTTTAAAGCGAGTTTCAGAAAATAATATTTTACTGTCAGTGTCAGATAATTCGTGGATGTATAGCGTGGAAATGCTTTTATCATGTTCATAGAGTGCTTGAAGATTAAAGCCCTCACCTGCTTCGGTATTCGCTGACATTGTAAATAAATGACGGTCGGCTGAAGAATTAACAAACAACTGGCAAACATCACCATCCAGGATTTCTTTAGCCTGCGTTACTATTGAAGTGGATAATTGTTCAGACTCTGAAGTACGCGCAACATCTCTTAGGTTTTGGAAGAAATTCACCAATACATTTTCCATCAAACTCATTGCTTCATTTAGCTTGTTCACATCACTAACATTTGAGTTTCTATAATCCTTTCGCTTAAAGTTAAAACGTTGAATATTTTCAACCGACTTGGTTAAGTAAGTTAATGGTTTCGCGATTTTTTCCGTCATCGTCAAAATAATAAGAAAAGAAATGAGTACTGTAATTATAGATATCGTAATCAAGTCATTACGAAGTAACGATGAACCATATAAAAGATCTTGATAAGCGACAAAGTTAACGAGATACAATACATCTTGACTACTGATCTCTAGCGGTGTGACGACAAGTTCCCAATCTTGCTCCTGCCAAAAAATGGTACTAAAGAGAGTTTCGTCCAGTTTAATATCATTAAAATCAGGTAAAAAACCTGCAATTTCAAGTTCTTCAGCAGTGAATAGTTGTTCACCATTGATTAAAGCTAACGCTTGATTACTTGAGATAATCCGCTTTGATTTAGTCAATAACAGTACTTTAGAATTTTCTGAATAATCCAGTTTTTGGATAATATGAGTGAGTGAATCCAACGTGAAATCAACGGCAATAACACCCTGTTTGCTTTTTAACATTCTCGAAAATGTAATACCAATTTTACGAGAGAAATAAAAGGCATAAGGTTCAGCCATATGTATATCCATATCATGGCTGGCATTTGTATACCACGGCCGTGTACGAGGATCGTAATGGGCACTATGCAGACGTTTTGAACCAATACGTCTCATTTTATGATCAAAGAACACATATTGTTGTTGGCCATTATTATAATTCATCTCTAACATAAGGACGGTTAAATCAGGAGCGGAATAACGCTTTTTGGAAGCCTTGTCATGCATCGCGCGAACAAAATAAGAATTACCGTTATTTCCACCAAAATACAACGATGCAATATGGTTATTTCTAGAAAGTAGCATATCCATCATTTGAAGCCATTTCACTGATTGTTCTTCAAATTCAACAGCAGTAAAGTCAGAGTTGGCAAGTGTATTAAGCATGGTGATGAGAGGTACTGATAAATCATCGAGTTGAACTTTTAGTTCACCTGAATAATTTTTAACAATCTCTTTAGACAAAGACACAGACACAACTTGAGAATGGGTAACACTCACATAAATAAGGACTGCGCTGAGTAAAGATGCAATAGAAAGAAATATACCCGAAATATACCAGCGAAAAGAAACCGAACGCATGCCTTGCCAACCCTAAACTAAAAATACTTACTCACATTCGCATAGAATAACCCCTAAATGGCATCTCGCATATTAGGTTTGTAAAAAAATACCCATGACACAAACTTACATATAGTGCTTTATAGAACCATTAAGAATGGCATTGAAAATAGAGCATGCCTGACATTCGTGCGTAAAAACCGTCAAGATAATGTTTAAAACTAAACCAAATGCAAATTCCTTGATGTATATCATCCACTCATCTGTCCAGATAATTAATATTACTAATTGGTTAGTTTTTAATTAGAATATAACTGAAAACCTAATCAAGCGTAAGAAACGACGCATTGTTACGAATGAAAGTAATAAAAGTGATAAAGATCACAAAGTGTGTAGTAATAACTTTAATTAACATCAAACCTTCACGATAATACCCACATATAGTTACCCCGTTAGGTGGATAAACTTAATTTGGACGTGTAAACGAAACTGGCTTGCTTGGTTAAGCCTATGACATACGACAAGGAAGATAACATGTTAAAAAAACGTTTTTTTAAAACAAAGGCCGAGGCCGATGTTACTTTTGAGTTCGCTTGCGATACCAATACACCATTAATAGGCAGTGATATTGTCGAGTTGCATGCTGATTTTAATAATTGGCAAGCAATACCAATGAAGTACATAAAAAAAGATAAAGTTTTCCGTACTAAGGTTCGTTTACCCGCAAACAAGCAGTTTCATTTTCGCTACTTAATTAATAGTAATGAATGGCATAACGATCATAAAGCTGATTTATATTTACCTAATACCTACGGTACAGAAAACAGCGTTGTATCAACGTTACGTACTCAATAGATAACTAACAATACGTTTAATCCAGGATGGATCATGAGTAACATTTCGACTACGGCAACAATACCAGCGCGCTTTGAAGAACGCTTTAGTCATCAAATTGATGAACTAAACCAAGGTCAACTCTATGACCCTTTTGCTTTTTTAGGTCCACACCAAATCACCAGCGATGAGTACGAACTTAGAGCTTTCATCCCCGGTGCACAACAGGTGTTTTATCAAGATAAAAATCACCAGCGACGTTATCAACGTGTTGGCACTAGCGACCTGTTTGTTCTTAGCTTGTCGAAAAAACAATACAATGCTAATTATCAATTAACAATCGCATATCCATTTTCTACTATAGTCGAACAAGACCCTTATAAATTTACGTCAACTTTAGATCCAAAAGCCATCTACTTATTCAACGAAGGTACGTTAGAACAAGCTCAACGCCACTTAGGTGCGCATTGGACTATCACCGATAATGTTGAAGGCGTTCGTTTTACGGTATGGGCACCAAATGCAAAATCAGTCAGCTTAATAGGTAATTTTAACCATTGGAATCCAACGCGTCATCCAATGCGTAAACACCTTGGTGCCGGCATTTGGGAAATATTCATTGGCGATATCACTGATTCTGATACCGACAACAATTACAAATTTAGCATCATCACCGAAAGTGGTGAGCGCTTAGAAAAAGCCGACCCATTTGCATCGTCTATGCAGTTACCTCCACAAACTGCTTCATGCGTCCCGACTAAAGCAACCTCAGGTGTATGGCAACAATCACCAGCGAAAGCATGGGCACAACGCGCTGAACGCAACGCGATTAACGCTCCTATTAGTATTTATGAAGTGCATGCAGGTTCGTGGAAACGTGACGAGAATAACCAGTTTTTAAGCTATAAAGCCATGTCTGAACAACTTGTACCTTATGTACAAGAGCTTGGTTTTACGCATATCCAATTAATGCCAATTAGCGAATTTCCATTTGATGGTTCATGGGGCTATCAACCTGTTGGTTTATTTGCTCCGACGAGTCGTTTCGGTAGTTTGTCTGATTTCCAGTTCTTTGTTGACGCCTGTCATGCAGCCAACATCGGTTTATTAATCGATTGGGTCCCTGGACACTTCCCTGCTGATGCGCATGGTTTAGCCCAATTTGATGGTTCACACTTATTTGAACATGCGGATAAACGCCAAGGTTTCCATCCCGACTGGCAAACCCACATCTTTAATTATGACCGTGCGGAAGTACAAAGCTTTTTAATTTCAAATGCCCTTGCTTGGTTTGATAACTTTGCCATTGACGGCCTACGTGTAGATGCTGTGGCCTCTATGCTCTACCTCGACTACAGCCGTAAAGAAGGTGAATGGATCCCAAATCAGCATGGTGGCCGTGAAAACCTAGGCGCGATTGAACTATTAAAACAAGTTAATCAGCGTTGCTATAAAAATCATCCCGGCATCATGATGGTTGCCGAAGAATCAACAGCTTGGCCAGGTGTAACAGCGTTCACAGACCAAGGTGGTCTTGGGTTTGGTTACAAATGGAACATGGGCTGGATGAATGACAGTCTAGAATACATGAGCTGCGACCCACTCTATCGTCAACATCACCATCACGAGATGACATTTTCATTAGCTTATGCATTTAGTGAAAACTTTATTTTACCGCTAAGCCATGACGAAGTTGTACACGGTAAAGGCTCACTACTTAACAAGATGCCAGGTGATGATTGGCAAAAATTTGCTAATTTACGCGCCTATTACGGTTTCATGTGGGCACACCCAGGTAAGAAACTGCTATTTATGGGTTGTGAGTTTGGCCAACGTGCGGAATGGAATCATAACCAATCACTCGACTGGCATTTACTTGAACAACCTGAACATCAAGGTGTTCAAACGCTCATCAAAGCATTAAATAACAGTTATTGTCATCAGCATGCCTTATTTGAATTAGATACTGACCATCAAGGATTTGATTGGATTGACGCAAGTAATGCCGAACAGTCTGTGTTTAGTTTTTTACGTTATAACAAAGCAAAAAATGAACATGTTGTCGTGGTATCGAATATGACACCAGCATGCCAATCAAACTACCGTATTGGTGTACCTCGTCTTGGTGAATATGAGGTTATCGTTAATACAGATGATACTCAGTTTGGCGGAAGCGGCTTTGCAAGCCAAACAAATTACACAGCCGAACACGTTGAATGGCAAGGATTTACACAAAGTATTTGTATCGCGCTACCACCGCTATCAACTGTGTACTTAGCACCAGAAATGAATAGTAAAAAATAACTACAGTCACCAAAAATAGTTAGCCCAAATGTCATAATAAAGGAAGTAATATGTCATTAAAGAAACATAAATCTAAAACAAACAAAGTTTGTACGTTAGAGACGAATAATGGGCCAGTGGTGAATGCCAGAACCTTGCCTGAAGATTTAAAGCGTCACTTCCATTACACCCTTGGTCGTGACGAAGTGGGTGAATCACCACAATATCTATATCATGCGCTGGCATTAACAATCCGTGATCGCTTAATGGAAAAATCACGCGCGACAAAAAAACAACAGCAAACGCAACCAACACGTCGTGCCGCTTATATCTCATTAGAATTCTTGATGGGCCGCGCACTCGGTAATGCTGTACTTAATCTTGATTTAGAAGACAGTGTTCGCAAAGGCCTGAACCATTACAGCAGTGAATTAGAATCAATTGCAGATTCAGAACACGATGCTGGTTTAGGCAATGGTGGTCTAGGTCGATTAGCCGCTTGCTTCCTCGATAGTTGCGCAAGTTTAGCACTACCAGTAACAGGTTACGGTATCCGTTATGAATACGGAATGTTTAACCAAAGCATCGAAAATGGTCACCAAATCGAACATCCAGATAACTGGCTACGTGACGGTCATCCATGGGAAGTCGCTGCACCAGAGCATAACCGCCGCATTAAGTTCTTTGGTCATGTCGAAACCTATCAAGATAAAGAAGGTCGCACGCATCACCAATGGATTGGAACTGAAGATGTACTTGCAGTGCCTTATGATGTACCCGTTCCCGGTTATCAAAACGACATCGTCAATACACTACGTCTATGGAAATCAGCCGCAACAGATGAATTTGATCTAGGTGAATTCAACGCAGGTAGCTACACCGAAGCCGTTGCGCGTAAGAACTTAGCCGAACAAATCACCATGGTATTGTATCCAAACGATGCCAGTGAAAACGGTAAAGAACTGCGTTTACGTCAGCAATACTTCCTGACTTCAGCCAGCTTGCAAGACATCCTTGCCGAATGGGTAAAAGTACACGGCAGTGACTTTACTGATTTTGCTAAATACCACGTTTTCCAGCTTAACGATACGCACCCAAGTGTGGCAGTTGCAGAACTCATGCGCCTACTCCTGGATGAGCATGATTTAGATTGGGATCTCGCGTGGCAGATCACAACGTCTACAATGGCGTACACCAACCATACCC
>Ga0209395_1006529_pt1 | contig 12588 bp, 10 predicted proteins | sample GOMGulsemesocosm_3_FD_184635 | JGI IMG/M metagenome (GOLD analysis project Ga0209395, IMG submission 184635) | Methane-oxidizing microbial communities from mesocosms in the Gulf of Mexico - GOM9D Gulf of Mexico (SPAdes) (version 2) | ecosystem: Environmental > Aquatic > Marine > Cold seeps... | reverse complement strand
TGATAAGTTCAATTATGTAATACATTAAATGCCCGCCATCAAGAATTGGCAAGGGCAATAAGTTAAAAACACCCAAATTAACACTAATTAATGCTAAGAAGCTCAAAAAAGCAACTAAACCATAGCTAACACTGGCGCCAGCACCTTGTGCTATGCCAATTGGTCCGCTTAGATTTTTTACTGAAATCTGACCTGTTAATAGATTTCCAATCATTTCAAAGCTTAAAGATATCATTTGCCAAGTTTTATCTACACCTTGAACAAATCCATCAATAGGGCCATATGTTCTTGTTGTTATATAACCTTCAGGCCACTTTGATGCTAAAGGTACCACACCTAAATAGCCTTGGCTAAACCCATCTTTAGTTGGCTTATTATCAGGGACAACCTTAATGTTTAATTTTTCATCACCACGACTAATAGTCATTAACAATGATTTATTTGCTGAAGCTTGGATAATACCGACTAACTGAGGCCAACTCGAGACCTTTTCACCATCAATCAAGTATATTTTATCGCCTACTTGCAAGCCATATTTTTGAGCTGCAGAATCTTTAGCGATGAGCGCTAATTCCGTGGTAATTTCGGGTCTAAATGGGGTAATACCAATTGAGTGTAATGGTGACTTCACATCATCACCCAATGTCCAACCTTCAAGGTTTAAGTTCTTAACAACTTGCCCTTGTGTAGGGTCTTGCACAACAACTTTAACTTTAGATTCGCCCATATTTTGCATCAGTGCAAAAGTAGTTTCTCGCCAGTCATATACGGTTTCATTACCAATAGAAATGAGTGTTTGATCTGCTTTAATACCAGCAACTTGTGCCCTGCTGTTTGTTTCAATACTGCCGATCACAGGCTTGATAGATTGCACACCTATCATATACATGGCCCATAAAAGCACAATTGCAAATGCAAAGTTTGCTAATGGACCAGCCGCTACAATTGCGATACGAGATTGAACTGACTTACTATTAAATGATAAGTGTTTATCTTCATCAGGAACTTCTTCAACACGCTCATCTAACATTTTCACGTAGCCACCTAAAGGAATGGCTGCGATAACATATTCAGTACCCAATTTATCATACCAAGTCACTAATGGTTTACCAAAACCAATAGAAAACCTAAGCACTTTAACACCTGCTTTTCTAGCAACCCAAAAATGACCATATTCATGAACCGTTACTAATATACCTAATGCCAATATAAAAGACGCTAAGTTCCAAATAAATTCAAACATTAATTTAGCTCCTTATTTATTATTTCATCGGCATAAGCGCGTGCTACTTCATCAACATTTAAAATATCATCAAGTGAAATTGCTTGCGCATTTGGCATTTTATTTAAGACTTGTGCATTTATTTTATATATATCAGTAAAACCCACTTTATTTGATAAAAATGCATTTACAGCAACTTCATTTGCTGCATTTATGGCTGTGGTTGCCCCTTGACCTAAACGACACGCATCCATCGCAAGCTTTAAGTTAGGATAACGAGAAAAATCTGGAGCAGTAAATGTAAAGTCAGCCATTGCAGTGAAATCTAATGGCTTTACACCAGAGTCTATACGATTTGGGTAAGCAAGTGCATGTGCAATCGGTGTGCGCATATCTGGGTTGCCCATTTGTGCTAAAACTGAACCATCTTGGTATTGCACCATTGAGTGAATGATACTTTGAGGGTGAATCACTACTTCAATATCATCAACACCAGCATTGAAAAGCCATTTAGCTTCAATAAACTCCAAACCTTTATTCATCATAGTGGCAGAATCAACAGATATTTTTCTGCCCATGCTCCAATTAGGATGTGCAACCGCTTCATCAACAGTAACAGAAGCTAAAGTATTAATATCACGCTTTAAGAAAGGACCACCCGAGCCAGTCAGTAAAATTTTACTTATGCCTTGCTCTGATAAGTTGCCATTATTTGCATTTTGTTGCATCTGGGTAGGTAAACATTGAAAAATAGCATTATGTTCACTGTCGATTGGTAATAATGTTGCGCCATGCTTTTTGACTTTGTCGATAAATAATTGGCCAGACATAACCAATGACTCTTTATTCGCGAGTAACACCTTTTTACCCGCTTCTACGGCGGCTAAAGTGGGCAATAAACCCGCCGCACCTACAATCGCCGACATAACAACATCAACTTCATCTGCTTTTACGAGTTCACACATGGCTTGCGTGCCTGACAGCACTGTTGTTTTGGCATTGTGGCTATGTAGCGCTGATTTTAAGCGCGCTGCACTATGTTCATCATGCATCACTGCAAACTGAGGTTTAAACTCAATACATTGCGCGAGCATTTGCGTATCATTTTGCCCTGCTGTTAATGCAAAAACAGAAAATTGTGGGTTCTTTCGGATCACATCTAATGTACTGACACCAATAGAGCCTGTCGAACCTAAAATACAAACCTGTTGCAGGTCTTTATTTATATCAGATACATTTAAAATCATGAATTTAATGTCCATGCATAAAAAGCAACAAATATAGGCGCCGCTGCAGTTAAGCTATCTATGCGATCTAAAATGCCACCATGACCTGGTAAACAACGACCACTGTCTTTTAATCCGGCTTCACGTTTGAACATGCTTTCTAATAAATCACCAACTGCAGAGAAAACAGCGATAAAAACAGTTACGCTTGCATATAAAAACCATTTATCTTTTGCAATATCAGCAAAATAACAGAAAATCAAAATAAATAACGTGCTTGCGATCACGCCACCCGCTAAACCTTCAATCGTTTTATTAGGGCTCACATTTGGCATTAACTTATGTTTACCAAAGTTTTTACCAGAAAAATAAGCACCTACATCAGCACTCCAAACGATGCCTAATACGATCATGATTAAAATAGAACCATGCAATGTTGATTCGTCATAAGATGCGCTTCTTAGTGCATTTAGCGCTAACCATAAAGGAATAAGCGTTAAGAAACCGGCAATAGCGCGCATCAAAATGCCTTTATTCCATGATTTAGACAATGAAGGATATTGCCAAACTAAAGCGGTAGCCACTAACCACCAAGCAACCGAAACAGTAAATAAGTAATTGGCGTCTGATAATAATTTATTATCTTGCCATAAAGATTGGATTGGCCAATGTAAATGTAATGCAGACAAAATAGCGGCAATCACAACGACATAGAGTGATCTATGCATTATCTTTTTCAGGCCCATAAAACCAGACCATTCCCATGCGCCAACTAAAACTATCAAAGCAGCTATATAGCTAAAAATCATCAATGGTGTATAAAATACAAGCGCTAAAGCCGCTGGCGCTAGTACAAGAGAAGTCATTATTCTATGTTTGAGCAAACTGTTTTACCTTATAAATTTAAATTTTTGCGTAAAAAAGTGTTAGAGAATTTAAGCGAGTAATTGTTTTATTTGTTCGCCGGTACAACCGAAACGTCGCTCTCGTGACACATAACACGCAATTGAATCAGCAAATGCTTCATCATTAAAGTCAGGCCATAAAATATCAGTAAAATACAATTCTGCATAGGCTGCTTGCCATAACAAAAAGTTACTAATACGAAGATCACCGCCCGTTCTGATTAATAAATCTAGCGCTGGCTGATCTGCCATCATAATATGTTGGGAAATTAAGTCCTCATTAATATCTTCATTTTTAATTTTCCCTTCAGATACTAAAGCAGCAACTTTTTTTGTTGCCTGAGTAATATCCCAACGACCGCCGTAATTAGCAGCGATATTAAGACATAAACCTGTATTGTTTTTCGTTAACTCTTCAGCTTCAACCACACGTTTTTGAAGCTTGTCAGAAAAACGGGATAACTCTCCCATAATCTTTAATTTTACATTATTTTTATGTAGCTTTTTAACTTCCTTGGTAAGCACAAACATAAACAGCTCCATTAGCGTACTAACCTCTTGTTCCGGTCGTTGCCAATTTTCACTACTAAAAGCAAATAATGTAAGAGATGAAATTTCTAATTTCTGACAAAAAGTAACTGCGTTTCTAACCGCATCTACCCCTTTTTTATGGCCAAAAACACGCGGTTTACCCTGAGCTTGCGCCCATCGACCATTTCCATCCATGATAATAGCTATATGCTTAGGTAAAGTTTGTTGTGTTATTTCACTCATTCTAGAACCATTAACTGTTTATATTCCATAAAAAAACGCCGACTAGTATACCCTAGCCGGCGTTTAATCTCTAACATTTTACTACAGAGCAGGAATTAAAATTCCATTAATTCTTTTTCTTTGGCTGCTAATTGGTCATCCATTTCTTTAATGTATAAGTTAGTCAGCTTTTGAATTTCATCTTCAGCTTGATGTTGCTCATCTTCAGAAATATCTTTATCTTTTAATAAAGATTTAAAATCACTGTTCGCATCACGACGAATATTCCTGATAGCAACACGACCACCTTCAACTTCACCACGTACCATTTTGATGAAGTCTTTACGACGTTCTTCAGTTAATGGAGGTAATGGCACGCGAATAACAGTACCTGCTGACATCGGGTTTAAGCCTAAATCAGATGACATAATCGCTTTATCAACCGCTTTAGTTAGCTCTTTATCAAAAACTGTAATTGCTAATGTACGTGCATCTTCAGCAACGATATTAGCAAGCTGTTTTAACGGCGTATTAGCACCATAGTATGGCACCATTATGCTATCTAAAAGACTTGGATGTGCACGGCCTGTACGGATTTTAACTAATTGATTTGATAATGCATCAACACTTTTTTGCATACGTGTTTTAGCATCATTTTTAATTTCATTAATCACAGTATTATTCCTATATTTTTTTTAATAACCAGAATATCTCTTCTGGACTTTAATTATTCTGTGGCGTCAACCGAACTTTGAGATGAAATAAGCGTACCTTCATCTTCACCCATGATCACACTTTTTAATGCACCAGGTTTATTCATGTTAAAAACACTGATTGGCATATTATGATCGCGAGCTAATGTGAATGCAGCTAAATCCATTACCTTTAATTCTTTTTCAATGATTTCATCATAGCTTAAATGGCTAAATAATGTTGCATCAGGGTTTTTTGCTGGATCATCATTATAAACGCCATCGACTTTAGTCGCTTTGATCACAGTATCAGCTTCAATTTCAATACCACGTAAACATGCAGCAGAATCTGTAGTGAAAAATGGGTTACCAGTACCCGCTGCAAATATTACAACGCGACCAGTTTTTAATAAGCTAATCGCTTCTGACCAGTTATATGCTTCACATACGCCATTTAATGGAATAGCAGACATTAAACGTGCATTTACAAATGCACGGTGCAATGCATCTCGCATTGCCAAGCCATTCATCACAGTCGCTAACATGCCCATATGATCGCCAACAACACGATTCATACCTGTTTCAGCAAGTGTGCCACCACGAAGGAAGTTACCACCACCAATCACTAAACCAACTTCTATTCCTAATTCTACTAATTCTTTAATCTCTTGCGCCATACGGTCGAGAACTTTTGGATCGATACCAAAACCTTCATCGCCCATAAGAGCTTCACCACTAAGTTTTAATAAAACTCGTCTAAAAATTGGTTTTCGATTTGTATTCATAAGTTACCTGACTAGAAATAGGGATAAAAACGGGCAAAAAATAACCGCGTTCATTAATATAATGACAACGCGGTTATTCTAAATAATTTTATCTGATGAAGCAAAGCAAAAACGCCCTGCTTATAGACAAATTAAGAGATTAAGCTTTAGCAGCAGCTATTTGAGCAGCAACTTCAGCAGCAAAATCTTCTTCTTTCTTCTCGATACCAGCGCCAACTTCTAAACGTACGAAGTTAGATACAGTTGCGCCTTTTTCTTTAAGAATAGCACCAACAGTTTTCTTAGGTTCCATGATGAATGCTTGACCAGTAAGAGAGATCTCACCAGTAAATTTCTTCATACGGCCTATAACCATTTTTTCAGCGATTTCAGCTGGCTTGCCTTCGTTCATTGCGATATCGATTTGAACTGCTTTTTCTTTCTCAACTACGTCAGCTGGTACATCTTCAGGGTTAACAAACTCTGGGCTTGATGCAGCAACGTGCATTGCAACATGCTTAAGTGTAGCTTCATCAGCTTCACCAGCAACAACAACACCAATACGCTCACCGTGACGGTAAGTAGCAAGTGTTGCGCCGTCGATGTATTGAACGCGACGAACATTGATGTTTTCACCAATTTTAGTTACAAGAGTAACACGCGCTTCTTCGAACTGTGCTTGTAGCTCAGCGATAGTTACTTTACCAGCTGCAGCAACGTCTAATACTGAGTTAGCGAATGCTAAGAAGCTTTCATCTTTAGCAACGAAGTCAGTTTGACAGTTAACTTCAAGTAATGCAGCGAAGCCTTCGCCTTTCTTGATAAGGATAGTACCTTCAGCAGCGATGTTACCTGCTTTTTTAGCAGCTTTAGCAGCGCCACTTTTACGCATGTTTTCAATCGCTAACTCGATGTCACCATCAGTTTCAGTTAACGCTTTTTTACAATCCATCATGCCAGCGCCAGTGCGCTCGCGTAATTCTTTAACTTGGGCAGCAGTTACAGCCATTTGAAAATTCCTTAAAACAATAAAATTAAATAAACAGGGGCCTGTTTAATCACCTATTAATAAGTGTTCCACGAGCCCCTATTGAAGTACTAAGTAATTACTTAATACTTATTCAACTTCTACGAAGTCGTCTTTTTCAGCTTGAACAGCAATGTTACTTTCACGGCCTTCGATAACTGCATCAGCCATCGCACCAGTGTAAAGTTGTACAGCACGGATAGCATCATCGTTACCAGGTACGATGTAATCAACGCCATCTGGGTTAGAGTTAGTATCAACAATAGATACTACTGGAATACCTAGATTGTTTGCTTCGCGAATAGCGATATGCTCGTGATCTGCATCGATTACAAAGATAGCGTCCGGTAAACCGCCCATATCTTTGATACCACCAAGGCTTTTATCTAGCTTTTCCATTTGACGAGTAAGCGTTAATACTTCTTTCTTAGAAAGCTTTTCAAAAGTACCGTCTTGGCTCATTGTTTCAAGGTCTTTTAAACGCTTGATAGACTGACGAACTGTTTTCCAGTTAGTAAGCATACCACCTAACCAACGGTGATTTACGTAGAACTGGTCAGAGCGAAGAGCAGCTTCTTTAACCGCTTCGCTTGCTGCGCGCTTAGTACCAACAAAAAGGATTTTACCTTTGTTTGATGCAGTCTTACCGATGAAAGAAAGAGCATCATTGAACATAGGAACAGTTTGTTCTAAGTTGATGATATGAACTTTGTTACGAGCGCCGAAAATGAAAGGCTTCATTTTTGGATTCCAGTAACGTGCTTGGTGACCAAAGTGAACACCAGCTTGAAGCATATCGCGCATTGAAACGTTTGCCATTTTTAATTCCTTAATTTAATTTTGGGTTAGGCCTCCACACATCCCATAGCACTAACACTTTTATTTAATAAAAAATAAACGTGCACCCAAGTGTATGTGTCGACGTGTGTGTGATTTTAGTTAATATATTAATTATTAATATATCGGTTTAGTGTCTCTTAAATACAACAAAACCAGTGAATTTATAGCAGTTTTCAAAGAGAAAACTTAAATTTTAGATTTTAATTGTAAAAAGGACGCGCGCTTTATACCATGAACTGATGTATAATTCCAATCTTTCTTGATTTTGTTATTCAATTTTTGAACAATAATTTGCTTCGGAGCATAAATGAGCGCAGTCATAAAAACACCTGCTGAAATAGAAAAAATGCGTATTGCTGGCCGCTTGGCTGCTGATGTATTAGAAATGATAGTACCTTATGTTAAAGAAGGTGTTACAACACAAGAATTAGATACGATTTGTCACAACTATATTGTTGATGTGCAAGAGGCCATTCCTGCACCTTTAAATTACCATGGTTTTCCTAAATCAATTTGTACATCGGTTAATCAAGTAATTTGTCACGGTATTCCAAATGAAAAACCATTAAAAGATGGCGATATCATCAATATAGATATTACTGTTATAAAAGACGGTTACCATGGCGATACTTCTAAAATGTTTTATATTGGTACACCTAATGTTCAAGGTAAACGTTTATCTGAAGTTGCCCAAGAAAGCTTATACCTTGCAATAAAAATGGTAAAACCAGGCGCACGCTTAGGTGATATTGGTGCTGCGATCCAAAAACATGCTGAAAGTTTTAAATATTCAATTGTGCGTGAATATTGTGGACATGGCATCGGCGCAGGTTTCCATGAAGAACCACAAGTAATGCATTATGGCAAAGTAGGTACTGGTGAAGTATTAAAAGCAGGCATGTGTTTTACAATTGAACCTATGGTTAATGCCGGAAAACGTCAATGTAAAGTGCTAAAAGATAACTGGACTGTAATAACTAAAGACAGAAGTTTATCAGCTCAGTGGGAACATACTCTATTAGTAACTGACAATGGTGTTGAAATATTAACACTCAGAGATGATGATAAAATTGATCGTGTGATTGAACATTAATCTCAGTAAAAAATACTGATAATATGGCTTTGCTTAAATTAATTTTAATGCAAAGCCTTTTTATTAATCCCCTTTAAAACTAACCCACATATATAATCAAGACCGCTTATTGAGTTTATTTCAATCTAAAACATTAGATTAAATTTGATAAGGCAAACCCATTGTGTACAATCAATATCTCATAAAAGTAACTATTTATAACTCCTGAAGAATCCTCATTTTAAAGTGATACGGATATAAAATTTATGGCTGTACCTAAAGAACAACTAAAACAACTTGCACAATGTAAATTACTCGAAGATTATAAAGACGCCATTGCTAACTTTTACACTTGGCTTAAAGATGAGTTTGCTCTTCAGCCTGTAGAAAGACTTATCAATGCCCGGGCATCTTTTATTGATCAGCTGTTATCTCAGTTATTCGAACACTTTAACTTAAATCAAAATAACAACTTTAATCTGATTGCTGTTGGTGGTTACGGTCGTGGAGAACTTCACCCTTACTCAGATATTGACTTCTTATTACTCGCGCATAATGAACCAACAAAACCAGAGTGCGAAAAAATTGGTGAGTTTGTCACTATGTTATGGGATTTGAATCTCGACATTGGACACAGTGTTCGTACCTTAGCACAAACGATTGAATACAAAGCACAGGATGTATGTTTTGCTACTAGCTTATTAGAAAGCCGACTAGTAATTGGTAATGATAAGGAGTTTAAAATATTACAAGATGCACTTGTTAAAACCCAAACTTGGAGCTCAGAAGCTTTCTTCTTAGCAAAAGTGCAAGAGCAAGACCTACGTCATAAAAAATGCCATGGCACAACCTATAACCTTGAGCCAAACCTAAAAGAAAACCCAGGTGGTCTTCGAGACATTCAAACCATTATATGGGTTGCAAAAAAGCACTTTAAATCAGAACTTCTCAGTGACTTAATTACTGATGGCTATTTAACCTATGAAGAACATCAAGAATTACTAGAGTGTTTATTAAACCTATGGAATATTAGGTTTGCATTGCACCTAGCCGCTGGAAGACCAGAAAACAGGCTGTTATTTGATCATCAACCACAAGCTGCTGAATTATTAGGCTTTGGTTCAGACGGTAAAGCTTCCATTGAACGCATGATGAAACGACTCTTTAGGATTATGAGCCGTATTAGAGAGCTTAATCAAATGCTGTTAAGATATTTTGACCACAGTATTTTACCTGATAGGAACTCTCATAAAATAAAAGAGTTAAACGATGACTTTGTGCAAATTGATCATCAAATAAAAGTAAAAGATGCATCGGTATTTTTTAACCGAGAAAAAATATTTGAATTATTTGAGCATGTAGCTGATAATCCTGAAATCACTCATGTATATCCAAGCACTTTACGTACCTTACGTCAGGTTCGCCGACGTTTATTAGGCGACTTGCAAGATTACGCAGGATGTAGAACCGCTTTTTTAAGATTGATCCGCCATCCGAATGGTATGGGACGCGCTTTTACCTTAATGCATAAACATGGCATTATGGCCGCTTATTTACCCCAGTGGCGTAATATTTTTGGCCAAATGCAATTTGATTTATTTCACGCTTACACGGTAGATGAACATACACATAAAGTAATTCAAAATATTCATCATTATTTTCAAAGCGATAGTTCAAAAGAATTTCCTTTATGTCGTGAAATCGTAATCAGAATGGAAAAGCCTGAACTACTCTATTTAGCAGGGATATTTCATGATATAGCCAAAGGCAGAGGCGGCGATCATTCTGAACTTGGTGCTTTAGATACAATTGTATTTGCTAAATTACATCAGCTATCTGATTTTGAGGGTAAATTCATTGCTTGGTTAGTTGAAAATCACTTGTTAATGTCGGTTACTGCACAACGTAAAGACATCACTGATCCTGATGTGATCAGCGAATTTGCAAAACGTGTAAAAAATGAAAAACGACTAAATTACCTCTATTGTTTAACTCTAGCCGATATTAGAGCGACAAACGATAACCTATGGAATAGTTGGAAAAACACATTACTGCGTGAACTTTACTTATCAACCCAAAGAGCATTAAGGCTTGGCCTTGAAAATCCGATGGATTTACGAGATCAAATTAGAGATAAAAAGAATCAAGCAAAACAAAGGTTAGTTAGCCAAGGTTTCTCTGAAGAACAAATTGATTTTTTATGGAATCGCTTTAAAGCAGATTATTTTAGTCGTTTTAGTGCCTTGCAGATATCTTGGCATAGTGAACATCTTCTAAGAGCAACTGATTTATCGCAGCCAATTGTAGTGATCTCAGAAAAAGCGATGCATGGCGGAACACAAGTTTTTGTACACAGCCCTGACCAAATCAACTTATTTGCACGCCTTGTTAGTGCACTAGGTAATAAAAAAACACATATTCATTATGCTCAAGTTATGGTGACCAAAGATGGTTATGCCATAGATAGTTTTGTCATTTTAGAACAAAATGGTAAAGCGATAGAATCGGCAAGTAGAATCAGTTCTATCAAACGTGGAGTTGAACAATCACTCAATGAACCCCATAAAAAGGTTAGAGTTAAAAAGAACCGTTCAAAGCGCTTTAAAGGTTTCAACATAAAACCTCAGGTTATTATTAGACCTCATGGCCGAAAAGATAGAACGTTAATAGAAATACAAGCTATCGATATACCTGGATTACTGACAAAAATAGCCAATGTTTTTCAAAAAACCAGATTACATATTCATGCTGCAAGGATCACCACGGTAGGTGAACGTGCTGAAGATTTTTTTGTAGTCTCTGATGAACAATATCAAGCATTAGATACTGATATGCAGGCTAAAATTAGCCAAGCATTATTAGATAATTTAAATAAAGAAACTGAATAAAGGACAGATAATGTCAGATTTAAAACACATAATTGAAAACGCGTGGGATAACCGCGATAACATCACACCAGATACCGTAGCAAAAGATGTTAAAGATGCAATTTTAGCAGCCCTTTCACAGCTAGATTCAGGTAAAGCGCGTGTTGCAGAAAAAATATCTGACGAGTGGGTTGTTCACCAATGGTTAAAAAAAGCAGTTTTACTGTCTTTTAGAATAAATGATAACCAAGCTTTAAACGATGGTGTAAATCAGTACTGGGATAAAGTGCCACTTAAATTTACTGACTATACACCTGAGCAATTCAAACAAGAAGGTATGCGCGTAGTACCTAATGCCGTAGCACGTAAAGGCAGCTTTGTTGGTAAAAATGTTGTATTGATGCCTTCTTATGTAAACATTGGTGCATATGTTGATGATGGCACTATGGTTGATACATGGGCAACAGTTGGCTCATGTGCACAAATAGGTAAAAACGTACATTTATCTGGTGGCGTTGGCATAGGCGGCGTATTAGAGCCATTACAAGCGAATCCAACTATCATTGAAGATGACTGTTTTATTGGTGCACGTTCTGAAATTGTTGAAGGTGTTGTCGTTGAGCAAGGCGCAGTAATATCGATGGGCGTTTACATCAGCCAAAGTACACGTATTTATGACCGCGAAACAGGCGAAACACATTACGGCAGAGTACCAGCAGGCGCAGTAGTTGTACCAGGCTCAATCCCATCAAAAGATGGCACGCACAGCCTATACGCAGCAATCATAGTTAAAAAAGTAGATAAACAAACACGAGACAAAGTAGGCATTAATGCCCTACTTCGTTCAGTAGATGCTTAATTAACCCGTTATAATTAAGTAATTCGAATACAACCACAAAAACATGTGGTTGTATTAAAAAACCTACAAAACAGTTAAGACCCCCTGCAAATAAATCCCCCCTACACAGCCAACATATGTATGCATAGTTAATAAGAAAAAATAGACATAGACGGGACTTCAGTCGCATTTTTTAATAATAAATTCCATTTTCAACTGCGCGGATGAATCCCCGCCTACAAAACCATTCTTGTAATCAAAGTTCAAAATAAAATATCAACGTAGACGGGACTTCAGTCGCGTTTTTTAATAATAAATTCCACTTTCAACTGAACGGATAAATCCCCGCCTACAAAACCATCATTTGTATGCATAGTTAATA
>Ga0209395_1006528_pt1 | contig 12590 bp, 13 predicted proteins | sample GOMGulsemesocosm_3_FD_184635 | JGI IMG/M metagenome (GOLD analysis project Ga0209395, IMG submission 184635) | Methane-oxidizing microbial communities from mesocosms in the Gulf of Mexico - GOM9D Gulf of Mexico (SPAdes) (version 2) | ecosystem: Environmental > Aquatic > Marine > Cold seeps... | reverse complement strand
TACTGTTTTCAAATTGGTTTATTAGTTGTATTTTTGCATCCGCTATTCTTATGATAGCTAAGCTGTTCAAATATAAGTAAGATAATTAAATGCAAGAAAGAAAAAAAGTAGCTTTTTATACTTTAGGCTGTAAATTGAATTTTTCTGAGACTTCTACAATTGCTAGGGATTTCACAAAAGAGGGTTTTGATAGGGTAGAATTTTCAGAAGAAGCGGATATTTATGTAATCAATACCTGTTCGGTAACTGAAAACGCTGACAAACGTTTTAAGAGTATTGTAAAGCAAGCACAAAAATTAAACTCAGATGCTTTTGTTGCTGCCGTAGGTTGTTATGCGCAGTTAAAACCTGAAGAACTAGCTGCTGTTGATGGAGTTGATTTGGTACTTGGAGCAACTGAAAAATTTAAAATTACCAGTTATATAAATGATTTGTCTAAAAATGACATGGGCGAAGTGCATTCTTGTGAAATAGAGGATGCTGATTTTTATGTAGGAAGTTATTCTATTGGCGATAGAACTAGGGCCTTTTTAAAAGTGCAAGATGGTTGTGATTATAAATGTACGTATTGTACTATTCCATTAGCAAGAGGGATATCTCGTAGCGATACGTTACAGAATGTGTTAGATAATGCGGCTGAAATTTCTGCTAAAGGAATAAAAGAAATAGTATTAACAGGGGTTAATATTGGTGACTACGGAAAAGGAGAGTTTGGAAATAAAAAACACGAACACACTTTTTATGAATTGGTAGAGAAACTTGATGATGTTGAAGGGATTCATCGTGTACGAATTTCATCAATTGAACCGAACTTGTTAAAGGATGAAACCATTCAGTTTGTTGCAAATTCAGAAAGTTTTGTGCCTCATTTTCATATTCCTTTACAAAGTGGAAGTGACGAGTTGCTAAAAAAAATGAAACGTCGTTATTTAAAACAAACGTATACAAATAGGGTAGAAGCAATTAAGAAACATATGCCTGATGCATGCATTGGTGTTGATGTTATTGTTGGTTTTCCTGGCGAAACAGACGAGTTATTTTTAGAAACCTATAATTATCTAGCAAATTTAGACGTCTCTTATTTACATGTGTTTACCTATTCAGAGCGTGATAATACGGAAGCAGTGTCATTTGATGGGGTAGTACCTGTAAATGTACGTAAAAAGCGAAGTAAAATGTTGCGTGGTTTATCTGCTAAAATGCGAGGAGTGTTTTATGAAAAACAATTAAATACGGAACGTACCGTTTTATTTGAAGATGAAAACAAAGAAGGGTATATTAATGGTTTTACAGAAAATTATGTAAAAGTAAAAGCACCTTGGAATCCTGAATTAGTAAATACACTACGTACGGTAAAATTAACCGAAATAGATGAAGATGGTTTAGTGCGATTTGATTTTATAGCATAAAAAAAACCGAAGTGAAAGCTTCGGTTTTTTTAGTAAATTATATTTTGATACCTACGGGAAGTAAACTCCTATATTGTTTGTTTTTTCTTATAAAGCTAACTATTGGTGTGCACGTTGGTACAACACTTAAGTTTCGTTCTTCAATATTTTCGAAAACTATTTTAATAAAAGTGTTTTGAAAATCATCTTCGGTAATTTCTTCAGGGATGTTTATTTTTGTTAAAAATATTTTTCGCTCTTGTAATGAGTATTCAATAGTAGCTAAATGGTTGTCAACAATAATTTCAAATTGTCTTAAAAAATCGTTGTCCTTCAATGTCAATTCCATAATCATAGGGTATAGGTTTTTTTAAGGTTAAATAGGTTTGGTGGCGCTGTTTTTAGTAAACAGCCTATAAATATACATAAAATAAAGGTGTTTAACAAAGGTTAAGAAGTGTAACTGTATGAATTTGACTAAATTATGGTAGGATTAAAGTTTATTGGTCAGAAATACTTAAATTTATAGCTTAAAGAGAAAATGAATGAAAGACAATAGAATTCATATTTACTTTGTTCCTGGAATGGCAGCTAATGCTAAAATATTTGAACATATAAAGTTACCGAACTCTGTTTTTGAAATGCATTATTTAGAATGGGAAATTCCGTTAACTAAAGAAAGTTTAGAAGCATATGCATTACGAATGACTAAAAAAGTTACGCATGAAAATCCAATATTATTGGGTGTTTCTTTTGGAGGAATTTTAGTCCAGGAAATGAGCAAGTTTATAGCTACAAAAAAGGTGGTAGTTGTTTCTAGTGTTTTACATGAAAGGGAATTTCCTTTTAGAATGAAATTTGCTAAAAAAACAAAAGTATATAAGTTAATGCCAACACATTTGTTTTCAGACGTTGAAAAATTAGCAAAATATGCTTTTGGCGAAAAAATTACGCATAGAGCGGAATTATATAAAAAATATCTATCAGTAAGTGATGAAAAATATTTAAATTGGGCAATTGAGCAAATTGTCAATTGGAAACAAACACAAGTGCTCACTAATGTCATTCATATACACGGAAATAAGGATAAAATATTTCCTGTGAAATACATTAAAGGAAATGTAATAGAGGTGAAAAATGGAACTCATATTATGATTATTAATAAGTACAAATGGTTTAATGAAAATTTACCAGAGTTATTAAGTGTTTAAAACGTTATGGTTGAGATGAAGATTATGTTGTGTAATAAGTTAAAAAGAGAAAAAAAATGAAACGAATAAAAAATATAGTATTTGCTATCGGACTTATATTTATAGCTGGATTATTCATAAATTCAGCATCAAAAAATGTAAAAAATAAGACAGTTGAAAAAGAAACGGAAAAATTGGTAGACACCAGTTTTGTTAAAAATTATAATGTATATGCCTTAACCTTGCCTAAGAATTTAATTTTTGCTAATGAAAAGGTGCCTATGGGTTTGCCTGATGTTAAGGAGCGGATTGATAGAGAGTTTTTGGTAAATACCTATTGGCAATCAAATGGATTTTTAATGTTTAAACGCGCAAATAAATACTTTCCTATTATTGAAAAAATATTAGCAGAAGAAGGTGTTCCTGATGATTTTAAATACTTAGCTGTAATAGAAAGTGGGTTAACAAATGTGGTGTCTCCAGCTGGAGCTAGTGGGTTTTGGCAAATAATGAAAGTTACTGGTAGGGAGTATGGTCTTGAGGTTAATGGAAATGTTGATGAGCGTTATCATTTGGAAAAGGCTACTCGAGTTGCATGTAAATATCTTAAAAAAGCAAAGAATAAATTAGGGAGCTGGACTTTAGCTGCTGCGGCCTATAACGGAGGGATGTCTGGGATGTCTAAACGTTTGAGTAAGCAGCAAGTTGATAGCTACTATGATTTGCTTTTGGGTAGTGAAACATCACGTTATGTGCCTAGAATTGTTGCATTAAAATACATATTAATGCAGCCTCATAATTTTGGATTTAATTTTGAGGAAAAAGATTTGTATACAGGAATTCCTACAAAAACGATTGTAGTAGATTCTGTTATTACGGATATTGCTGGTTTTTCAAAACAATTTGGAATTAACTATAAAATTTTAAAAATTCATAACCCTTGGTTAAGAGAAGGACACTTAAATAATAAAACTAAGAGGACTTATGAAATTGAAATCCCAAAAAAAGGCCATTATACCAATTAAAATGAGTACAATATTTTTCCTTATTTGCATTGGGTTACTAGCTGGTTTCCTAAGTGGGATATTAGGTATAGGAGGTGGAGTTGTAATGGTTCCTTTGTTGTTGTTAGTTGGCTTTACTCAACATCAAGCGCAAGGAACTAGTTTAGCGGTAATGTTGCCCCCGGTTACATTATTAGCGGTGTTACAATATTCAAAAGCAGGGCATGTTGACTGGAAAATGGCTTTGGTTATTTCTGCTACGTTTGTTATTGGAGGATTGTTTGGTTCTAAATTAGCGATAGTTATCAATGAACAACTATTGAAACGAATTTTTGGAGTATTAATGTTGTGTATTGCCTTAAAAATGATCTTCGGAAAGTAGCTAAGTTTTCTTAAAAGCTAGTCAACAAACACTTATTATGAAAATAGGCTGAACGAGCTTTTTTTTTTAACTTAAAAACATTAAGAGGTTTAGGGGGAGAAGAAATCGCATTTCTAAGAAGATAGTTTTGGTGATTATTTATTATTTCGCGTTAAATAAATGAAGTTGTATAAAATAAAGCGTTAAAATACGGGAGTTATTCTATGAAAAAAACTTGTATTATTTGTAGTGCGTAATAATTTTACAGGATAAAACACCTTTTATTATCGATGAAATACGTATATTAGAAAAATAATTCACTTTTTAACACCTGATATATGGATAATACAACTCTAATACAAAAGCTTATTCAGGAAATTTTAGCTTCTAATAATGTAGATGAAAAGCGAGAGAAACGAAATAAAGTAGTTGAATTGTTTAAAGACTCTCAGTTAGTTGAATGTACTCCTGTGGTAGTTAGGCTAAATACAACCTTGGCATTGAAAGAAGCGATAGATAGTTTTATTGTTCATGATAATCCTTCGTCTAGGGAGATACTAGAAAACACATATACAATTGTTAGTGAGTTATTATGCGACAATTGTCAGGCTGCTTAACCTGATTATATTAAATGATTTATAAGACAATTCTTTCAGGGCTGTCTTTTTTTATGCCGTAAACTATAGTAGTACATAAGTTTATGTGTCTCTTACTGATATGTTTCATAAAACGCATTTATGTTTCCCTTTTTTTACTTTTTATATAGTCAAACGTTTTTATTGGATCGTTTTTCTTCTCACTAAGCTTAGTGAGAAGAAAAATGGCTAAATATTGGTATTGTGGCGTTTGTTAACCTTTGTTAATTTAGTATGATAATTGAAATGTTTTTTTCGGTTTCTAAATATTAAAAATGAATCATAAAGCTCAAATACAAAAACTATTGCTTGAAATACTTTCGTCAAATGTTATTGATGAAAAAATTAGTAAAAGAGAGTTAACGGTGCAGTTGTTTAAAAAAACAGAATTGGTTGCATATACTCCTGTAGCTATTAAAATGAATACTGTTTTGGAATTAAAAGATGGAATTGATAATTTTATTGTACAAGATAATATTGCGTCAAGAGAGTGTTTAAAGGCGCTTTATGTTTTTGTTTCACAGCTTATGGTAGATGAGAATAATGTAAAGATAGCATAGGTGAAATCATAAGTATGATATATGTAGAATAAAAAAAGCAAGATGAAAACATCTTGCTTTACTATTAAATAAATTATAATTTTTAACGGAAGTTAAAAAGACATATCACAATGTACTGATTTTAAATCAGATGCGCAAATATTTTTTTATAGGAAACGCTTTTAATGCACACCATGATTCTAATTAATCTAAAACAATCAGGTTATTAGTGTTACTATCATGGATTAGTAGAGAATTTAAGCCATTGATAAAGTCACTATTATTCTGTATGTAACCAGTTTTAAATGAGTTTTTAGTTTTAAAAATAGAATCATCATTCTTTTTAATTGCTATAATTTTATCTCCGCTATTAATGTAATAAACTAATGAAAGGCCTAAGGCGTGTTTCATATTTTTAATTTCGCTAGAAAAAATATTTTCTCGTTCATCTATATAGAGCACATTGATATGTCTGTTATGGATCTTAGCTTTTTTTCTAGCCGTGTTTTTGTTGTCCCAGTAAACAACTACAAAGTTAATTTCTTGATGATGTGTTTTTGCTAGCTCATTTAAGGATGCTATTTCTTGATCATTTCTAATACACCAAGAGGCATAGGTAACTAGAATCATGGGTTTTTTAAAATATTCATTTATAGTAATTAAAGCACCATGCATATTCTTAGCTTTGAAACTATCCAAATAAGTATTAACAAGATTACTTTCTACAAACTTATTAAAAAGTGTATCACCTCCGTTTAGGTTGTAGTTTAAAAAGGCGTTATTAGCAGCTAGCTTATATGTTTTAATATTAGCATGTATTGCTTCAGAGAATAAACTATCCTTTAAAGAGGTCTGTGAGTAGCTGAGTAAGTTGGTTAGTAGGAGTGTTAGAGTAATAATTATGACCTTCATAGACAATTCGTTTAAATATTCAACGTCTAAGCCGGTTTTTTAGGTTATATACAAGTTAGTTATATTTCTTAGCTTTTCAAAATATAATTAACTAATAGTCAGTAAATTAAGTAAGAAAAAAAACAAAAAGACCAGCTTAAGCTGGTCTTTTTGTTTAATTAATATGTTTTTAGTTAATTAACGTCTTCTTTGGCCACGTGTAAAGTGTTGTTTAGGTCCTTGAGAACGTTTCATTTGTTGTTGCATCATTTTAATTTGATCCGTAAGCATACCATGTTTGTCTAAATTTTTAGCGTCATTTAATAAGTTGGTAGCTTCAATTTTCCTGTTTTTACTTACTGCAATACCAGCTAAAAACATTTTGGCTGCCGCCATATCATGGTCAAAGTTGAGTCCAAGTTCAATAGCTTTACGTAAATATTTTTCCGATTTTAAAGGAGATTCTTGATATCCGAACTGTCCTTTTAGGAAATTCCAATATCCTAATTGCTTTCTGGTAAGGGCTCCTTCTGGTTTTTTAATTCTATCCAACATTATTTTAGCACCATCCATATCTTGTTTTTTCAGTTTCAATGTGGTTGCTAGGATAATTTCATTTTTAAAATATAAAAGAACAACTAGTGCTACAATAAAGAGAATCATGATCCCATTACCAATATTCCCTTCAGTAAATTGCCATACCGCTGTTGCTAATAAGGCAATAGCAAGCGCTAATTTTATGTTTTTATTGAACATTTTATTTCGTTTTTTTAGTGTAAATATTTAGTTTGCAAAGCTACATATTTTATTAGAAATTACATTGTTAATATGTATAGTTTCAAATAGATTATATAAGCAGTATATTTGCATTAATAACCAGCGAAGAGTAAAGATTTAATTTTTTTTATTTTTACACTTGTCAGTGTGAAAACTCTTTGTATATTTGCGCTCACATTTTAGCAGGATACTAATGCTGGGATTTTAAATTAAGTAAGAAAGTTTTTAAAGATACTATAAGATGAAAAGAACGTTTCAACCATCAAAGAGAAAAAGAAGAAATAAACACGGTTTTAGAGATAGAATGGCTTCAGTAAATGGAAGAAAAGTTCTTGCTAGAAGAAGAGCTAAAGGAAGAAAGAAATTAACTGTGTCTTGTGAACCAAGACATAAAAAATAATAATTAACATATTGTTAATATATAAAAGGTGTTCCTATTGGTAACACCTTTTTTTTGATATCATAGTCACTTATTTTTGCACAACAACTAAATTACACAACACAACATGCCGAAAAGAGAAGATTTAAAGTCGATTTTATTAATAGGTTCTGGACCAATTGTTATTGGTCAGGCTTGTGAGTTTGATTATTCAGGAACTCAAGCATTACGTTCACTACGTGAGGACGGGATAGAAACTATTCTTATCAATTCTAATCCAGCAACAATAATGACTGATCCGTCTATGGCAGATCACGTGTATTTAAAGCCTTTAAATACCAAGTCTATTATTGAAATTCTTAAAGATCATCCGCAAATAGATGCTGTTTTACCTACGATGGGTGGGCAAACTGCATTGAATTTATGTATTGAAGCAGATGAAAAAGGAATTTGGGAAGATTTTGGAGTAGAGATTATCGGTGTAGATATTGACGCAATTAATATTACGGAAGATAGAGAGCAGTTTAAGAACTTAATGGCGAAAATTGGAGTTCCAATGGCGCCTCAAGCAACAGCTACTTCATTTTTAAAAGGTAAAGAAATTGCTCAGGAATTTGGTTTCCCTTTATGTATTAGAGCCTCTTTTACTTTAGGAGGAGCAGGAGCTGCAATTGTGCATAATGAAGAAGATTTTGACAAATTATTAACCAACGGATTAGAGGTTTCTCCAATTCATGAGGTTATGATTGACAAAGCCTTGTTGGGGTGGAAAGAATACGAATTAGAATTACTTCGTGATGCAAATGATAATGTTGTGATTATTTGTTCTATTGAAAATATGGATCCTATGGGAATCCATACTGGAGATTCAATTACTGTTGCTCCGGCAATGACGCTTTCTGATACAACGTATCAAAAAATGCGTAATATGGCAATCTACATGATGCGTAGTATTGGTGATTTTGCAGGTGGATGTAATGTTCAGTTTGCAGTTTCTCCAGACGAAAAAGAAGATATTATAGCAATTGAAATTAATCCGCGTGTATCTCGTTCATCAGCATTAGCATCTAAAGCAACTGGGTATCCAATTGCAAAGATTGCCGCTAAGTTAGCAATGGGGTATCACTTAGATGAATTAGATAACCAAATTACAAAATCTACATCAGCTTTATTTGAGCCAACATTAGATTATGTAATTGTAAAAATACCACGTTGGAACTTCGACAAGTTTGAAGGGTCTGACAGAACTTTAGGTTTACAGATGAAATCTGTAGGTGAAGTAATGGGTATCGGTCGTTCATTCCAAGAAGCACTGCATAAAGCAACGCAATCATTAGAAATTAAGCGTAATGGTTTAGGTGCTGATGGTAAAGGAGAAACAGACTACAATACCATTTTAAGTAAATTAGAACACGCAAGTTGGGATAGAGTATTCGTAATTTATGATGCTATTGCAACTGGAATTCCATTAAGTAGAATTCATGAAATCACAAAAATTGACATGTGGTTTTTACGTCAATATGAAGAATTATTTCACTTACAACAAGAAATTTCTACGTTCACAATAGATACTATTGAGAGAGATTTATTGTTAGAAGCGAAGCAAAAAGGATATGGTGATAGACAAATAGCTCATATGCTTAAATGTTTAGAGAGTCAAGTATCTAAAAAACGTGATGAGTTTAAAATTAATCGTGTTTTTAAATTAGTTGATACCTGTGCGGCTGAGTTTACTGCTAAAACACCATATTACTATTCTACTTTTGAAAACGAAGTTGAATTAGCAGACGGAACTCGTTATGTACATAATGAAAGTGAGCGTTCTGATAAAAAGAAAATTATAGTTTTAGGTTCTGGTCCAAACAGAATCGGACAGGGAATTGAGTTTGATTACTGTTGTGTGCACGGTGTATTAGCTGCTGCGGAGGAAGGTTATGAAACAATCATGATTAACTGTAATCCTGAAACTGTTTCTACTGATTTTGATACAGCAGATAAATTATACTTCGAACCTGTTTTCTGGGAACATATTTATGATATTATTCGTCATGAAAAACCAGAAGGAGTTATCGTTCAGTTAGGTGGACAAACAGCATTAAAATTAGCAGAAAAGTTAGAGCGTTACGGTATTAAAATTATCGGAACATCTTATAAAGCGTTAGATTTAGCAGAAGATAGAGGGCATTTCTCTAAAATATTAAAAGATAATAATATTCCTTATCCTGAGTTTGGTATTGCGGAAACTGTAGCTGAAGCTTTGGTGATTGCTGACGAATTGGATTTCCCAATATTAGTACGTCCATCGTATGTATTAGGAGGTCAGGGAATGAAAATTGTAATTAATAAGCAGGAGTTAGAAGAACATGTGTTTGATTTGTTACGTTCAATTCCAGGAAATAAATTGTTGTTAGATCATTATTTAGATGGTGCAATAGAAGCTGAAGCAGATGCAATTTGCGATGGTGAAAATGTGCAAATTATTGGAATAATGGAGCATATAGAGCCTTGTGGAGTTCACTCTGGAGATTCTAATGCAACATTACCTCCGTTTAATTTAGGAGAGTTTGTAATGCAACAAATTAAAGATCATACCAAGTCCATTGCATTAGCTTTAGAAACAAAAGGATTGATTAATGTTCAGTTTGCAGTGAAAGATGATAAAGTATATATCATTGAAGCAAATCCTAGAGCTTCTAGAACAGTTCCTTTTATCGCAAAAGCATACGGGCAACCATATGTAAACTATGCGACAAAAGTAATGTTAGGAGCAAAAGTAACTGACTTTACCTTTAATCCACAGTTGAAAGGATATGCTATTAAGCAACCAGTATTCTCTTTCAATAAGTTCCCGAATGTAAATAAGCAATTAGGACCTGAAATGAAAAGTACAGGGGAAAGCATTTTGTTTATAGATGATTTAAAAGATGATCAATTCTATGACTTGTATTCAAGACGTAAAATGTACTTGACAAAGTAAAAATCGAATATTATATAAAAAAAACCTCTTAAGAAATTTACTTAAGAGGTTTTTTTTTGTATTCACTTATAGTTTTGTTACTGAGTCTAAGGGTTGGTTGTTTACTCTTGTTAGCTTACCTTGTGGTTATTCTTTTATTAATAAAGATTTCAAAGCAACAATTATTTTTTTTCACTTAACTCTTTTACTTTTTGAGCCCAGTTTTTTAATATACTTCTTTGTGCTTTAAAATCGTCACCGTATGGCCCACTAACAATTTTTAATTCTGTGTTTTTTGTTTGCTCATTTTCTAAAAGAAGGAATTTTTCGTTATACTGTAAATAATTATAGTCATTCTGAATGTAAAAATTACCAAATAATTTACTTGCATATGAAGAGGTTAAAAACCCAGTATTTGGATAATGGTAATTTACATTTGATCCTTTTCTCCAATCAGTTTTTAACTTATTGTCTTTATCAAAAGTTGTCTGAAGAAATTTTGTATTTTCAGATTTTGTAAGCACTTTCCAAATTGTATCTTGAGTGGCATCTATTTTTATATTAAGTGTGACAAATCGTGATGTAGGAATCATTTCAATTTCATTATCAGAAAGAAACTTAACCTCTTTTAACCTAGCGCTACCATTACCGCCATTTAAATATCTAAAGCCAACGATAGAGTCATTATCTACATTGATGGCTTGTATAACAATTATAAGATCTTCTCTTTTTGAATATTCATTATAAAAACTAGCTAATTTAGGCATTTCTATATCTAAAGCTTTTGCATTTGGGTATTTTAATCTATCTACAAAAATTAATGATGTTCCATTTTGAGTTTCTTCTTTTGTAGCCATTCTTCCATTTATAATGGGGACGTTTTTCCAATTAGTTATATTTACTGGTGGAAAACCATTTAAATTATCAGGACAGTACCAACCACCATACCTGTGTGGCTCGGACTTTATTTGTGTTTTTTTTTGATTTGAGACTTCAATCTCTTTACTGTCATCAGGTTTGTTGATTTGTGAACAAGATGTAAATGAAATTATACATAAGAGGATTAGTACTTTATACGTTTTGTTTTTCATGGTTTATATTTTTTGATTATTTATATATTGGTTTTTGAATTTATATCTAGTGTTAATTTAAATAGAGTTCTAATTATGTCTATTTGTTGTTAAATGAGTTTAATTGGTACTACTAGAAACTTAAATAGGTTGTATTGTCCCTCCCAAGGTCCGTCTTTTGTTACTTTGGTAAAGGTTGTAATAAATCAGGAATCTACATTATGAGCAAAGTCAGGATAGGTATTGGTGTTAATATTCTCTACAATTTGTTTGTTGATAGCCTCCTTCTTACTACTCGATGTTTCTATTTGGTCTGTCATTGAGTAGTTTCAGTTTATAGAGCTATATGTCGTTAGACTTAGTGTTGTAAGTACAATACTAAAAATTAATATGTTATTTTTCATGATTAAAGTATTTCTCTCAAAGGTACAGTGGAAGTACTCTTCTCATTCTTAATGAATTGTAAAAAGATGTTATTGAAATGTAAATAAGAGAAAATAGTTCGTTTGTTTACTCCAATTTGTTACATTATAATTTTCTAGTTCTTTTAAATAATCATTTGGAATAAATTCTGCTCTATCAAATTCATTTTGACGATTTTTCTTCATCTCAAGTCTCTTAATAGTTTTAAAAAACTATAGAATCTCAACGGTGTCGTTTAATAATAATCCAGGCGCTTTTACGTTGTTATTATTCTTGTCCTTAGAAACCATGTTGAAATATTAAGAATTGCAATGTTTTGTGTAGCCATTTTTATGTTTTGTTATCTACCCGAATACCAACTTCAACAGGGTTTAAGGAATCTACAATATTTATAGAGGCTGTAATTCAGTGTATTTCGGAAAACTTTTAGGCGCAAACGCAAGCTATTTGTTTCTGTATAGAGAGAATATCGCTGCCATGAATTTCCCACTAAAATTGGAGTGAGAAGTAAGTGTTATTTCAGGGATGGTTACCTGAATTTTCTCAACATGTTTATGGTTCATCATGTTGTTGATTTTAATTATAAAAAGCCTCTTAAGTATTTTTATGATGAGGCTTTTTTAACTTTAATTGTAGTGTGTTTTACGATTGTTATTGTCTGAAGGCTATCATTATCCAGCGTTGTAATATTCCATCATAAACAAGTTCTGCGGTACCAAAACTAGCTGAAGTTACAAAAGAGTTAGCTAGTGTTATAATTCTGTTTGCTGGCAACGAGGCTGTGGCAGAAGCTGAACTTTCATCATAAATTTTCATATTACTAGTAGAAACATTAAATAAAACAATATGTCTTCCGTCGGTACCACCTGCTATACCTGTTATTTGGTAGTTGGCTGTTCTGTCTATAAGTCTGAACAATGTTTTCCCTGCGTTTGTACCATTTAAATCTAAATCTAAATCATCATAGCTAGTACCTG
>Ga0209395_1006524_pt1 | contig 12592 bp, 10 predicted proteins | sample GOMGulsemesocosm_3_FD_184635 | JGI IMG/M metagenome (GOLD analysis project Ga0209395, IMG submission 184635) | Methane-oxidizing microbial communities from mesocosms in the Gulf of Mexico - GOM9D Gulf of Mexico (SPAdes) (version 2) | ecosystem: Environmental > Aquatic > Marine > Cold seeps... | reverse complement strand
ATACATGATGACAAGTTGTAAGAAAATTTTAGTTGTAGACGATAGCCGTTTAACCCGTATGATTTTTGCTAAGGTCATTGCGACGAATTACCCGCAGTGGCAAGTGACACAGGCATGTGACGGTAAAAGTGCGCTGGAAGAGGCCGCTAAACAGAGCTTCGATTTCGTGTCACTCGATCACAATATGCCTGATACCACGGGTCTCGAGATATTGCCTGAAATGCAGTCATTGCAACCCAATGCTCACATTGCGGTGTTTACCGCTAATGTCCAGCAAGTCTTAACTGATCGTTTTAACGCGCTGGGGGCCACCTGCTACAACAAGCCTCTCGACGAGAAAAAGATTCTTGCATTTATCGATGAGGGGCTGCCAGCATGAACACCGAAGTTCTAAGCGATGAACATCGTGATACCTTAAGTGAGCTATTCAATATTGGGATGGGCCGGGCCGCGCAATCATTGAGTGAAATGGTTGGTGAAGAGGTGATCCTGAGTGTACCTTCTTTACACGCAATGCCTTATGCAGAAGCATTAACGTTATTTGGCGCGATATCGGACGAGCCTATTAACGCGGTTGAGCAGTATTTCGACGGGCAATTTAGCGGCAACGCAATGCTGTTCTACACTCATAGTTCTAGCCAAGAATTGGTGCGCCGCATTGTCGGTGATTTATCATCAAGCGAAGATTTTGGCGAGATGGAGCAAGAGGCACTCAAAGAAGTCTCTAACATTATCTTAAACGCTTGCTTTGGTTGTTTAGCCGAAGTTTTAGAATGCGAATTGCAAAGCGGCGTGCCTAAAATTGTCAACGGAGACGTCAGTGCGGTATTAGATAATCAGCGCACCAACCTTGGCAGTGACCCGTTAGTATTAACGTTATCGATGACGTTTTCGCTACCCAATAAATCCATCGAAGGTCAGGTATCGCTGATCATGACAAGTGAGTCAATTAGCAAGTTGGTCAAGGAATTAGAACGATTTTCATCGCTATATGTAATGTGAGACTCTATGAATAAGCCAGTAACAACGCTCGAAAAGGTTATTTTTGATGCGTCAAATCAAGGGATGTTGATTGTTGATAATGATTTTCTCATTGTTGATATAAATCGTTGGTTCATTGAAGCGATCAACGGCACAAAGGAACAGTTGGTCGGTCAGTCGATTTTTGAATTGTTTAATTTTGAGCGCCCACAGTACATGCGCGGGACAGTCAAACAAGCATTGGAATCAGGATTGAGTTCTTTTTTATCCAGTGCATTGCACCCTCGTCTATTTCCACTGCACAGTCGTTATCAAAACGGCGATCGTTACATGGAGCAGTCCTGCTACATCAAACCCATCTTATTTAATGAATCGACTTATTGCTTGATCCAGGTGTTAGATGTCACCAGTAGCGTGTTACGTGAAAAGTTGCTCAAGAAAACGTACAACGATCTCAATTTATTTAAGATTGCGATTGAACACAGCGCGAGTTCGATTGTGATCACCGATAATCTCGGCTTTGTTGAATACGTCAATCCGCGTTTTGTTGAGATTGCCGGCTTCACGAGTGAAGATGCCATCGGTCATTCCTATTTTTCATTGTCTAGTCAGACCCATGAGCTGCAATTTGAATCGACTGTTTTATCAGCATTACATTTGCACGATAGCTGGAAAGGAGAACGCTCGTTCGTTACAAAGTCGGGTGATAAATACTGGGTTAACGAGCATATTTATCAGGCGCGTAACGCCAGTGGAAAGCCAACTCACTTAATCGCGATTCAGGACGACTTAACGCAAATAAAAGACATTGCGCGTAAGGCGAGCTATCAAGCATCGCATGATTCTTTGACCGGACTGATTAATCGTCATGAGTTTGACCAGATCTTAATTAATAAAATTAAGTACGCGGATAATAAAACCAGTCATGTGTTGTGTTTCCTCGATATCGACCAGTTCAAGATGGTTAATGATACTTCGGGACATGGTGCTGGAGACGAGTTACTGCGGTTAGCGGCGACATTATTTGATGAACATTATCCACTCGATAAAGTATTAGCTCGCCTTGGCGGCGATGAATTTGCAGTGATCGTCCATGATGCCAATATCGCTCAAGTGCAGCTGATGAGCGAAGCCTTGATCGAGAAGGTCCAAGATTTTAGATTTCGCTGGGGCGAGTCGGTATTTAGTGTTGGCATGAGTATTGGCATGACACTTATTACAGCACAAACGGTCAGTTCCACAGAAGCCGTTAAGCAAGCCGAGAATGCCTGTGACGCCGCCAAAGATATGGGACGTAATCGTGTCTATATTTACCAAGAGGATGATCAAACGTTCACTCAGCGTCAAGGTGACACTTATTGGGCCACTAAAATTAATGAAGCGCTGGAGTTTGACCGTTTTGCACTCTTTGCACAACCTATCGTTCCATTGCTTGAAGATGCAAAACCAAGTTATGAGGTCTTGGTTAGAATGCGAGATACCGATGGGTCGATGATCCCACCTGGTTTATTTCTTCCTGCGGCTGAGCGCTTTAACTTGTCTCATCGAATTGACCGTTGGGTCACAGAGAATACCATCAGTTGGATCGAGAAACATTGCAGTGAAATAGCTCATATTGATCATATATCAATTAATTTGTCTGGGCTTACGCTTAGTAATGACACGTTTTTAGCGCATATCGTTCATGTGATAGAAACGAGCAAAATCGAGTCAAGTAAGATCTCGTTTGAAATCACCGAAACGGCGGCCATTGCCAATCTGACTCAAGCTAAGCATTTCATTAATGTATTGCGTCAACAAGGGTGCCTATTCGCCTTAGATGATTTTGGGAGCGGTCTGTCATCATTCGCCTATCTTAAGAATCTTAAGGTTGATCGGCTAAAAATTGATGGAATGTTTGTCAAAGACATTACCACCGATGTTATCGATGAGGCGATGGTTAAGTCGATTAATGATGTTGGTCATGTGATGGGAATGAAAACTATTGCGGAATTCGTTGAAAATGATGCAATTAAGGAACGTTTAATTGCATTAGGTGTCGACTACGGTCAGGGCTATGGTTTGGGAAAACCTGTTCCTATCGATGATATATTAGTGACCAGCACCGAAGTGGTATGACTTTACGGGTAAGCATAGGGTATCATTGGCGTCATTATACTTAACAATTAGTGACGCCGTGTTCAGTTTCTTTAAATCCAAACCCATCATTTCAGATCAAGCGAGCGCCGACATATTACTGGCGTACACCTCTATGTTCGAGCGTTTTGGTAGCGAGGTATTTCTACAACAGACTCAATTAGTGTTACCAAATAATGCGTGCTTTCCCAGTAGAGTGGACTCCTTATCAGCACTGGCTCAAAGCAGCTTTACGCAAGTTAAAGAACACGCTAAATTAGCCCATTGGCCGATAGATTTGAACCTAAGTAACCCGCTTAACGCCCCGTCTTTGCCGCAACTCACCTTTAATCAAGCCTACTACGGTGATGCCTGCCAAGTAACGAGTGACTTTAGTCAGCACAACCGAATTGTGTTAAGTGGTAATGTCGCCGAATTTTCTAATCCGCAGACCGCAATAAGCCATCTTATTATGCAGCTAAGTACTGTGGTATTAACCTATAGCGAACAAGATATTACGGTGCAGCAAGACTTAATTCGGATAGAGCTTATGGCGTCGTTTCTTGGTTTTGGGGTGATGTTGGCTAATACAACGTATCAATTTCGTGGTGGCTGTGGCAGTTGCTATAAGCCGGGTGCTAATCGTCAACATGGATTATCGGAAGAAGAAATGATTTATGCACTGGCGCTGTTTTGTTTACTCAAAGAGGTGCCAAATAAGCAGGTCTTACCTTATCTTAAAGGATATTTACGAGGTGTTTTTAAGCAGTCACTTAAGCAATTAAAAGCCAGCGAAGATTTCGCAGCGCTGGCCAAGCGTATTGTCCCTTAACCGCGGCGCTTTCTCTTAGGTTTTTTCTTTTTGATTAAGCCCTTTGCTTCTTCTTCGGCTATTTTTTGTTTGACGATAATTTCTTCGGCGACCGCCATTTCTGGGGTCTCTAAACAGATCTTGCCGATGGTACCTTGACGAAACTCATGAAGCAGGATCTCGCAAGTTTTGTGCATATCGACTCGGCCGCCAGCACGTTTAAAGCCACGCACAGCACCAATTTGTTCGATTAAGTCCCATTCATGATCGGGTAAGCTATCGAGTTTATAACGAGATTTTACCAGCTCTGGATAGTCTTGCTTTAGATATTCAGCAGCATAAGCCGCGATATCCTCATATTCAAATGCGGTATCCTTAATTGCACCGGTGATTGCTAGGCGGTATCCCGAGTTTTCATTATGTACCTTAGGCCATAAAATGCCAGGGGTATCACATAACACAATACCGTTCTTTAGGTTGATTCGTTGCTGACGCTTAGTGACGGCGGGTTCATTACCGGTCTTGGCGATGACTCGTCCGGCCAGAATATTAATGATGGTCGACTTACCCACGTTCGGGATGCCCATGATCAACGCGCGGATATCTTTTCCGACTTCATCACGGTGAGGCACTAATTTGCGGCATAGTTCGAGAATTTTATGTACCTGATTCGCTTCATTGGTCGTAATGGCTAGTGACGAAATGCCGTGCTGTGCATCGAGGTATTCTTGCCATTGGGCAACGACTGCATCATCGGCTAAGTCACACTTATTGAGTACCTTGATTAACGGCTTGCCGTCACGTAATTCTTGCGCAAACGGATTCTCACTAGAGTAGGGGATCCGAGCATCAACCACTTCAATAATAATATCGATTTGACCCATGACTTCGGTCATTTCTTTGCGGGCTTTGTGCATGTGCCCAGGGAACCATTGAATGGACATAAGGTTGACTCTATTTTAAAAAAGCGAATTGTAGCCTGATATGGCAGCGGGGGTAAGGGGAAATTGAAATATTGTGATAAATTGTGCAGCGAAGCATCACATTTGCTTCGCTGCCAATGATATTGGCAATGTACTCCTCTACTGTAGCGACACTTTTAGTCCAACAGAGTCAATGATACTGGCTCTAGTAACCTTTACTTAGCGCCGACGGGCGGCGTGGATCTGAAGCGCCATAGACACCGTGGTCGCTACGCATAATCGTCTGGGTGCTCCCCATCGATGGTTTAACGACCACTTTATGCCCCTTTTGTTGCAATAGCTTAATCGTATCGAGGTTGAGTCCTTGCTCAATGCGTAGTTCATCCGGTAACCATTGATGATGAATACGTGGTGCCGCAGATGCTTCGGCAATGTTCATTCCGTGATCGATAACGTTCATGATTAATTGTAAGGTGGTGGTAATGATACGAGAACCACCTGGGCTGCCAGTCACGATATAAGGCTGACCATTGTGTAGCACCATGGTTGGAGTCATCGAGCTTAATGGACGTTTGTAAGGCTGCACTGAATTGGCTTCGCCGCCAATCAGGCCAAAGCCGTTGGGCGTACCGGGTTTGGCAGAGAAATCATCCATTTCGTTGTTCAGTAAAATGCCAGTGCCTGGAGCCACTAAACCTGAGCCATAACTAAAGTTTAGGGTATAGGTGTTAGATACCGCGTTACCAAACTTGTCCATCACGCTGTAATGAGTGGTTTCATTACTTTCATACGGCAGTTTTTTGGTTGGCGAGATATCACTGCTCAGGCTTGCCTTATTGATATCGATTTGCGCGGCCAGTTGCTGGCCATATTGCTTAGACGTTAGTGCTTTAAGTGGGATATCGACAAAGTCCGGATCGCCAAGGTAATGACTACGGTCGGCATAGGCTCGGCGCATACTTTCGCTCATTACATGAATAGTATCCGCTGTATTATGACCCATTTTGTCAATAGGGAAGCGTTCTAAGGTGTTAAGCATTTGCACGATATGTACACCGCCAGACGACGGTGGTGGCATCGAGACCACTTCATAGCCGCGATATTGGCCGCTCACGGGTTGACGAACGATTGCCTTGTAGGCGGCAAAGTCGGCGACGCTTAATATACCGCCCGCCTCTTGGACCGCGCGGCTAATTTTTTGTGCCGTTTCCCCTTGGTAGAAGCCGGCGCTGCCTTTGGTGGCAATCAGATCAAGGCTGTGCGCTAGTTCGGGTTGTTTAAGCGTTTCACCCGGCGCGAAAGTGCTACCGTCGGGCTTAAAGAATATTGCCTGAGTACTGTTCCATTGCTTAAGGCGGCGCTGACTCGCCCCAAGGGAATTGGCTAAATCGGGTGTCACGGTAATACCATCTTTGGCGAGTGCGATGGCCGGCGCGATGACTTGCTTGGTGCTCATCGTGCCATATTCTTTCAGCGCTAGCTCTAGCCCCATGACTGTACCGGGTATGCCAACAGCGAGGCCATGGTAACGTGATAGTGCGGCGTCGGCGTCACCATTTTCGTTTAAATACATATCACGGTGGGCTTTAGCGGGCGCCATTTCACGATAGTCGATGGCTACTGTACGTTTTTCATCAGCGAGATAGACCAACATGAAACCACCACCGCCGATATTACCTGCGCGGGGGAGTGTAACCGCTAACGCATAACCCACGGCGACCGCTGCATCAATCGCATTGCCGCCTTGTTTTAGGATATCGACGCCAATCTGAGTGGCCAAAGCTTCTTGGCTTGCGACCATGCCTTGTTTCGCCCACACCGGATGGTGTATCGCCATGTGACTATAGATAGCTTGGTCTTTATTGATCTTATTTTTGGTGATGTCGGCTTGGACACCACTGGTTAGTGTTAGACCGATTATTGCTGCTGCCGTTAGGCCCTGAAACACTCTAATTATATGATTTTGCTTATTAAATATCATAGTTTAAGTCTTGTCAATTGATTTAATTGTCCACACATTACCACAGCTTATGTGGGATGCCTATGATCGACCGCTAATTCTTGAGCAAGTGAGTGCATTCACTGACGTCTCGCCGATCCGGCGCTGCTGTCATCGTGTCATGGCGCTGACGCCATTGGTTGATAATATGGCTATTATGGTGAGGACAAAAATTAGCCTGAGCGCTAACTCGTCGCCTAAATTTTATTCACCATTGCGTTAGAGCGGCGCATTGGCTGTGCCTGCTATATTGCAATAGTTCTGCGGTAAGTTCAGCGAGCATGGCCTCAGAGTGACAGTTGATGATTGTGGCAATGCCGTTAAGAAAATGATGATAGTTAATCCCTTGGAGTGTCATGATAGACAATAGTTGGCCAAGTAAGGCCTCATCTTGCTCGCGTTGGTGGGATTGATGTTTAGGCGCTAACTCGAGGCCAAGTTTTTGTGCCATAAATACGGTTAAATAATCATTAACTAGCGGGCTAAATTGTGCCAAACAATGTGCTCTGCTTGGAGCATCTAACACGTCACTTAAGCAGCGAGATAAAATCTGCAGATTAAAGTGGACAACTCGTGGCTGTTGACCAAAGGCATAACGGCGGTGTGAGTCATGCGGATCACAGCAAAATGTAGGATCGTAGCGTTCGATAAAACGGCCTCCGCCACTATCGAGTGTGAGACCCAACAATGAAAAATTATCACTATTTAAGGTGCCGTGACAAAAACCATTTACCTGCCAATAGGCGACTAACTTCGCCAAGTGCCGGGTTATACCCGTGCTACTTGAAAATGCAGGTTTCAGAGCTTGGGTAGGATGCTAGCACAAGGCATGATTTGTAATTAATGGTTATTCCCTGATTATGAATCATAACGCCGTAATAGCTTTCTACCCAATCTCCCGCAGGGCAAGGCGATAAGCGACCAACTGCGTCGTTATAATCTATTGATTTAGAATGACTAAACGACACATATTATGCCTAGCATTTGGCACGCTTCTCGACTTGCTGAAATCACGCATTTCCAGGTGGCACGGGTATAAATACACCAAATTGGTGACCGCTATAGCCGCTAGCATAGCCAGATATATTGGGCTTATCTTGGTTAATTAATAAAGGATTAAGCGTTTGAGTGACTGCGTCATTACAACCATGATATAAGGTCAACTTGTTCAATGGTTGGTAGTGAGCGGCGCTAAAAACAACGGCGGGTTGTGGTCTTTGTTTTGCGGTCAACCGGTTGCTCATTACCACTCCAAAGCGCGTTATGATTAGATGGATCGTTTCTAATACTAAGGTAACCGCAGTATAATCTAGATATCGGTACATATTACGTAAACTCGCCGTAAATATGTCCCTATAGGCTCAATTTTTCGTCTCGGCAATATGCTCCTGCTTTGCCCTAATATAGCCATCCTTGGCTAAACATGAAAATACGGTTTACTCCACATGCACCCACGGCAAGCGCATTATAAATATCGCATGCCATAATCCGTACATATTACGAAAAACCACCGTAAATCCATCCGTGGAGGCTTATTTTTCGTCCATGAAAAAGATGTTTTTCTTCACATGCACGGACAATGTCAATTTACCTCTCAAGCTCTGATAATTTCAAGTTTTCAGAGAAATTGATTGACTAAATATTGCTTTGAAATGGAGAAAACCTATTTTCAGGGATGAAAATCAGAGCTACATGGACGTATTCATGCGTTTTTCGTAATTCAAAGGAATATTTCGTTGCAGCAGCTAAAATCAAATTAATACGCTCTTGCCGTGCACATGCACCAATAACTCTGTCATTATCGGCGCTTTGTTTAAAGTTCTCTTACCGTGAAAATATAACCTAATTTATCCATTTAGCGCTTGTATTTATTTGACCATTGGTCTTATAATTGCCGCCACAGCGATGTACTAATCGTTGTTATCTTGTCGGAGTGCCACTGGCTGAGACCGCGAAAGCGGGATCCGTAGAACCTGATCAGGCTAATACCTGCGAAGGGAAACAAGAGGAATAATACCCTTATGGCGTCTCGCCGTGCCCAGTTTATGCTGCGGCTATTTTCAGGGGGTATTCCGATCTCTTGCCGTTCTCCTGACAAACAAAAACCAATTATAATTAAACAGGTGATGTTTGCATGGCTAGAATAGATAGACAAAAAGCGCAAAAATTTATTGAAGAAATTTGCGGTCAACCCTTTCCCAATTCAAAAAAAATATACGTAACGGGTTCACGTGATGATATTCAAGTGGCGATGCGTGAAATTTCCTTATCTGATACCTTAGTGGCTGGCAGTAAAGATAATCCGGTGTATGAGCCTAATGAGCCGTTGCATGTCTACGATACATCGGGTCCTTATAGCGATGAAGCCTCGATTATTGATTTGCGTAAAGGTCTGGGCGCGCTACGTCGTGATTGGATATTAGATCGTGATGATACCGAAGAGCTAAGCGGTGTAAGTTCAGACTTTACCCAACAACGAATGGCCGATGAAGGGCTTGACCATCTGCGTTTTGAAAGCTTACCTAAGCCGCGCCGCGCCAAGAAAGGCAAGTGCGTAACCCAGAAATATTATGCATTGCAGGGCATTGTGACGCCCGAAATGGAATACATCGCGATTCGCGAAAACCTCAAGCGTAGCGACGTTAAGGATGCGGTCTTAAACCAGCAACACCCTGGTCAGAGTTTTGGTGCTGCATTGCCTGAACAAATCACCGCTGAGTTTGTGCGTGATGAAGTGGCACGCGGCCGCGCGATTATCCCTAACAACATTAATCACCCAGAATCTGAGCCAATGATCATCGGCCGTAATTTTTTGGTCAAGGTCAACGCCAATATTGGTAACTCGTCGGTCACCTCATCGATTGAAGAAGAAGTTGAGAAACTGGTGTGGTCGACACGTTGGGGCGCAGACACGGTGATGGATCTTTCCACTGGGCGTTATATCCATGAAACACGTGAGTGGATAGTACGTAACTCGCCAGTGCCAATTGGTACCGTACCTATCTATCAGGCGCTCGAAAAAGTGAACGGCGTCGCTGAAAATCTAACGTGGGAAGTGTTTAGAGATACCTTAATCGAGCAAGCGGAGCAGGGCGTCGATTATTTCACTATTCATGCTGGCGTCTTGTTACGTTATGTCCCGATGACCGCCAAGCGTGTCACCGGTATTGTCAGTCGCGGTGGTTCCATCATGGCTAAATGGTGTCTTTCGCACCACACTGAGAGTTTTCTATACACCCACTTTCGAGAAATTTGTCAGTTATGTGCAGAGTATGACGTTAGCCTATCGCTAGGTGATGGCATGCGCCCCGGATCCATTGCCGATGCGAACGATGAAGCACAATTTGCCGAACTTGAAACCTTGGGTGAACTCACTCAAGTGGCATGGGAATACGATGTACAGGTGATCATCGAAGGTCCGGGTCATGTACCAATGCACATGATCAAAGAGAACATGGAAAAGCAATTGGAAGTCTGTGATGAAGCACCGTTCTACACGCTTGGGCCACTGACCACGGATATTGCGCCCGGTTATGATCACTTTACCTCGGGAATTGGTGCGGGAATGATTGGCTGGTTCGGGTGTGCGATGCTGTGTTATGTCACCCCCAAAGAGCATTTAGGGTTACCCAACAAAGAAGACGTCAAAGAAGGACTGATCACCTATAAGATTGCCGCACATGCCGCTGATTTGGCCAAAGGTCATCCTGGTGCTCAAATACGCGACAATGCGATGTCCAAAGCGCGTTTTGAATTTAGATGGTATGACCAATTTAATATCGGTCTAGATCCTGAGCGTGCACGTGAATATCATGACGAAACGCTGCCACAAGATTCGGGAAAAGTCGCTCATTTCTGTTCGATGTGTGGTCCTAAGTTTTGCTCGATGAAAATCTCGCAAGAGGTACGAGATTACGCCGCTGCGCAAGAGACAATAGAGATCCAGTTGGTGGATGAGACTATTACCATCGATGCCGAAATGGCAAAAAAATCTTACGAGTTTAAGCAACAGGGCAGTGAGATTTATAAACTGGCTAAAGAGGCTCAGTAATGATTCATCAAAAGCCAGCGCCCTGCGTGTGGGCTATTGGTGGCGTTGACCCATTAAACTTGGCTGGGCTTGGCGCCGATATGCGCGCCAGTGCACTTAGTGGCGCGCACTGCGCCACTATCGTGACCTGTGTTACGGGACAAAACTCCAAGGCATTTCGCACGTCAATGCCAATGAGCATCGCTATGCTCGACGCTCAGTGGCATGCGCTGTTAGAACAAACAATGCCGCAAGTGATTAAGATTGGTTTGTTGTGTGATGTTGAGCAAGTTCAGTGGCTGGCGAGCAAATTAACCACCATTATCGACACGTTGCCGCAGCTGCGGGTTGTTTATGATCCGGTCCTGCGGGCAACGGCGAATGGGCAGCCGCTTGACCCCCTAATGCTCGAGGCGATAAAAGCTTATTTATTGCCTCGCGTCGATTTACTGACCCCCAATACCGTCGAAGCATCGGCGTTATGGGGCGCTCACGTTACTAATCATCATGACATGCTGCGCGCTGCGCAAGAGCTTAGCGGCGCCTATCAGCTCAATGTGCTGCTTAAAGGGGGCCACCTTGCAAGAACAGCGCACAGTATTGATTGTTATATTGGACTCGATGGCGCGGTTTTCCCGCGCTTTATCAGTGAGCCAACACAAAGCTTTGCCGTTGCTTGTGAGACGGTAGCGACGGTGCATACTCGTGGCAGCGGTTGTACCTTAGCTAGCCTTATTGCGGGACTGGTAGCCAACGAATACACGTTTTGCGATGCCATTGTGGTCGCTAAAAGTGTGCTCACCAACGCGATGAGCAAAGCAACGGCTTGTGGCAACGATAAGGGAGGATTGCTCGATTTATCTCTGCCGAGCAAATTTGAACAACTACCGAGCCTGTTAAGTTTGGCGGACTTTGCTAACGAACGAGCGACTCCGCTGGCCGCCCCGTTTTTAAGTTGCCCGACCAACTTAGGTTTGTATCCGGTGGTGGATAATTGTTTATGGCTTGAGCGACTACTAAAACTGGGCGTTAAAACCATTCAATTGCGTGCCAAAGATTTGAGTAATCAATTAGCCGAGCCGCTGGTGATCGAAGCCATTGCACTGGGACGACAATATCAGGCGCGGGTGTTTATTAATGATTATTGGCAATTAGCGATTAAGCATCAGGCCTACGGCGTTCATCTAGGGCAAGAAGATTTAACCCAAGCCAACCTCGAGGCAATAAAGCAGGCAGGATTAAGGTTAGGACTTAGCACACATGGAATTTATGAAGCGCTAGCGGTTAATGCGCTTTGCCCAAGTTACATCGCACTAGGGCATATTTTTGCCACCCAAACCAAAGATATGCCTTCCCAACCGCAAGGCATCGACAAGCTTAAGTTACAGGTGAAATTGTTTGCGCAACAGCGTGCCTTGGTGGCCATCGGTGGTATCAGTGCAGCGCGTGTGGAGTCAGTACTTAGTTCCGGTATCGCCAGCGTCGCGCTAGTGACCGCGATCACCAAGGCTGAGGATGTTGATGCCACCACTGAGTCTTTGATCAAGCAGGTTGGAGTCGGTGCTATTCATCGCCAAGCGCCGCTTAATACGACGTTTGAGGTGATTCATGGCTGAGGCTTTGAGTGATCGCGAGTTTATTCGGTATTCACGTCAACTGATGTTAGATCAATGGCAGGAAGAAGGCCAGCTACGACTTAAGCAAGCGAAAGTGCTGATCATTGGTTGCGGCGG
>Ga0209395_1006522_pt1 | contig 12595 bp, 16 predicted proteins | sample GOMGulsemesocosm_3_FD_184635 | JGI IMG/M metagenome (GOLD analysis project Ga0209395, IMG submission 184635) | Methane-oxidizing microbial communities from mesocosms in the Gulf of Mexico - GOM9D Gulf of Mexico (SPAdes) (version 2) | ecosystem: Environmental > Aquatic > Marine > Cold seeps... | reverse complement strand
TTGCAGTATTAAATCGTTCAAGTGAGCTTCAGCGCGTTAGAGCCATAGGTAAAATAAAAAACTTAGAAGCAAAAATCCAACAAGATGACTCTATAATTTCGGGGCCTATTGGCATTGCACATACGCGGTGGGCAACACATGGCGTTCCCTCAGAAAATAATGCACATCCTCATATTTGTAACAATAAAGTAGCGGTTGTTCATAATGGCATTATAGAAAACTATCAAGAATTAAAAACTGATCAAAAAGCAGCCGGTTATCGCTTTACCTCAGAAACAGATACAGAAGTTATTGCACATGCAATGCATCAGGCATTAGAGCAGACTGATGATTTACTTAAAGCCGTGAATCATGCAATTAAACATTTAGATGGCGCTTATGCTTTGGGTGTTGTAGCGATTAATGATCCTGATACCTTGGTAGTTGCTAGAAAGGGAAGTCCATTAGTTATTGGTGTAGGTATTGGTGAGCATTTTATCGCGTCAGATGTTTCAGCATTATTACCTGTTACACAACGCTTTATGTTTTTAGAAGAGGGTGATGTCGCTAAAATCACTCGAGAAACAGTTGAAATTTATAATGCAAAAGGCGAGCAAGTTGAACGCTCTGTTAAGCAATCAAGCTTAAAATCTAACTCTGTAGAGTTGGGTGATCATAAGCATTATATGCACAAAGAAATCTTTGAGCAGCCTCAATCAGTAAGTGACACTTTAGAAGGACGCATCACACCTGATCAAGTCTTAGTCTCAGCTTTTGGTCATCAAGCAGAAGAAATTTTTGATAAGGTTCAACAAATTCAAATTATTGCCTGTGGAACAAGTTTTCACTCAGGTTTAGTCGCAAAATATTGGTTTGAAGATGTTATTGGAATGCCATGCCAAGTAGAAGTAGCTAGTGAATACCGCTACCGAAACCCGGTTATTCAAGATAACACTTTATTTGTAACCATCAGCCAATCAGGTGAAACAGCCGATACATTAGCCGCGTTACAGCAAATAAATGTTAATCGTAAAGTAGATCAAGCAGGAACTTCAAACGTCCCTACCTTAACAATTTGTAATGTAGCTGAATCAAGCTTAACAAGAGAGTCAGACCTTATTTGCCTAACCCATGCAGGCCCAGAGATAGGGGTCGCATCAACAAAAGCATTTACCACTCAATTAGTGGTTTTGGCACTTTTAGTCACCAGTATTGGCAAGGTGAAAAAACGCATTTCAGCAGAAGATGAAAACCAAGTTGTAGAAGAACTGCATAAACTGCCTAATTTAATCAATAATGCCTTAAAGCATGAAGAGACAATTAAAGTAATCGCAGAAAGTTTTACAGATAAACAAAATGCACTTTTTCTGGGAAGAGGCACAATGTACCCCATTGCAATGGAAGGCGCGTTAAAGCTAAAGGAAATTAGCTACATCCACGCAGAAGCCTACCCAGCAGGCGAATTAAAACACGGACCATTAGCATTAATCGATGAAAATATGCCAGTCATAGCAATAGCACCACTGGATGATTTATTAGAAAAACTAAAGTCAAACCTACAAGAAGTTAAAGCCCGTGGCGGTCAAATGATTGTATTTGAAGATGAAAAATCAAATATAAGCTCAGAAAAAGATTTTACAGTGATAAAAGCCGCGACGAATGTAGGAAGGATTACAGCACCGATTACTTTTAATATAGCATTGCAACTTTTGAGTTATCATGTGGCTATTATTAAAGGCACTGATGTTGATCAGCCTAGGAATTTGGCCAAGTCTGTTACTGTCGAATAATGTCCGAGCAGCTTATTCAAGAACTGGCGTTTAAAAATAAAGTTTTGCAAAAAGAATAAAGTTTCATGGCTATTAATAAACCACAGGTTAAAGAGCCGTATACCATTAATGTAGGAGGGGCCTATTGGCCGCGATTGCTCTTGATCTTATTTTGGTCGCGGCCAATAATAAATAATCAAGAATTTACTGGTTTTTTATAACCCTGTGGATTGTATAGAGCCATGTTTTTTAAAGAAAATAGAATAAAAAAAGTAATGCTTTAATATACTCTCCAACCTCAAAGAAATCTCTACTTGTAATATTTAAGTTAAGTTATGGAAATAAAAGATAATCAAATAATGCACCCCCCCCAATATCAAGAAGATGAAATTGATCTTTTTGAGTTATTCTCGTCCCTAGGACAACAATGGCGCTGGTTAGTGGGTATCACTTTAGCGGGCGTTGTGATTTCTGTGATAATAGCTTTATCAATGTCCAAACAGTATGTAAACTCAGCAAAAGTGGCATTACCTAATGTTGCCGATATAGCCGTTGTTAATGTGCGAGGTGGGCAAAACTTTACAGAAAAATCCTTATTCATCAGATATTTTAACGAGTTAAGGTCAGAAGAAAACTTAAAAAACTTTATAGAAAAAGAGCTCTGGATAGAACGCTTGTACCCTGATTATGTTGGTGATGAGTCTCAAAGTAAACTTGTGGCAAAGATTAACGCGCAATATACGGTAGAGGTTCTTGAGCCTAAAAAGGAAAAAGGTAAAAAAAATGATTTGCCTCCAACGTTAGTAGAGTTAAGTTTTGAGAGTCAAGACGAGGCATTAGGCGTACCTTTTATAAATGAGTATATTAAGTATACTAACCAGTCTTTGATTTTAACTATGGCGGAGAAAGGTAAGCAATATAAGGAAATTCAGAAAGAGAGTGTAGAAAAACAGATAGATTTACTTAGGTACAATGCAAAGGTAGCAAGGGAACTTGTTATTCAGAAAATAGAGGTAGAAAACAATAAAAAGATAGATGTGCTTTTGCAATCAATTAAATCACTAACAGGAAAATCTATATTAGATACTAAAGCAAGAATAGCAATGGTTACGGAAGCTCATAAGATTGCTATTAAAATGGGCATTGGAAAACCAACAACTGTTGATATTATTTCAAATAAAGAGGGAAAACTAAAAGCAGGGGCAATTAGTCTCACAACAGGGCAGCAACAAAAGTTATTCCTTATGGGGTCTGAATACCTAGAAATAGAATTGGATAATTTACGTGAGCGAAAAGGGCAAGAGGTTTTTATTTCTGAAATACCAAAGATAAAAAAGCAGATAAGTGACCTTAAAAATGATAAACAACTTGCAGCTCTTAAAGCAAGAGAAAACGATGATCCTTATCTTACAGAATTACCAGGGTTGTTAAAGCAATTAGAGGAACTTGAAAGACAGCGATATGACTTTTCAGGTGTAAAACTTTATCGATCAGTTAAGAGAGCTAGTATTGATGGTGTGGCAGAAAAGCCAAAAAGAATGCTTATCGTTGCGGTAGGTTCGGTATTAGCCTTTTTTGTTGCAATTTTTGTGGCATTGATTGTGGGAGCAGTGAAGCGTAGAGGGAATGATAGTAATATTGATGTACCTTAGTATCATCAATATTCATCAAGAAATAAAACTACAAATGCGCTGGATTTTTGGCGTGTTAAGAGCGGTGGTCGATTGCTGAAAATATAAACAAGTGATTAAAAATAAGGGTGAACTTGTAAAAAAAGGAATTTGATCTAGTGTTGTTAACTGATAGGATCAGTTTTTTATTGTGATGTCTATCATTTGTTTAATTTTAGAAAAAGGGATCCAAATGAAAAAAATGATGATACTGTTACTCGCTCTTTTCTCAATTAACGTGTTTGCAAAACCAGTCAATGTTAATACTGCGGATGCAAAAACACTATCGGAGTCATTGAAAGGGATTGGTCAGAAAAAAGCAGAAGAAATTGTTCAATATAGAACTAATAATGGACCGTTTGAAACGATTAATGATTTAATGAATGTAAAAGGAATTGGTGAGAAAACAATCGAAAAAAATGAAAAGGATATTCTTTTTTCTAAAGGGAAGACGAGCAAAAAGGTGAAAAAGTCCAAAAAAGAAAAGAAGTAAAAGTAGAAGTGTAATAAATTAAAGGCATTGGATTACTCCAGTGCCTTCGTTGTTAAGTATTAAATAACAAAGGGACATGCCTACAAAAGTCGGGACAAATGCAGAGTCAGATCAAACCAAAGCTATTGGTAAAATAATAACGCTGGCAGAAAACAATGCAGAGGTGGAAGTGATATGGTTATACGGATCTCGAGCAAGAAATAATGCTAACGAGGATAGTGATTATGATTTAGCTGTGGCATTTAGAACTTATATTAAAGACCCAGTTGCACGACGTTTAAGACCTGAATTAATTGCATTAGAATGGAATAAACAATTAAGCCTTCCCCTTTCTATAGTAGATATTAATCAAGCATCATTACCTCTGGCTTACACTGTTATACAAGACAATAATCTGATTTATAGCCAAAATAATTATCGTAGAATGACAGAGGAACAAAAAATCATGTCAAAGTGGGAAATAGACCATATCTATCATAAGAAACAATATGCTTAATAGCTATGTAGATGCCATTCAGCAACATGTGAATGAAAGTGTAGAAGATTTAGACACAATATACGAGATACTAAAAGACCGATCATGGACAAGGGTTGAGCGAAAAGGCGCAGAAAGGTTGCTACAAACTTTGGTCGAAGCATGTATTGGTGTGTCCAAGCATTGGTTAAAACAGCAAAATAAGATTTTACCAACAGATGCCTATGCTGTATTTGAGAAATTAATGGATTTACAGCTAATATCAACTGATGATGCAGAAGAATGGCAAAAAATTATAGGAATGAGAAATGCAATTGTGCATGATTATTTAAATTTGGATGAAAAAGTCATAAGAGCAATAGTAGTTAATAAAATGTATCTTAAGCTCCAAGCTTTTGCATTAAGGATAAGCAATAAATTAGACTCTGCTATAGATGCTGAAAAATGATAAATTTCGAAAATAGCAAAGCCAAAATAATTCAGCTCGCTCAAAATGATAAAAATATAGAATTATTATGGTTGTATGGCTCATGTGCAAAAGGTACAGCGCATGCAAAAAGTGATATTGATTTAGCTGTTGTATTTAAAATATGGGAAAAAGATATTATAGAGCGCCGATTGCGTCCTGAGTTACTTGCTTTGGAGTGGCAGCAATATTTAAATTTAAAACAAGAGCAATTAAGTATATTAGATATGAATATAGCTCCCATCCCTATCGCTATGGCAGTGCTAAAGAATGGTCAGTTATTACTGAGTAAAAACACAGCCAGGCAGTTTCAAGAACAGCAACGAATTATGTCAAAGTGGGAAATAGACTACCTATATCATTATCAGCATCAGCAGGCTATTTATGGATAATACTTACCTGTTTTCAATGCAAGAGCACCTTGCTAAACTAAAGGGTGAATTAAAAGGGTTAAATGATATTATCAAGCAACGGGATTTAACTCAATATGAATACCGGGCATCAGAGCGTACGCTACAAGTATTAATAGAAGCTTGTATAGGCATTGCCAAGCACTGGGTTTACGCCTTAAACCAAACGGCACCAGCCGATGCTTATTCTGCCTTTGAGTCATTATCGCAACAGGGAATTGCCAGTGTTAATGATGTGGAATGGCGTAAAATTATTGGTATGAGAAATGCGTTGGTACATGATTATCTTAATATCGAACCCGAGATCATAAGAGAGCTCATAAAAAGTGCAACATACAGTGCGTTGTTTGATTTTACAGATAGTGGTTTGAAGGCTTTAGCAAAGATTTAGGTGTTGGGAAATAAAGTCGTGATTTTGGTTTGGGCTCTACGCGTAGAAATAAGAGCGTGTAATACTTCGCTACTTGTCACAGTTTACCTACCTTGTATTGCTATGGTGAGCTAAAGATACATTAACACTCACTTGGGTTGTAAATAATATTAGTCGTCAGCCCTTATGAAATTACATTCATTTTGTTAAACAAACCTATACGTATAGTAAATCCACGAGTAGATTTTGCCTTTAAAGAACTATTTGGCAGCGAAGACCTGCTTATCTTACTGATAAACTCACTAATATCATTCTTGTTGGATGTAAGGTGTACAGGAAAAACTGGGGGCTTTTGGGAAATATGAAATATATAGTTTTTAATTGAGTCTGCCTCTTTGTATGTGCTTAAAGGGAGGGGATTACAGCTCCTTTAAATGTTTGGTAGAATAACGAGTAGACTTGATTAGGTAATAGCAATGGATCAAACACGCGTAGATGATATGTTGGTCGAAATGATCACACCAAAAGTAAAAGAGATTGAAGAAAAGTTTGGGCAGGGCAAAGGATTGAGTCAAGAAGATATTAATACTCTTTTACTAAAATCACAGTATAACCACATCAATCATTTGGATGATAAATTAAATGAAGTGACTGCAAGTGTTGTTCGGTTGGAAGGTAAATTTGACGGAAAATTTAATGACTTGGAAAATAAGTTTGTTCGACTAGAGAATAAGTTTGAATTACTTAATGAGAAAATTGAGCATACTATCCAAAAAGCATTCAATAAAAATATGATTATGCTAATGGGAATGATGGGGTTCTTTTTAACGCTATCCAAAGCATTGGATATATTTATTAAATAAGTGGTAAGCACGAACTGCATCATTGCATTCAGGTCCTAAGGATGTAATTATAAAGGTAAAATTAAATGAAATTTCTTGATGTAAAAACTGATTTTGCTTTTAAAAAAGTCTTTGGTAGTGCTGACTCAAAAGACCTGCTTATCAACTTTTTAAATTCTGTGATTGAATTTGAAAACAAGCGGACAATTACTGATTTAACGATTGTTGATCCTTATAATATTCCAATGTTAAAAGGGATGAAAGACACTTTTGTCGATGTTAAAGCACAACTAAATGACGGTAGTCGGGTGATTATTGAAATGCAAGTGCTTAATCACGAAGGGTTTGAAAAGCGAGTTTTATATAACGCGGCAAAAAATTATTCGGTTCAACTAACAAAAGGCGATACTTACCATTTACTCAATCCAGTGATTGCTTTAACAATTACAGATTTTGTTCTTTTTGATAGTAGCCCCGAACTAATTAATAACTTTAAACTACTAGAAAAGAAACAGTTTATTGAATACAGTGACGATATCGAACTAGTTTTTATTGAACTACCAAAATTTACTAAAACTGAGGCTGAACTTATATCAATTCAGGATAAATGGCTGTATTTTATTAAAAATGCAGGCGATTTAGATTACATCCCCCATAATCTTGAGCAAGAACTAGAAAAGGCTTTTAGTATTGCCAACGAAGCTAATTTGAGTGCAGAAGAATTGGAGCTTCAGCATAAAAAAAGAGACTGGATTTATATTCAAAAAAGCTCGATAGAGCTGGCTACAAAAACAGGCTTGAAACAAGGTTTAGAGGAAGGTCTGGAGCAAGGCCTAGAACAAGGCGAATGGAACGCCAAAGTCACCATGATTTTAAATGCTCATCAATTAGGTTTACCTATACAAACCATCAGTGAATTAACGGGCATTGATGAAGATAAGATATTGCTTGTTGTACATAACAGCCAGTAGATATAAGGAATGACTAGGTCAACCGCAAACGATGAGTTTCATTGTGATTAGTACCCATTATCCTATGAGGACTTAGCAAAATAAAATGCGCATAACAGAACAACAAAAACAAAAAATTAAGCAGGTTGTAGCCGCATTGGTAGATAGTGATGCTCAGGTTATTTTGTTTGGTTCCAGAGTGGATGATACAAAAAAAGGCGGAGATGTTGATTTACTAATAAAGCTATCACAGCGAGTGGAGCATCCAGCTCAATTATCAGCAAAAATAAGTGCGCAACTGATAAGGCAGTTTAACGGAAGAAAGGTCGATGTATTATTATTAGCTCCAAACTTAAAGAGCTTACCCATCCATACCATTGCTCAGCAACAAGGGGTTGCATTATGAGTAAATTTGTTGATCATCAAAATAAACGGGAACGACTCAATTTTTTATGCCGAGTCGTCAACAAAGAAATTCAACATCTGCAGTATTCTGCGGAAAAAGTCTTTAAAGGTGGTTTTAACGAAGAACGAGCAAGACAAATAGCCAATGATGAAGAGTTAGCGGAACAGGTTGAAGCATTCACAAGTCGTTTTTGTCGGTTACAAGATACTATTGGGGATAAGCTTCTACCTACATGGTTAGATATGCTCGGTGAAAAAAAAGGTGTTGCCATTGATAACCTAGATAAAGCCGAAAGAATTGGTGTACTGCCATCTGTGGAACAATGGTTAGAATTACGACAATTAAGAAATCAAATGATCCATGAATATATCGAAGACCTTACTATTCTAGCGGATGCATTACAAACAGCCTATCAACACCTTGGGTTTATAGTGGGTGTTGCAGAGTTGATAATTTCGGATCTATCTAATAGGAAGGGTGTTGATTTATGACAATGTATCTGGTGTATCTGTTTGGCTCTATGCTATAAATCCTCCTATGAAAAAGGTGTTTTTATAGGAGGATGGTAGTGGTTAAATGTGTTTTTTGCTGATTATTATAAAGTTTCTAGAAGGCATAAACTCCGCTTAATAACAATTTTATATGGGGTTATGTCCTCAGCGATAAAAATAAGAAACCATACTTTAACCCATTACTGATTAACCATTGAGTAAAAGGAATCCATAAACTATAGCGCTTGCCCAAGAAGATGTAGAACAGATACAAGCATTAATTATAAAATCAATTCAAGTAATGCCTGAAGTAGGTAATGCAAATAAAGCAAATGAACTCGGATTTTGAAAAACGCTTTGAAAAGATAGAAAAATAATTTGAATCGCAAAGTAAAGCCATTATGAATATACATCAAGAAATGAAATTACAAATGCGTTGAAGTTTCGGAGTATTGATTGCTATGGCTGGGTTGGTTGTTGGTGTATTACGAATATAATAAGTTACTGATTTTTGGTTTAAAATTTAGTTTTATCTATAGTAACGCACTGTTTCATGGTTTCAAGTTATTGAATTAATATGTGTTTTTACTTAAGTGAGCAGTATTTGAGTCAGACCCTATTGTTTTTCCATTGATTTATTAGAGATTACAAGAACAAAATATGTGCAAAATAAATCCACGAATTGATTTCGCGTTTAAAAAACTCTTTGGTAGTGAAGAAAACAAAGACCTGCTTATATCTTTGATAAATTCAATTATCTCTCAAGAAGAGCAAGTTGTAGAAGTCGAGCTCAAAAACCCCTACAATTTGGCTGACTACCGTGCTGGGAAAATATCCATCTTAGATATTAAAGCAAAAAGTGAACAAGGACGCTGGTTTAATATCGAAATGCAAATTAGTGAAGATTACAATTATGACAAACGTGCAATTTACTACTGGGCAAAGCTGGTTACTGAACAACTCAGTGAAGGTCATATGTATAAAGAACTAAAAAAAACAATTAGTATTAATATCATGGACTTCAGCTTTATCCCTGATACAGATGAAATGCACAATTGTTACAAACTCATCAATACTGCTACAGGTATAGATGACAAATTACACGACATCTTTGAACTGCATTACATAGAGCTCAGGAAGTTTAAAAAAAGCTACCAAGAAATCAGCAGTGTACTAGATAGATGGAGTAGTTTTTTAACAAAAGCGGATAAGCTTAATAAAGACAACATACCCGCAGAATTAAAAATAGATAAAAATATCGTAAAAGCGATTAGTGCAGTCGATCGAATGTTTGATGAAGAAGAAAGGCTCGTTTATGAAACCCGAATGCAGTCATTAGCCGATGTTGAAAGTAAAATAGCATCAGCGGAAGAAAAAGGCATGGAAAAAGGCATGGAGGTGGGTATAGAGAAGGGTATAGAGAAAGCGGCTCAAGCCATTGCTCTTAATATGTTGAAAATGAAAACAGAAATATCTGATATAGTTGTAGCGACAGGGCTATCTCAAAGTATTATTGAGAAATTGAAGAACAAAGGTAATGAGAGATAAAGATATAAATAGGTTTTCAATCGAGTCTGCCCCTAATACTGCTTACTTAAGGCCATGTTATCTATTTTATTCAATAACATACAATGAATTTAAAGATTAAGCTCCCTATTATAATTAGATATAATTGAATTACCACATAAAATTGTATCTAAATAAAGAGCTTAATCTTGGCCAATACTACACAACATCTCTTATTTCACCAAATTCGAACATTCAAAAATTCAATTCTTCAGTTTCCTAACGCCCCCTTTTCAGATATCTTAAATTCTGCTATTTTGCTACAAATTATTGAAGGCTCAACTCATAGCAGAAATAGACTTTTTACACCTTTAGTCACTCTTAGTGCTTTCATTTATCAGGTCCTAAGTATTGATGGCTCATGCAGGCAAGCCGTTAGCCATGTTCTTTCTGATCGCTTGCATCAGGGGTATAAAGCTATTTCAATAAAAACAGGCGCCTATTGCAAAGCGAGAAATAGATTACCTCTTAAGCAGCTAAAACAGGCTGTTGAATGTTCGGGGCGAGATTTGCATACACATGCTCGTAAAGCCTGGTTGTGGAAAGGGTCATCATACATTGCTTGTTGATGGCACCACCGTTTTAATGCCTGATACTGTCGAAAACCAACGATCCTTCCCTCAACAAAGCTGTCAAAAACAAGGGTTGGGATTTCCAATTGCACGTATCGTGGGGATTACATCATTAAGTGTAGGATCAGTCACTGCCTATTGTTTAGGCGCTTTTCAAGGTAAAGGGAGCGGTGAAACTTCCCTGTTTAGCCAGCTTATCAGCTCCATTTCTAAAGATGAGCTGTTACTCGCTGACCGATATTATTGTACATGGGCTATTATTGCGCTTCTTCAACAGCAGGGGTCACATTTTCTCGTTCAGAATCACGCCCAACGCAAACCAGACTTTCGTGTGGGCAAGAGGCTCGGAACAAAAGACCACCTGGTTGGGTGGAAGAAACCAAAACGAAAACCTGACTGGATTACAGCAACCGAATACAAGGCTTTACCTGAAGAAATTATCATTAGAGAAGTGAAAGTCAATGGTAGAGTTTACGTCACTACTTTATTTGATGAAAAGAAATATTCTAAAAAAGAGTTGGCTGAATTTTACAGACAACGTTGGACAATTGAATTGGATTTTCGCAGCCTTAAAACCCATATGAAAATGGATATGCTGAGGTGTAAATCACCTGAAATGATTGAAAAGGAAATAGCTGTAAATTTATTAGCTTATAATTTAATCAGGGTCAATATAGCGAGAGCCGTAAAGGCAGAGGGAGGGATTCCAAGGCAGATCAGTTTTATGACAACAGTGCAGCTTTTTAATCAAAAAATATCACTATCACTCACTCTGACAAAGAAGGTTTTACAGCATGTTATTGATGGGATATTCAAAGCCATTGCTTCAATAGCCGTCGGCCAGCAAAAAAGGCAGAAACAACCGCGAGCTATAAAGCGTCGCCCTAAATCATACCCTTTGTTAACGGTACCAAGAAAGGATGCTTGTGAAGCTATTAATTTATAAGGATATTTCCTTAAGTAAGCAGTATTAGAGTCTGCCCCCAATGTCATTAAGTTAAGAGATTATGATAAATATTTTTGCTTTTAAGCCCCCTCTTGATGGAGAGGGTTGGGTGAGGAGAAATTAAATTAAACTCTTTTATTCCTTAGCTTAATGACATTGAGTCTGACCCCTTAGATTTTTGACCCCATTGGTTTCATTGGTTTCATTGGCCAATGCTCCTTTCGAATGTTTGGTAGAATAACAAGTAGATTTGATTAGGTAATAGCAATGGATAAAACACGCGTAGATGATATGTTGATCGAAATGATCACACCAAAAGTAAAAGAGATTGAAGAAAAGTTTGGGCAGGGCAAAGGTTTGAGTCAAGAGGATATTAATACTCTTTTACTAAAATCACAATATAACCACATCAATCATTTGGATGACAAATTAAATGAAGTGACTGCAAGTGTTGTCAGGTTAGAAGGTAAATTTGATGAAAAATTCAACGACCTAGAAAACAAGTTTGTTGGATTAGAGAGCAGGTTTGTCGGATTAGAAAACAAGTTTGAATTACTTAATGAGAAAATTGAGCATACCATCCAAAAAGCGCTCAATAAAAATATGATTATGCTAATGGGAATGATGGGGTTCTTTTTAACGCTATCCAAAGCATTGGATATATTTATTTTCCAGCATAAGGTTAAAACCTTCGCCTTTCAGGCGAACAGATTTATCTCAAATGTTATACTCAAGGAATGGATTATCGCTATGGCAGTCATACAGTTTACAACATCGAATATCATTTTGTTTGGGTAACAAAATATAGATACCAGGTATTAAATGGTGATGTTAGCTTGCGGGTAAGAGAGTTGGTAAGGCAAACTTGTGAAGCATTTGAAATTAAGATTTTGTCAGGCGTTGTTAGCAAGGATCACGTGCACATAGTTGTTTCTGCTCCTCCTAATATAGCGCCAAGCGAAATAATGCGAAGGATAAAAGGACGTAGTGCAAGAAAGCTCTTTGAAGAATTTCCAAAATTAAAAAAGCGTTACTGGGGAAAGCATTTTTGGGCAAGAGGTTATTTTTGTGTCACGGTAGGTCAGATGACTGAAGAAATGATAAAAAATTATCTGGAGCATCACTTTGAAGCAAACCCGAACGATAATTTTAAAACAGAATATGGTGAGCATAAATGACAGGGCTATTCG
>Ga0209395_1006521_pt1 | contig 12598 bp, 14 predicted proteins | sample GOMGulsemesocosm_3_FD_184635 | JGI IMG/M metagenome (GOLD analysis project Ga0209395, IMG submission 184635) | Methane-oxidizing microbial communities from mesocosms in the Gulf of Mexico - GOM9D Gulf of Mexico (SPAdes) (version 2) | ecosystem: Environmental > Aquatic > Marine > Cold seeps... | reverse complement strand
TCATCAGAGCATCAAGTGCTGCCAGCATCGTGCGGTCACTGTCGTTGGGTTGCTCAGGACTGGCCAAACTGCTTTTTGTAGCCCTCAGCAACATCGGAGCACCGACAAGAGCGACAACAAAGACAAATGCCGTAAACACACCCGACATTCCGGTCAGGAATTTTAGGACAAAAGCGTCCCCGGCCAATATGCTGGCAGCAACGATCAAAAGGTCAGAGGCCACCATCATACCAAGCAGAATGATCGTGGCATAAACCGCCGACCGCAAAATACTTAATACGTGCGGCGCAACATGCACGAAGTCATCCGCGCTACAGGGCAAAAGCCGTGCCAGCCGAAAAAGGTAAATACAGGTGACTCCTAAGACAAATACATCCGCCGAGACTGGGAGGTTTGCGAATATTGCCATCTGCGCAATGGCGATTGGAATCCCGTTCACAAGCAGCAATTTTCGCCATTTCGGTTCACCGACCTGGGTCAACGCGTCAAAACCAAGATAGGCCGACGGTGCAACCATAACGGCAACCAACGGCTGAATTCGCGCAGCCCAAACCGCGCCGAACGAAAGTCGAAACCCCAGCAACAAGCCGATAGTGGCCAAAGTCAGAAGAAAAATGCATAGAAACAAACGTGCGGGGAAAGGTGCGCGCGTGTCTTGCGACAATGCAAAAGCAGCGATTGTGGTCAAAACACTGACGAGCCAGGCAAGGGGCAGAGTGATCATCAATTTTCCCGATGTTGAAAGGACGACCCAGTTCGCCACTCTTCTACGTCTCTTTGACAAACAACGTTTGGTCAACTGTAGCTCTGGGCTCGAACCCGACCGCTGTAGCGCACAAGGGAAATGCGTTTTAGCCACCCATTGCAGGTCCGTTTCCTGAGTATGTCCCATCAGGTTCGTGATCGCAGCATTCAGGCCACTTCTTTCTCCCTTTGTTGTAAAGAACGGTTTTGAACGGACCTTCGACTATCATGCAGATGAGGTCTGGTTCGAGCCTCTAACGAATGCGCTCGTTTGCGGCGTGACGGGCTCTGCTACGGTGTTTCCTGTCACTGGATCATAGAGTCCTCCCCCTAAACGAGCGTGCCCCCAGTTCATGATTTGCAGAAGAACTGGTTCCAGCTCTTTTCCGTTTTGGGTCAATTCGTATCTGTATCGAACCGGCCTGTCTTGATAGGCGTCACGCCGTACAAGCCCCCACTCCATCAACCGCTTTAGACGTTGCGACAACAGGTTCGAAGGCATGCCTTCCTCACTTGATTGCAGGTCCTGAAACGTATGCTTCCCATGCCACAGCAAATCTCGAACGACCAGCAAAGTCCATTTATCTCCCAGTATTTCCAGGCTGCGAGCAATCGAACAGCGGGAGCGAAAGTCATGTTCCGGTTGTGGCATCTTGGCCTCCGATTGACGGGAATTCACCGCTTCATACAGGAGTGGCTTTAAAAATGGAAGCTTGACCTATTCAGCGACTTTAATTATGGAAGTGACTGTTCTGATTTCCTGGAGGGACGAACAATGACCGCAATCGGAAACACACCAATCATCAAGTTGAAACATCTGAGTGATCCAGACTGTGCCGATGTTTACGTGAAGTGGGAAGGGGCCAACCCAACGGGTAGCATGAAGGATCGAATGGCGCTGTCCATGATTGAAGGTGCGGAACAGCGTGGCGATCTGAAACCCGGTGACCGTGTCGTTGAGTACACCGGCGGGAGCACAGGAAGTTCCTTGGCGATGGTCTGTGCTACCCGCGGCTATGAGGCCCATTTTGTGTCCTCGAACGGGTTTTCTGATGAAAAGCTGCAAACTATGCGGGCCTTTGGCGCTGAGGTAGAGATTGTTCATGCGGATGGTGGTGTACTGACCGCTGACGTGATCAATCGAATGATTGCACGCGCGAGAAAGTTGGCCGATCAGCCCAATACTTTCTGGCCGGATCAGGTCAACAACTTGGACAATAAACTTGGGTACCACGGCATGGCCCATGAGATCCTCGATCAGATTGATGGCCCTATCGACGAGTTCGTCATGGCGGCGGGCGGTGGTGGCTGTATCTCTGGCAATGCGGAAGTCCTGAAGGAACAAAATCCGGGCACACGGATCGTAGCTGTTGAACCCTACAATGTGCGCAATGTTTCAGGTGGGGACACAAGCGGCACCCACAGGCTTGAGGGGATCGGGTTGTCGTTTGTACCAACCATTCTGCGGCGTGATCTCATTGACGAGGTTGTGCCAGTCAAGGATGAGGCCGCCTATTGGGCGGCGCGTTCCTTGGCTCGGAAAGAAGGGGTGTTGGGCGGTATCACGTCAGGCGCAAACGTCTGGGCAGCACTTCAACGCGCCAAGGAATTGGGGGCGGGCAGAAAGGTAGTTACAGTAATTATAGACACTGGGCTTCGATACTTGAACGGTGATTTGCACCGATAGTCACACACGAATAGACTTATTGATTGTTTAGTTCAAAACGGTCGTCCTCTACGGTCAGATTATCCATATAGCGGCCTTTGGCACAGAATGCAGCTAAGGTCGGCTTGCCGGTCACGGCGTCACGCCCAGTAAAACCATGTTGGCCGGTGCTGCGGCGCACGACAATGGCAGCCATGCCCGGAATGTGAGCCTTATTAAGTTGCGCGATCCTTTGAGCATCCCTCTCAACGGTGATTTGATGGTGATGCGGCAAAATTCAGCTTCGAGAGGAGGAAATGCGAAGGCAAAAACCTTGCGTAAATCAATCTTGACGGATTTTTTTCTCCTTGCAGCAAAGCAGTCGTTGGCGCGGCCGTAGCAAAATAACGCTTTGTCCGCTCAGCCGCCCTCCACACAAACTGCACAAACTGGCGGGTCACCGCCCTTCATGTCAAATAGGCTTTGTGCATCAACTGGGCCGCTCCACTCTCCCATAGATGTAGCGAATGGCTGGTCAGGAGCCCATTCTCGACCCACGTCATTCAGCAGCGAAGTCTGCAATCATGGTCTTGTGCTTAGTTGAGATCGAGGACCCAGTTGTTCCACTTATCATCAGGGCGCCCCCCCTGTGCGCGGTAGAAATGCTCGGCGGCAGTATTTCCGGTCATAACTGTCCACAGAATCTGGCCACAGCCGCGAAACCGGGCCTCGCTGGCCACAGCAGACATCAGGTGGCGGCCCGCCCCGGAGCCTCTTGCTTCGGAAACGACAAACAGCTCTTTAAGAACCAACTTAGGGCGCATCGTGTAGGTCCACGGAATGACGTAGGTGATTGCCATCCCAATCAAGACTTCGTTTCCTACAGCCACGTGCGCCGTGAACAAACGGTCGGACCCGAATCCATGAGAATGTAGAGATTGTTCGGTCACGGCGAAGGCATCGAGATAGTCCTCAAACGCTGCCAAGTTTCGCATCAGGGTCAGCAAGGCCGGAACATCTTCCGGGGTAGCTTCACGTACACAGGTCATGAGCACATTTTTCGATAAGCATCCTTTAGCAGTATACCTTCGCTCCCAATAATGATGCGGTCGCAACCACGTTCTATCCCTCCTTCTGGCAAAGCATAAATCCAGGTCCACCATCCCAGCCAATTGCCACCATCTTGGAGCAAAACCTCGTTCTGGATGTCCGTCACCGCACCAGTGTCGTGATCGAACATTTCAGACAACAGAATACGGAATGCACTACGCCCGATGGCCCTTCGGCCAGGCCCAGGGTCAACGGAGGCATCATAAACACCGGAGTCATCAAAACAGTTGAGCGTCGCGTCGAGGTCGCGTGCCTCCCAAGCGGTACGAAAGCGGGCGAGAAGCGTCCGCGCCTTAACCTCGTTCATGCGGCAGAGCCTTCAATCTGTTCTACGGATAGCGGCGCATCGCCTGTTGCCAACTCGAAACCTTCGTCGATCCAACCAGTCACTCCCCCGATCAAGATCTTCACCGGGTGCCCCATACCTGACAATCGCAGAGCTGCCTTGTCCGCACCATTGCAGTGTGGACCGGCACAATAGACGACAAAGAGCGTATCTTCTGGCCACTCTGACATGCGGCGATTGGTCATTTTTCCATGTGGCAAGTTCAACGCGCCGGGAACGTGGCCTTCTGTGTATAGCTTCGGTCCGCGCACATCGAGAAGGATGAAATCGCTTGCGTTCTTGGACAGCGCATCATGGGTGTCCCAGCAATCGGTTTCGTAGGTCAATTTTGCTGCAAAATGACGCTGTGCATCTGAACTCGGGGCGGCCGGGGTTTGTGCAACGAGGGAGAGAGGGTTCATGTGATATCCTTTCATGTGTCTGATTACCTTCTTGCACCATCTACCCTGGCTGGGCATAGTGGCAGAAGTGACAACTACCAGTCGGATTCTGCCAAAGTGATCCTTAGACCCTCTCTCCCAACCTCTGTTCGAAGTGTTTCCGACACCGCTCCCTTGGTATGCCTCTTGGCCTATGACGGATTGTGCACATTCGAATTCGGCATCGGGGTCGAGGTTTTTGGGCTTCACCGTCCAGAGTTTGAATCCTGGTATCGGTTTCAGACCGTAGGGGTAGAAGCAGGCCCGTTGCACGCATTTGGGGGACTTAAGTTTGAGGCAGATCACGACCTAAAGGCGTTAGAAAACGCTGATTTGATCTTGGTGCCTGGCTGGAGCGGAATTGATGTGCCGGTACCCGAGACCTTGATAAATGCCATCCGTGCAGCCCATGCGAGAGGCGCACGCATTGCGTCTATCTGTTCTGGTGTATTTGTCCTGGCAGCTGCAGGGTTACTCGATGGCAGGCGCGCGACGACACACTGGCGCTATGTCGATGCCCTGCGCGTGAGATATCCTTCGATTGAGGTGGATGGTGACGTGCTCTATGTGGACGGAGGCGACGTGCTTACGTCTGCCGGATCAGCGGCTGGTTTGGATTTGTGTCTGCATATTGTGCGGGGTGATTGGGGGTCGGCACACGCAAACTCGGTTGCCCGCCGTTTGGTCCTGCCTGCACAGCGCGACGGCGGGCAACGCCAGTTTGTCGCCGCTCCAGTTCCCCTCGACCGCGGTGGCCGGATCGGACCTGTGCTTGATTTGATCCGAACCCGGCTCGATGAAAACTGGCCTGTCGCAAGGATGGCAACCGAGGCTGGATTGTCAATTCGCACAATGGCGCGTCGCTTTCGCGACGCGACCGGCGAGACACCATTGAATTGGCTGACATCCGCCCGCGTGGCACACGCTGCCGAACTTCTTGAGGCATCTGAGGCGTCACTGTCGGACATCGCCACATCTTGTGGGTTCGGCAGCCTTGAAACCTTTCGGCGGGAATTTCGCCGACTGCGCGGCATGGCGCCATCCAAATATCGAACGGCGTTTGGCCAAGGCTAATAGGGGCATTTAAACATCCGGTGGTGGTCATGTCTCAGAAAAGTCTAAACCAATAGCGAGAATTCAATCAGCGGCAGGAAAGTCCGCTCAGCATTCGTTCGGGCTGAACGCAGCGAACGGCTCCTTACCGCCCTTCATGTCGAAATGAGCTTTGTGCAACAACTGGGCCGCTCCACTCACCCATAAATGTATCGAACGGCCCATCGTTGCCATTCGTGACCAACGCAGCGAATGGCAGGTCAGATTCCCTTTCTACAACACAATGTGAATTGTGCCCTGTCCAGAAGTCAGCGATGTTGCCCTAATTATAATTAGCTTTCCCGAGGCGCGATCACTCATGAAAAAGCAAACGAAAAAACTTCGCAAAAAACGCGTCGGCAAGCCGATCGACCCAGCAGTAGTCGCTGAGAAAGCCAAAATCGAAGGGCGACGACGGTTTCTGCGCTTTGTTCGCAATGGAGCGATTTCGCTTCCCATTCTTGCGGGGGTTGGCTATTTTTCAGCCCAGTCTGTTCAAGCCTCAATTTGCGAGGCGGATCTCACCAAAATCGGACAAGGCAGGCCATCAATCGTTCAGGTCCATGACCCCCAATGCCCGTTATGTCGAACGCTACAACGTCAAACCCGTAAAGCCTTGAAGTCCTTCGATAGAGATTCTTTTACGTTTCTGGTTGCGAATATCAAAACCCTCGATGGTAGCTCGTTTGCTGCACGATATGGCGTACCGCACGTCACGCTTTTGTTGTTTGATGCGCGTGGCGAGATGGTGCAAATTGTTAGAGGGCCAAGTGACACGGACAGCTTACGAACTATTTTTGAGGCCCACTTGAAAGCCTACAGCTAAAATTGATTTTGACAGTTGCCTTGACCTGGGCACACCTGACTGGTCGTATTTTTTTGTCCTACAGACCAATGCTACGACCCATAATCAACACCACGTCCAGGGGCACTATCGAAATGACTCAATCCTTCCGGATCAGATCGAAATTCAGGAAGGATCCTGGCGGCGTCCTATTGGAGGATTCTGTTCAGTAGGAATTGGATCAGTTCCTCCCCATAAGTTTCATTTAACATGTCCTGAGCATGGGCGGTTCCGGGGAAAGTCAAAAGCTCCTTCGGCTCACTGGCCTTCTGGAAACTTGCATGGGTCCGAGGCGCAAAGAAGTCACCTTCACTTATGACAAAAAATTTGTCGACGCCGACGGCATCAGACATATCCCCCTCGGCAGTTCCCAAGAGGATCACGGTGTCGACCATCCCTTCATCAGGCTGTGTGGCTGCGCTTTGCACAGCGGCGCCGCCCAGGCTTGCTCCGATCAACACAATCCGCTGTTTCCCCAGCTGCCGGAGAAATGCGATACCAGACTGCACATCTTCCTCCGAAATCGACTCTAACGCTATTGAGCCTACTCCTGCGGCTTGCATCCGTTTCGCAAACTTGGACCAGCTTGCAGCTTCACTCCCAGATTGATGCGCCAGAACGACGCCTGTATCTCCAGAGGAGTTGAACAAAAGTGCGCTTCGCTCAATCACATCTCTGATCGACAAGGTAATTCGTTCCTGTGCGCTGGTGGCCGTCGCCCAACATGCCATCGCAACCAAGACACACCCAACACGTAAGTGGCGCATTAACCAACCCTTCCCATTGAAAACCCGCGTGCTAAATGACGGCGGAGTAGCCATACCAATAGCATACCTGGCATCAGCATCAGGATGCTGGCCGCCGAGGATATACCAATATGCACGCCGCCATTCGGTTCCGCCACCAGACGCATGACGACACCGATTGGCTTGGCCTCAACAGTTGTGAGGGCATTGGCGATTGTCAGCTCGACCCATGAAAACATGAAGCTAAAGAAGGCGGCGACACCAATGCCAGTGCGAATTTGCGGCAAGAGAATACGCATGAAGAACGTTCCCTGCGAATAGCCATCCACGGCCGCAATTTCATCCATTTCAATTGGGATCGAGGAAATAAAACCCTCCAATATCCAAATTGATATCGGCACAGTGAACAGGCAATGCGCAAGCGCAACGGCCAGGTGGGTGTCGATCAGATCAACCGCCGAGAACATCTGTACCAGAGGCACAATTGTAATCGCCGGTGGGATTAGTCTGAGAACGAACGCAAAAAAGAAAGCCTGTTCACGCCCGACAAATTTGTAACGTGAGAATGCAAAGGCTGCTGGCAAGGAGACCGCGAGAGTCAGTGTAAGGTTGATGGCGACATAGATTAGTGCATTGGCATAACCATCAATCCAATTTCTTTTCGAGAAGATGAAGGTGTAGTTTTCCAAACTGATTGGTGCCGGAAAGATGTTAGGCGAACTGATACTGATCGCGTTGGGCTGTAGGCTCAGAACTGCCAACCAATAGAGTGGAGCTAACGTGAGAAACGTATAGAGCAGGACAGACTTGGACCACCGTTTTCGGTCGGTTTTGACTCTACGCGCCATCTTGACCTCGCATATGCCGATACAAGATCCAGGAAATCGGCACCACCAACATCAGATAGCAAACCGATAGTGCACCCGCTTCGCCAAGATTGAATTCCAGCATCGCGGTTTTGATCAACTCCTGAGAAAAGAAGGTTGAGGACACATGCGGACCTCCACGACTGATCATGAGAGGCTCCGTATAGATCATCAAACTGTCGGCGATACGAAGCAGCAATGCGATGATCAGGACGCGCTTTAACTTGGGCAGTTCGATGTAGCGAAAGATCGCCCAGGTGCTTGCGCCGTCAATCTGTGCAGCTTGAAAATACGGCTTGGGAATTGAGACATAGCCCGCAAAACACAAGATCACAGTCAGAGAGGTCCAATGCCAAACGTCCATAAGAATGATTGTAGTCCAGACCCAGGCCACTGAATTCAAGTCCGGAGTGACACCAGAGAAGGCACCCATTGCGCCAATGAGGCCAGCCTTCGCATCCATTGCATGCCGCCACACGAACCCGACCACAATCCATGGTGTCAGCAAAGGCAGTGCCAGAAAACAGAGGAATGCCTCGCCATTTTTTTGGACGTGATACAGCTTGCGAGCGATGTAGATGCCAAGCACGATCTGAATTGAAAGGCTCAGGACGGTAAACAGAACTGTGCGTCCCAACGCGCCCCAAAAGGCTGGTGAGTGCAACGACTTTTCATACCAATGAGACCCAACCCAGAAAAACTGGTCACCCGCGAAACTATCCTGAACAGAGTAATTTAGCATCGTCAGGAGCGGCGCAAAGCCTATGGTCATGAGAAGTGCTGCGGAGGGGACTAAGAATAGCCATGCCTTGTTTTTTTGTTGCATGGATACCGACATTTTCCCCCAGTGAATTATGGAATACTATGTTTGCAGTAGAGCCTATGAACGCGACTGAAGCCAGAGGATTTACATCCGTCCGAGTTGGGTTGCGCAATGAGCCTGAAAATTAAATTCTTCCTGCTCGGGTTGAAGCACGCAACAGAGGATTAGGCGGTTCTCGCCTTTCTCCGTGACAACGCACGCTGGCTCAGCGCTCGAGTTCTGCTGACGTTTCTCAGCGGCTTCGGTCAGACGTATTTCATCTGGATCTTCGCAGGTCTAATCCGAGAATAGTTCCAAATATCACTTGGTGAGTGGAAATCGTCCATATCGTGAAGTCGATTGTAAGTCCAACAAAGGAGCCTCGGGCATTTCGATAGATGACATCGGCAGCCAAATTACATGGCAAGTGGTCAAGTCAGACTTGCCATGTAACCTGTCAAGATAGGTATTGCCGCCGCAGAGCCGACTAACGAGGCTGCGACCTCTCAGATCAGAAGCTCACAATGACCTTTCCCAGTTGGGTATTGGACTCCATGTGCTGAAATGCCTCGACGCTCTGATCGAACGAGAACAACTGATCATCTGCAATTGGTGCAATCTGTCCTGATTTGAACAACGGCAGGTAATAGTCGACAGCTTCGCGCAGACGCGTTGGATCGACCAATAGTTCATAGACCATGTAGCACCCAATAGTTGCGCCGCTGTTCATCAACGCGAACACTGGAAGAGGTGTCTCAGCGGAATCAAGCACACCATAGACGTTGATCTCCGCGCCACGTTTTACGCCACCAATGATCTTTTCAAGCTGTGGTCCGCCAACCGGGTCAAAAACGAAATCCGCGCCTTCACCCGTGATTTCCAACAGGCGCGCGGCGACGTCCTCATCTTCGGAAATGATAATGGCGTCATAGCCTGCGGCCTCAAGTGCTGCTTTCTTGGCGACGGTTCGGGTAATGCCAATCGTTTTAGCGCCAAGGTGATGCGCCAGACTATTTGCCGCAAGCGAGACACTGCTGCTCGCCGCCGGAAGAACAATCCAGCGACCGGGTGCAGCGTGTCCCTTTTCGACGAAATGATGGTAGATCGTCAGAAATGGCACCCAAGCGGTTGCAGCCTGTCGATCAGTCAGCCCCTCAGGTGCAGGTAGCAGTTTTTCCTTTGGTACGTTGTTGAAATCGGCGGCGTAGCCATGCGCGCTCTCGTTGTCCGGCGGCAAAATATTGACCCGCTGACCAACGGCAAACTCGGTAACATCAGCGCCAATGGCGTCGATTTCGCCCACACCTTCGGTCCCGATCCGAGATGGAAAGCTGGCCTCGAACACATACGTGCCATTGCGGAACAGCGCATTGGACCGGTTTAGCGCCAGTGCCTTCATTCGCACCCGGACTTCTCCGGCAGCGGGTTCTGCAACGCCGGCGATCGCATTGGTTAACACTTCGGGGCCACCGTACTCGGTAAAATTCAGCAGACGTGTGGTGGTTTCAGTCATTGAAACAGAGGGATCTTGGATCGTCATGAGTGTCATCCTTTTGACGAGGTTGGATCACCGGCTGTCACTGCCTGACGATCCAACTGTGAAATGTTTGTGGGAAGTTGCCGCTGTTACGAAGCCCTGTGCAGCCCGCCGAGGCCAACAACCGCATCGACAAACCCCTGGAACTGCTTTTCGGGCGCGAAGGGGGCTGGATTATCGAACCCGCGCTGAACAGCAGGGCGGGCTGCAACGCGATCCCACCATTTTTTCAGGTTTGCATTAGATGCTAACGGCAGGTCGCCGCAGGCAGGATGGAGGCCGCAAAGACGGATCCATGGGGCCACTGCCATGTCAGCGATGGTAAATTCATCACCTGCCAGATAGTCTTGACCTTCAAGACGCGTGTTAAGCACGCCCATAAGACGGCTGACTTCGGTGAAGTATCGGCCTGTGACATCCGGGAATTTGTTGCCCCAAGCTGCAGCAAAAACCAAATATTGCCCGAACATTGGCCCCACCGAGGCCATTTGAAACATCAAGGCTTCGATGGTAGCGGTGCGTTGTTTTGGATCAGAGGGAAGAAACTTACCGGTTTTTTCCGCAAGGTGGATAAGGATCGCGCCGGATTCCGTGACGACCTGACGATCATCCACAAGAACCGGGATTTTTTGATTTGGGTTGAGTGCAGTAAAGTCCGGGGTCTGTTGTTCGCCGCCCAGGAACACCTGGTGCGTCGCGTACTCGAGGCCCATTTCCTCAAGCGCGATGGAAATTTTCAATCCGTTGGGCGTGGCATCCGTATAGAGATTAAGCATTGTATAGCTCCGTAAGTGGTGCGCAAGCCAGTCGCTCGCGGCGATGGTTCTTAGTTAGGAGCTGGTGTGAACAGAGACTATTCTGGATTTCTCCGGAAGGGTGGTGCAAATATCAACCGATGGACAATTGGGACGATATTCGATTCTTTCTGGCGGTTGCGCGTTCCGGATCTGTGCGAGCGGCGGCATCTGCATTGGGTGTGAACCATTCAACGGTGCTCCGACGCATATCGCATTTAGAGGCACAACTCAGCGCACGTTTATTCGAGAAGCTGCCATCGGGCTATTCATTGACACCTGCGGGCGAGGAAATCCTTGAACTTGCCGGACAAATGGAAAGTGCCTCATCCCAATTGCAGACCCAGGTTTTCGCGCGCGACCAAAGCCTGTCTGGCACGTTGCGCGTTGCGATGCCCCCATCACTGGCAACAGATCTGATGATGCCAGATCTTGCTGATTTCACAAAGCAGCATCCAGCGATCGAGCTGCAAATCATCTCTTCTTATGACACCGTGAACCTGACCCTTCGGCAGGCAGATGTCGCGGTCCGGCTGGTGTTTGATCAGGTGACTTTGCCACAACATTTGATCGGCTCACGGCTTCAGGATGTTCATCGTGGCGTCTACATTTCTTCGTCACTGCTCGACACTGTCGAAGCGGGAGATTTTTCAAACGTTCGATGGATCCTGAAAGAAGAAGATGGGGCTGCGCCAAGTTGGGTGGCCGTCCCGGGGATAGGCGCAGAACAGCCACCCGTAATCGTCAATGATCTTGCATCCCAAGTCGCTGCGGCGAAAGCTGGGATGGGAGCCACGATCTTGGCTTGCTTCATTGGTGACCTCGATCCCCTTCTTGTACGTGTCCCCGGTAGTGTGACGGAATATTATGGAACAATCTGGCTGTTAACTCTGGATGACACACGCAAGACCAAGCGGATCAGGGTGTTTTCCGACTTCATCAAATCCCGGATAGCCGCCCGCGCTGATGCCTTGGGCGGAAGCTTTTAGTACCGTCTCTGCAGTCGAGGCAGATACAAAAATTGTTCACTCGTTGATCCGGCCAGAGTTTTGAAAGACACCCCTTGCACGCAACTGAAATGCAAGGGGTGAAGGGACTGATCAGAGAAGCAGTTCGGCCAATTTCTTGGGCAGGGACAGAGTTGGGAAATGCCCGGCTTCAAGAGTATGGATCTGCTCCACGTTCCAATTGCCCAGCATTTCGTCCTGCAACTTCGGAGATACCATTCTGTCCAGTGACGTGCGGATATAGACCTTTGGCACGCGACCGAAATTCTCGTCTGATACGACCACTTTGGACACAAAGGGTTCTGTCGCCTGCGGAAGATCATTGACATAGGACAGCGCTCCCTGAATGTCCTTCTCGGTCACATCATGAAACGCCTTGCTGCGCCATGTGGTCTCTGACGCTGTTGCATAACTTTGGTCCTCAGCAAAGGTGAGCTCTGGCAGGAACTCCCCATCCGGATCACGCTGCATAGCCTCAAGAATGCTGTCGCCGTTTTCCAACAGAAATGCAGCCACATAATACAGTTTCTCTATTTTGTCAGGCACATGCTCGGCGGCCTGCGAGATGATCGCCCCTGCCAAACTGTGTCCGACCAGTGTAATCTTTCCGTCGGCTTGGTTGATGGCATCAACCACAGTCTGCACA
>Ga0209395_1006517_pt1 | contig 12601 bp, 8 predicted proteins | sample GOMGulsemesocosm_3_FD_184635 | JGI IMG/M metagenome (GOLD analysis project Ga0209395, IMG submission 184635) | Methane-oxidizing microbial communities from mesocosms in the Gulf of Mexico - GOM9D Gulf of Mexico (SPAdes) (version 2) | ecosystem: Environmental > Aquatic > Marine > Cold seeps... | reverse complement strand
TAGGAGCGATAGCCTTAGCAAAACCCATTGACTTGCAAAGCCGCTCGCCTGAAAACGGGACCGACGTTCTCAAGACGCCCGGACGTCTGTTTCAATCCCGAAAGAACCTTGTCGCGCCCCAAGTAGCCAGTTGACTATTTAACTCAAGCCGGAGGGAACAATATTTTCACGTCGTAAGTTCTTAAAAACCAAGGCGGCGGCTGTCGGGACGATTACCGGCTGCCCATCCTTCTTTTATATTGATAGCCCCAGAGGCGTGATTTACGTGGACCCGGCTCAATACTCGGACCTGCCGCCTGCTGATCTGGCGGCGCGGGCGCAGGTGATCGGCAATGCCGAAACAACCAGCTTCGGCGACATCAGGATCGTGGCGATTGCCGCCTATCCTCCCCCAGTACCGGCTGCAGTTTCACCCTCAGGGACGTGACAATGGCTATGTCCTGACTATCGGAGACACGCGCGTCTACTTGTCAGGCGATACCGAGGACGTACCCGAGATGCGGGCGCTGAAGAACATTGATGTCGCCTTGTTATGCGTGAACCCGCCCTTCACGATGGACATTCAGGCAGCAGCCAACTCGGCGGCAGAATTCAAACCTGCTGTGGTGCCCCCTGCCACTACCGCGGCAGAGATGGCGGCAGTCAAGACCACAAGGCCTTTGCCACAATGCTGGACAGCGCGAGCAAGGTCGAGCAAGGCAATTGGTATGGCAAAGGTAAAGGGATGATCTCAGGCTGATGCAGAACGGAGCCTTGGTCATTTAGCGACCCTTTAACCAAAGGCTTGCTGTGCTTGCGATTAAACGGAACAATCGCCTGTCAGGCGGTTTCAGGGCCATTCATGTCGAATCCCTGAAACCGGACCCACTGGAAAGACAGGGCGTGTCATCAGTTGTTCAGATTCAATTATGTGCTTTTTCGAACAAAAGCGCAGCGTGACTTTATGCGGTTCTAATATCTTCAAATTCACAACCCAACAGAGAACACGCCGTCAAAACAAAGTAATAGAGAAGTAAAAACGTCTAAATCCCCAATGTAAGTTAAAAGTCTCCATACATAGTCTACCCATTTCCACCTTTGTTAACCCCTCTCCTCCATCTGTCCAATGACATTCGGGAACTCGGAGAGAATAGATGCACAGCGGTAAATCAGTTATAGTAGCGGCTTTAGTGGCCCTGTTGCCTGGCTTGGCGGGGGCTGCACAAGGCGTCACCGACACCCAGGTCACCTTTGCACAGGTGGCGGCGCTTGACGGACCAGCCGGCGCGCTGGGACAGGGGATGCAACTGGGCATGCAGGCTGCGTTTGCTGAAGCCAATGCAAATGGCGGTGTACATGGACGTCAAATTGTTCTGGACAGCCTGGATGATGGTTACGAGCCTGACCGCTCGGTTGTTCATGTGAAAGCAGTGATCAAGGGCGACAGCCATCTAGGCCTGATTGGTGCGGTGGGCACTCCTACAGCATCAGCCACGCAACCTGTCGCAACGACCGCCAATATGCCATTTATTGGCCCATTCACCGGCGCTGGATTTCTGCGGGACGCCAGCCATGGAAATATCTTCAATGTTCGCGCAACGTACTTTGCCGAAACCGAGGCTTGGATTGCCTACCTGGTCGACGAGCAAGGCATGGATTCGATTGCCCTTCTGTACCAGGATGACGGCTTTGGCCGCGTCGGACTGGCTGGCGTAACGGCTGCTTTGGAAAAACGCGGCATGACGCTGTCTGCAGAAGGGACTTATACCCGCAATACAACTGCGGTGAAAAAAGCCCTGCTGAATATTCGTAAAGCAAAACCTGACGCGGTGGTCATGGTTGGCGCCTACAAACCTGTAGCCGAATTCATCAAACTGTCGCGCAAGATCAAGTTTAACCCAACCTTTGTGAATATCTCCTTTGTTGGGTCCGATGCACTGGCTCAGGAACTGGGCGATGCTGGTGAAGACGTCATCATCAGCCAGGTTGTTCCATTCCCATGGGATGCATCGGTTCCAGTTGTTGCTCAGTATCAGGCAGCGCTCACAGCAGTAAATGCCGAGGCCAACCCTGGTTTTGTCACTCTGGAAGGGTATCTGACTGGTCGTCTGGCAATCAAGGCACTGGAAGACGCCGGCACTGACCTGACCCGTGATAGTTTTCTTGCTGCACTTGCTGGTCTGCGCACCGTAGATTTTGGCGGCGTGACCATGACCTTTGGCCCTGACGACAACCAGGGCATGGATGATGTATTTTTGACCCGCATCACGCAAGACGGCGGCTTTCAACCCGTTGTATCGGGCGGCGGTTCCTAACCCACCCGTTTCGCCCAAGTAGTAACGACCTGCCCTACAATTTTGGGCAGGTCAAAGAATTAACGAGAAAACTCAGGTGGCATCATGACAGCACAGGCTTCTCCTCCTCAAAAACGCAGCTACAGACCCTTTTCCAGTATTGGGGCAAAAATTACCCTGATCCTGCTCGCTATGGGCGCTGCATCGGCCGTGGTTGGAGTGCTGGTGTCGTTGGTATTTTCCCGCGTGTCACAAGACATGTCGACGCTGACCCGCGATATGCTGCCTCAATTGGAAAACAGTGCTGTTCTGACGGATGCCGCCGGTCTCACACGGGATTCAATGACAGACATCTTGCTGGCAGACGATAGTGCTGGATTGGAACAGGGACGTACCGAGTCAGAATTGGCAGCCCAGCAGCTGCACGACGGGATCGCTAATCTACCTGAGGCCCTTCGGCCAGAGTTTGAAGCCCTTGCGCACAACGCGACACAAGGTCTGAGTGAACTGCTTTCAGCACGCGAGTCTGTTTTTGCTAGTGATGCTCAAATCAATACACAGATCACCGCCATGCAAACACACAGCCGCAGCCTGCAGCATCTTCTTCTAGAAGCTGCTGATGAAGCCTACTTTAATTTGACTGTCGGTGGGGAAGATACAATTTCCTCTATTGAGAGCACTCTGACAGGATTGATCGACGAACAATTTGGTACATTACAAAGCCTGCTAGAGGCTCAGGCGGATATCAACCTATTGGCCGGGATGTCGCTTGGCTTGGGACTGGTGCGCGATGTGCCCACAAAAAAGACGATGAAACAGGCTGCTGTCAGTTCTACTGCGCGCCTCTCGACATTCCTGAACCAAATGGAAGATCTGGGGATAAGCCCAGAGGGGGCTGAGACAATTCGGAACGCTTTTGAAGTGTTCAAGAAAATGCTGTCAGCCAAACGATCTGAACAAAAGGCTCTACGCGGCGACGCTTTGGCCGCGCGCGAAGCCAGCGCCAATGCGCTTACTATCGCGATTGATGACACTATTTTTGACCTGACCATGGCGGCCGAGGAAAGCAGCACCACTAACCGTGACGCCGTGCAGAACTTGCTGGACAACGAAGTTGGCGTGCTCAATCAATTACTAGAGATGAACACCCATATCAACAGCCTGCAAGTGGCTGCACTGCGCGTGGTTTCGGCAGATGAAGTTGAGCAGGTTACAATTGCCGCGGACCCGCTGAATACTGCGGCCAAAGCTCTTGGGGATTTTGTGAATTTCCAAGGTGGCGTGCTGGCTGCAGACATTCAGGGAATTGCTGATCAGGCGAACCCCAGCAACGGTCTTGCTGCGTCACGCATTGCAACAATCCAGGCGCAAACAAAAACAGTTGAGGTCTCTCTGGCTGCCGCCCAAGCCGTTTCGGAGATATCAGAGCGATCAGCCACTCTGAGCGGGGAAAGCCAAGGGGCGATTGCTGACATGGCGGTTACAGTCACAACAGATGTGCGTGAAGCTGAAAAGCAAATGCAAATACTTCTCGGCGTGTCCGGCGCCGTGCTGGTCTTCTCACTACTTTTGACCAAGCTTCTGATCACCCGTCCCCTGGCCAAGATCAGTGAGACAACTGAACACCTGGCCGAGGGAGATCTAAGCCCGGTCACCGGGTTTGAGCGGGCCAGCGACGAGATCTACCGCATTGCACGGGCGCTATCGGTGTTCCGCAATGGGCTGGTCGAAAAGCAAGAAATGTCCGAGGCGGTTGAGGCTGAACGGCAAGCGCGCCAAGAAGAACAGACTGCAGCCGTCACAGCCATCGGAGAGGGCCTGGAACGGCTGTCAAAAGGTGACCTGACCGTTCGCATTCATGAGGAGATGAGCGAGGGTTATACCAAGCTGCGCGATGATTTCAATCAGACGTTGGATAGCCTGAAGGCGACTGTCTTTGAAGTTGTTGGATCGTCGGAAAGCATTCGCAATGGCGCCACTGAAATCAGCCAGGCCTCGGATGATCTGTCCCGCCGCACCGAAAGTCAGGCCGCCACCCTGGAACAAACAGCGGCCGCGCTGGAAGAAATGACCACCAGTGTCAAATCAGCAGCCGATGGTGCACGCAGTGTTGAAAACATTGTCAACGAAGCCAAGGAAGAGGCCGTGGCAAGCGGCAAAGTTGTTCAAAACGCAGTCGCAGCCATGACCGAAATCGAAGGCTCGGCCCGCTACATCTCGCAGATCATCGGCGTGATTGACGACATTGCCTTTCAGACCAATCTGTTGGCGCTGAATGCCGGGGTCGAAGCGGCGCGCGCAGGCGACGCAGGTCGCGGCTTTGCTGTGGTTGCATCAGAGGTGCGCATTCTGGCACAGCGCTCATCAGATGCGGCAACCGAAATCAAAGCGCTGATCGACGACAGCTCAAAACAAGTGGATCGAGGTGTCGATTTGGTTGGCAAGGCTGGCGAAGCTCTGAACAGCATCGTCGAGCGGGTAAGCAACATTTCCCATCTGGTATCGGAAATGGCGGTCGGCTCGGCAGATCAATCCACCGGTCTGGCCGAGATCAACATCGGCGTGACCCAGTTGGATCAGGTAACGCAACAAAACGCCGCCATGGTCGAACAGGCCACCGCAGCCAGCCATTTGTTGAACACTGATGCCGGTAAACTCTCTGAATTGGTAGCCCACTTCAACATCGGGGACGGTGGCAGGATGACTGTTGACCAGGACGCATTCAACGCCGACCAGAACCATATCTCACCATCCCCTTCTGCTCATGGTGATGATTGGGACTTAAATGAAGCCTCCCCGCAGCCTGTCAAAATGGCAGGTGGCGGCGGCGGGATGTGGGAGGATTTCTGATCCCGCTCGTCTGATCTCAAGCCCGAACCGCTTATCGAAAGGCCAGCCAGCAGGCTGGCTTTTCATTTGAGGGAAGTGGTTACATTGAGACATGACATCAAGAGTGCCCATAAATGCAGACTTACCCCAAGATTTGGCTGTTGCGACATGGGCAAACGCAATGGGATGCCGGAGGGTGCATTCATGGACCGTTGAGTTCGCGGCACAATCCTTTGAGGATCACGCAGGCCTGTTGGGCCAAACGATACGATAGATAGCGCATCGAGTAGAGCGCCATGAGATCGCGGCACTGATGAATGAACAGGATTGTTTTACGTGTGAGACGCAGGCTCTGAACAGATGCTGCACTGATAAATGAAATAAGTGAAGAAAAATCCATTTGAGCCCTTGCGCAGGTCGCGCGCATTGTCTAAATCCCGGCTCATCGGGTCGTTAGCTCAGTTGGTAGAGCGCTTCGTTTACACCGAAGATGTCGGGAGTTCGAGCCTCTCACGACCCACCATCACTTCAATGACATAGCGTCATGTTACGAAGTACACCGCAGGTCAATACGCTGCGAGAGGATTCTAAAGAGCCTCGGACCACAATAAAAATATTCCCTTGTTTTCCAGACTCTTAGTGAGCGTTCTCAAGTAATATTCGACATCAAATCAAAAACCGTGATGAACAAAATCTGGGGCCACGGGTATCCGCTAAAATCGAACGCCCGTCCGCAAAGGACAGTTGGCTCTGGCATTTGGCTTGCCAATGTACCGCTGCCTCTTAACAGCTCTCAATGCCCATGCCCTTGACGCTGTTGCAACCATCCCGTACCCAGAAATCCGAGCGCGGGTATGGTGAAAAGGTATCACGCGAGCTTCCCAAGCTTAAGTTACGAGTTCGATTCTCGTTACCCGCTCCAGACAGTCAAAAAATCAATCCATTCGCCTCAGTGCCCCACCGGAGGCTGCCCAGTTCCTTCTGGCACTGGTACCGTTGGGGTTTTGACCCGTAGGAATGCGTCGCGCCCCTTACCTAACATAGGGATAGGGATAGGGCGCGACACTATACTCTAAAAGAGTGTTACAGACGCCTTGCCAAAAGGCTTAGATGCAGCTTTTTGGCAAGGCGAATTAGTTTCCGTAAGCAACAGCCGGAAGCCAGGTTGTCAATTGCGGGACGAAGAACACGATCAAAAGGCCCAGGATCTGAAGCAGAACAAAGGGGATAATTCCGCGATAGATGTGGCTTAGGCTGATACCTGGCGGGCAAACCCCCTTGAGATAGAACAGTGCAAAGCCGACCGGAGGCGTCAGGAACGAGGTTTGCAATGTCACAGCCACAAGGATGGCAAACCAGACAACCGAGGGGTTGTCGACGACGCCATAGCCCTCAACCGGGATGTTCAGGCTTTGAATTACCGGCAGCATCAATGGCATGATGATCAGGGTGATTTCGATCCAGTCCAACAGGAAACCGAGTAGGAAGATGATGAACAGAATGAAAGCAATAACCATGTAGGGGTTGTCAAAACTGCCCAGAACCATGTTCTCGATGATCTCATCGCCGCCAAAACGACGCAGAATATACGAAAAGAAGTTAGCAGCGATGAAAATCCCGACAATGTAGCCCGAGGTATTCAGTGTCTGGCGCATCACATCCAAGAAGACTTTGCCGTTCAGATTGCGCGACGCCAGTGCAAGCAGTGTTGCGCCTAGCGCGCCAAGACCAGAGGCCTCGGTCGGAGTAGCCAACCCAAAGAAGATAGAGCCGAGTACCACAATGATGAGGCCAAAAGGCGGTATCACTGAAAGTGCCACGTCCCTGACCACTTGCATGCTGATCGGTTCGCGATCCTCCGGAACGGGCATCGAACTGGGCGAAATCAGGCCATAGGTGATAATGTAGACGATATAGAGCACGCCCAGCAAAAGCCCGGGAAACAGAGCGCCCATAAACAGATCACCCAACGAGATCGCCAGCTGATCCGACATGATGACCAGCATGATCGACGGCGGAATGAGGATACCCAACGTACCAGATGCAGCAATGGTGCCGGTCGCAATGGGTTTTGCGTAACCCTGGTCCATCATCGTGGGAATACCCATGACCCCCAGCAGAACCACCGATGCACCAATCACACCGGTCGAGGCCGCCAGAATGATGCCGATCAGCATGACGGTCAGCGCCAGCCCGCCTTTCAGTGCGCCAAACAGCACCTGCATCGAGCGCATCATCTTTTGCGCGACGCCAGACTGATCCAGCATTAGCCCCATATAGATGAACATCGGCAGTGCGACGAGGATGGGGTTCTTGATGATACCGCCGAAAAAGCGGCCCGCATTGACGTGCAGCTTCAAATAAGAAACGCCTGTACGGTGAAACTCGATATACTCGTTGATCAACTTCTTGTTGGGGTCAAGCACCAAGAAGGCAATGAGTGAAAAGATCAGGCTGACACCAACCAGTGCGTAGACCACCGGGATGCCACGAAACAGCATGGCAATGAAGGTCAGGAACATGGCCAGAACCAACCACTGGTTCAGATCCATCAACATGCCAAGGGCAGAGAGAATTTCCATGTAATCAGGCCTCAGAAGCGGCGCGGCGGTTCAGCACAAAGCTGATTGCGGCAATAATGGTGATAAGGCCCAGACCGTACCAGACCGTGTAGTCAAAAATGGGCTCACGCGCGACTTTTCGGATGTGGAGCTCAGGGTTTGACAGGTGTATGATCCACCACAGAGCGTAGTAAACCGCCCGCTCACCCATAAACCAGAAACCTGGAAAGCCACCAAGGATCATCCTCCAGAGCACAGGATCATTCAGTTTAGCAAGATTGCGCGACAGCGTTGCAATGGTCGATATGATTGCCACAACGAACAGAAGAGGCAGGGCGGATTTCAAAAGGAAAAGACCGTGCAGCCCGTTTGGACTGTCAGAACCTTCGCGTGCAGCGATCGATGAGAACGCATAGTGCATCAGCACATCAGTCATGATCAGCAGGAATGGCAGTAACAGCCAGCCTAGTCCGAAGACTTCGATCCGCGCTTGTTTGCGCTTAGAATAATTGACGTGGAAGATATCCACCCGCACATGGCTGTTGGTGGTGATCGCATAACCAAAGGCGGACATCATCGCGACGCCGTAGAGCCACCACTGCAAATCGTCCAGCCAGGCTTGGTTCATGCCCATCTTGCGGATGATCACCTGAGTGACGATTGCCAGTATCAGGATTGGAAATATCCAGGCAATAACATTGCCTAGGTTGATCACAAGCCTGTCTCCCCACAGATGCTCCGAGCGGTTCATTTCTCCTGGATCGCTGATCTTGAGCACTTGCTCGACGTCGATATTAGCCCCGGTCATGACTTTCTTCCCTTTGTTCATGCGACGGCGGCCACCATAAGGCAGCCGCCATCCTTTAGTTCAACGTTTCTGCGATCAGTTGCGTGGCAGGTAGATTGTTGACCAGACTTTATAGCCTTCGCGGTAGTCCTGCAGATCAGCCCAGACTTCCTGGAAGAACGGATCGTCTGCGGCCAGTTCAGTAACCACTTCTTCCCAAGCGCCTTCAAAAGCACCCAGCATCTCTGGCGACCACTGCTTGATGGTCACGCCGTTGTTTTCAACGTTGTCGACCATTGCGGCATAGTTCGAGGCTTCGCCCTCGGCGAGGTTGGTGGTGATTGTCGCAAGACAAGCGGTTTCAATCTGCGCCTGCTGGGTTTCGTCCAGATCTGCCCAAACGTCGCCGTTAACCAGCAGTTCGAACAGTGTCGAAGGCTGGTGCCAACCGGGGAAGTAGTTGAACTTGGCGATTTTGTGGAAGCCAAGACGGGCATCAATGAGGGGCATCGAGAACTCAGTCGCGTCAATTGCGCCACGCTCTAGGGCTGGGAAGATGTCGCCAGCGGCCAGCAGCGAAGTCGAAACGCCAAGCTTGTCCATCACTTTGGCGCCGAGGCCGAAGAACCGCATGTTCAGACCTTTGAGGTCTTCAACAGTGGTGATCTCGTTCTTAAACCAGCCCGAGGTTTCCGGCGCGATCACACCACACGGGATGGCGTGAACATTATAGCCAGCATCATCATACATCTGCTGCCAATATTTGGCACCATCATCATAAAGTATCCAACCCAGGAATTCGCCTGCTTCCGGGCCAAATGGCACCGCCGCAAAAAGAGAGGCAGTATTGAGTTTGCCTTGCCAGTAACCTGTCGTCGCGTAAGCCGCATCAACCGAGCCGTTGGCAACCGCATCCAGTGCTTCCAGCGTTGGGACCAATTTGCCGGGGTCATACCGTTCGATCTCAACTTCGTTGGAAATCGCGTTGAGCCGAGTGGTGAAATCCACAGCGGCCGTGCCGAGAATCGGCAGGTTCTGACCAAAAGCAGTGGTCATTTCGATAGTGGTTTGAGCCGAAACCGCGGTGCCCATCAAGGCAAGTCCGGCTACAGCGGCACGTAATTTGATCGTCATGTTGTTCCTCCCAAGAACAGTTGTTTGGCGCATTGCCCAACTAAAGCGACTCACATCGCTGAATTTGGTAAGTTTTTATAACCAGTTTTCAGAGGAACTCACATGTTAACTTAAGCTTGTCTTGATTTACGTTGGGATCCATCTTGTTTTTCGAGAAATATCGAAGTCAGGTCGGCAATTGGTTCGTATTGAAAATTCGTCTTTGCAGCAGTGCCATTGATCAGGGCAAAGTCGACAACTGCTGGGCGCAACTGCAAGGTATTGCAGGCCTATCCCACTACCATCATCTCTTGCTGCTTGATGCCCAGCTATTTGGGGGGGGGGAATAGCTTCCATGAAGGTGTCCTCTCATGACCAAGGTGTGGGTCTATTGCGGAGGTCCGAGTCACTGGTGACATATTTTTGACATAGCGGAGTTACTTGGCGATGCGAGCGGTCGGGTATTTGAGGACCGTCACGTCACTAGAGGCAATGATCAGCACTTACAGAAAGCCCAATTAGTTGAGCTATTCCGCCAAACAAAGAGATAATACTTCCCTTTGTTTTCCGACAATTACTACATCATCAAAGAAAGTGGTGCGGGTGAAGGGACTCGAACCCCCACGCCTCGCGGCGCCAGAACCTAAATCTGGTGCGTCTACCAATTCCGCCACACCCGCACGTTACCACCAAGAACTTCCCTAGTGTTTGGCGCTGATAGCAAAGCTTTCTCCAGGATGCGAGAGCAAATCGTCATCCTCGTGACATATGGCATGGCGGCAACAATATTCGATGTTTTTATGGATTGTTAACAAATGGCAATAAAAGGCCGCGACAACAGCATGGTTATGCCACAATCTAACTAAAAAAATACTGAGGCAGACAGAGCGAGAACGCCATGAAAACGCAGCCCAACAGGCCTGCGCGGAGTCCGAATCCGCGTATGGAGCAAAGCACTTCGTCGTTAACCTCCGGTCCGATGTCCGGATTGTTGCATGACACCGTAGTGCTGACACGGACCGGCGAAGTTGCAGTACAGGACATCCGGCCAGGCGACCACGTCATCACCCGCGGCGCTGGGTTGGTGCAAATCCAGGCGGTGGCGCGACACCGTGTGCTGTTGCGGGCGATTTCCATTGCCGCGGGATCGCTGGGCGATACCCGCCCCGACAGTGACATGGTTTTGCCTGCCACCCAGCAAGTCCTGATCCGCGACTGGCGTGCACAGGCCTTGTTTGGCTGCGATCAGGCGATGGTCCCAGCCTCTGCCCTGGTAGACGGCGAGTTCATTTGCGATCAGGGCCTGCAGGTTCTGGAGCTATACACCCTGCAGATGGAGCACGAACAGGTGATCTATGCGGGTGGACTGGAGGTGGCAAGTTCCACCGATCCAGCTGTTGACCTGCGTCCGGCAGCTTAGAGACCAAGGTCCCGAAACACTGACGGCAGTTGATCCGCCAGATCTTCGGCAATCAGGCCGGGGCCAAATTTTCGGGCACATTCCACATGCAACCAAGCCCCCGTTTCCGCCGCCTGCATCGGCGCAAAGCCCCGCGCCATCAGGCCTGCAATGAATCCCGACAGGACGTCGCCTGACCCGGCAGTGGCCAACCAGGGGGCCGAGCGGTCGTATTGCGCAGAATTGAGTGAACAACGCCCATCGGGCGCCGCGATGACTGTGTCTGCTCCCTTGAACAGCACCACGCAGCCTGCACGAGCTGCGGCGTCACGGGTTGCGTCCACCTTGGAATAGGCGGGACCGGTGGTTGTCGGCGCGGCCAGTTTCTCGGCGATATCCGGGAACAACCGGGCAAACTCGCCCCCATGGGGTGTGATCACGCAGTCCTTATGTAGGATATCCAACAAAACCTCTGGTTTACTACTAAACCGGGTCAGAGCATCTGCATCCAAGACAGTTGGCCTGTTAATCTTGAGCGCGGTGAGAACCATGGCTTGAGTGTCAGCCCTGACTCCCAACCCAGGTCCCAGACACAGAGCGCTAAAGCGGGCATCTTCGAGCAGTTCAGTTAGTCCCAAGGCTCCATCGATTTGTCGCAACATAATAGCGGTTAGGTTGGCGGCATTTTCAAACATTGCTGATCGTGGGGATCCCAGAGTGACCAGCCCTGCCCCGATGCGCAAAGCGCCCCGCGCCGCCAAACGCGCTGCACCAGTGCTTCCGTGACCGCCTGAGAGGACAAGGGCGTGACCATGGGAGTATTTGTGATTTGCGCCATTTTTTCCGAATATGTTTGGAGCCACGAGATGAACAATCTCATCTTCGCCGTTAGCTGTCTTACTGCGCGGGTACTTCGCATTATTGCTGAGCGCGATGTCACAACAAACCGATTTTACGGTTGAGTTGAAACCATGCCCAAGAAACAATCCAAGCTTTGCACGGTGGAATGTGACTGTTAGATGTGCCGTAGGAGCGAAATGCGAAACATAGCCTTCATCTAGAATTCGTCCGCTATCTGCGCAAAGTCGGCTCGGATTGTCGATAGCGACTATTTTCATCCTGGACAGCGACGAACCAATTCTAAAGGCGTCGTTCAATGTACCCCATAGTTCATTTGCTTCGGGAAACGGGCGCTTTAACCCAGTGCCGAAAACGGCATCAATACATACTGAAGCCCCTTTTAATGCTTCGCTCCAAACTACCGACGCAAAATTCTCTAATTGGACAACCTTATGTGACCACCGCTCATAATTCAGCTTTGCGGCCGGTGGCAATTTCTCAGCGTCTCCATACAAGAACACCTCCACATCCCAGCCACGCTGCTTCAACAGCCGCGCCACCACAAAACCATCACCGCCATTGTTGCCGGGCCCGCACAACACAACTGCACGCAAGGGGCCTTCTTTGCACAAATCTTCAGGAGACTGAGAGGGATTGGAAACTCGCACTGCGAGCTCCGGCCACTCTTCCAAAATTGCCTCGACCACGCCCTGCCCGGCCCGCTCCATCAGCTCCAACCCGGTCACCTCACCAGACTCGATTGCTGCCTGCTCAATCGCCCGCATTTGGGCAGCCGTTA
>Ga0209395_1006515_pt1 | contig 12604 bp, 6 predicted proteins | sample GOMGulsemesocosm_3_FD_184635 | JGI IMG/M metagenome (GOLD analysis project Ga0209395, IMG submission 184635) | Methane-oxidizing microbial communities from mesocosms in the Gulf of Mexico - GOM9D Gulf of Mexico (SPAdes) (version 2) | ecosystem: Environmental > Aquatic > Marine > Cold seeps... | reverse complement strand
ATGTATTGCTGCCCGCCACCAGTTTTCCTGATGACGGCGAGTACGATGTCACGGCTACTGTTACTGATGCCGCTGGAAATGTAAGCGAGCCAAGCACAATCACACTAGTGACGGTTGATGTTACTGCACCGGGTGAAGGTGAAGGTCCAAACGAGACAGATTTGCTTCCAACGCTGGTTATTCCAGAAAATGCTGATGGGGGTGTCAATCAAGAAGAACTCGCAGATGGTGTTATCGCCCAAGTTACTCCGCCAATAGGTTCGCTTCCTGGAGATACAATTACGGTATCGGCAGTGCCGACGAGTGGTGGCACACCAATCCCAACAACGATGGCTCTGCCGAATGACTATGAAGCAGGCGATGTCATTGATGTATTGCTGCCCGCCACCAGTTTTCCTGATGACGGCGAGTACGATGTCACGGCTACTGTTACTGATGCCGCTGGAAATGTAAGCGAGCCAAGCACAATCACACTAGTGACGGTTGATGTTACTGCTCCAGGTGAAGGAGGGGGCCCTGGTGGTACAAATTTAGCGCCTACTTTGGTTATTCCAGAAAATGCTGATGGTGGCATTAATAAAGAAGAACTCGCAGATGGTGTTATCGCCCAAGTTACTCCGCCAATAGGTTCGCTTCCTGGAGATACAGTCACAGTGTCGGTAGTGCCGACGAGTGGTGGCACACCAATCCCAACAACGATTGCTCTGCCAGATGGCTATGAAGCAGGTGAAGTCATTGATGTATTGCTACCGGCAACCAGTTTTCCTGATAACGGCGAGTACGATGTCACGGCTACTATCACTGATGCCATTGGAAATGTTAGTGAGCCCAGTGATGAATTTGAGGTTGTGGTAAATACTGATATACCCACTCAGACGATTTCGATTGACAGCATTAGTAACGATACTGGAACAAGTGATGCCGATTTTGTGACAAGTGATAACGATGGGTTACTTATATCGGCAACACTTAGTGAAGTTTTGGGCGATGGGGATGTATTGCAGTACTCAAATGATAATGGGGTCAGTTTCTTAAATGTGCCTGCCTCATCAATATCAGGTACAACAATTAACTATCAAGATGATGCTTTAACAGTTTCTAATACGATAGTGTTTAGAGTAGTTAATGAGACTCAAAATTTTGGTGTTCAAGCCACTCAGGTGATTGAAATAGATACAGAAGCTGTTTCTACGACCCCTGATCTTGAAGCCTCTAGTGATACAGGAAGGTCTAATTCTGATAATTATACCTTTGATCGTACACCGGTGTTTACAGGTACAGGTGAAGTAGGGGGTGTAGTTAGTATCTACGCTTACGCTGGTTTTTATAAGAATATTGATGCAGACAACCCACGAGGTTCGATTGTTGTTGATGGCTCAGGTGAAGTCATAGGAAAGCAGCTTTTAGAATCTGATCCTAGTATTTATACCAAAGCCAATCCAAAGTTTTTAGGTACAGCGACTGTTGAGGCTGATGGCATATGGCGTTACAAGCTTGAAGGCGATCAAACATTAGCAGAAGAAGTAGAAAGTGGTTTACCATCTGCAGCGTCTAACACTAGATACGGTCTGTTTATATCAACAACAATAAAAGATTTGGCGGGTAATGAAAATAACACGCTAACCTATGAGCAAGAGGATGGCGAACCATTATTTTATTTAATTGATGCTCAAGGTTTATCGAGTCAGACTCCTGATCCTTTAGTTTTAGATTTAGATGGTGATGGGATTGAAACGACGGGGCTTGGAACTTTTGTCTTATTTGATCATGATGCGGATGGAAATGCAGAACGTACCAGTTGGATAGGGGCTGATGATGGTCTGTTAGTATTCGATGCTGATGGCGATGGAAAGTTTGGTGAAAACGGAAGAGAGCTTTTTGGAGATCAAACCCGTATTACTGATGGTCCTGATGGTGGAGAACGATTTGCTAATGACGGCTTTTCTGCATTAGAAACGTTTAACTCTGATAATACCGGTTCAAGCCAGAATAAAATTGATAGTGCTGATGCTGGCTTTACCGAATTGCGAATTTGGCAAGATAAAGATTCAGATGGAATCGTGGATGATGGGGAGCTTTCAACGCTAGCTGAGCGAGGAATTACTTCGATTGGGTTAAATGATACTGCATCTAACGTTTTGTCTGCAAATGGCAATGTTACTGTCAGTACAACAAGCTATTCTGGAACAGAGAATAGAACGATTGCCGGCATAAACTTATTAACTGCTAGCGATACTAATGTAACCGAGATTGTTGGTGGAACAAATAACAGCTTTAGTTCGGAGAATATTGATACAAATGGTGTCAGTTTTAATATTACTTTTGCCAATAGTACTCAAGAAATAAATACCTCCGATTTGCTGTTTATAGAACTATCCAAACAGGACTCTAGTGATACCCCTATTAGAATTAATGTATTAGGTACAGATGGATTAAATGGCCTAACTACTATTGAAGTGGCAAATGGCAGTTTGTCAGGTCTAATACCTAAAGCCAATTTAGAAGCATTAGGCATACTTGTTGGTGCGGAATATACAGTTGAGCCCTTTTTTGAAACTTTGTCTGGGTCAATAAATTCTTTGGGTCGACCGGCCTCTTTTATCATAGATACAGTTGCCCCAAGTGTTACAAGTATTGAACGAGGAGACCCTGAGGCAGAAGGCAGTAGTGCCGATGAAGTTACTTTCTTGGTCACATTTAGTGAGGCAGTACAAAGTGTTGATATTAATAACTTCACTATCAACGGTTCGCCAACAGCTTTTATAGACTCTAGCAGCGTAACATCTGTTACTGGAGTCGTTGGAAGTAATGGTACACAGTTTAATGTGTTAGTTGATGTGCCTGATTACTCAGCGGGAAATATAAATTTAGATGTAGTAGTTACGACTGAGAATGTTATTGAGGACATAACAGGCATAGATTTGACTGAGACTAGCCCAAGCACAGGTATTGATCAAGGCTACACTATTTCTCAAACAGCGCCGGTGAATACTATTCCCGGAGCGCTGACTGTAGATGAAGATACAGAGTTAGCGATAACCGGTATTAGCGTAGCAGATTCCGACGGGAATTTATTAAGTACCAAGATTAGTGTTGAACACGGTACTCTTACTGTTACTCTCGCCGGTGGTGTGGGCATTAGTGAGGGTGCAAACGGCAGTTCGTCGTTAACTATTAGTGGCACTAATGCTGAGATTAACGCGACCTTGTCAAGTTTGAAGTATCAAGGAGTTAGTAATTTCAATGGTACTGATACATTAACTATTTTAAGCTTGGACAGTACAGATCCAACTCCATTAACTGACCTTGATAGTGTGACAATTAATGTGTCACCTGTAGCAGACACAGCACCGACAGTTGATGGATTGATTACCAATGACTCGACACCTGAAATCACTGGTTCTGTAATAATTGGTGGGAATGATGTCTTTGTAGTAGAAGTGGATGGTGTATCTTACGAACTGGGAGTTGATCCTGAGTTAACATGGTCTGACTCTGGAGTATGGACCTTAAAGGTTCCAGTTCAGGATGCTTTAGAAGATGGCGTCTATGATGTGAAAGCATCTGTAACTGATGCTAATGGAGTGTTGGCAGATAATAGCAATAATGAAATTACTATTGATAGTACTCCAACTAGCGTTCCACCAACAGTTAATAGTCTAAATACTAACGATACAACACCGACATTAACTGGAACTGCTATTTTGACTGGCACAGATGTGCTCAGTGTTGCAGTTAATGGTACTAAATATGAGACAGATAATGAATTATTGGTTGATAGTATTAATAATACATGGAGTCTTACTCTACCGATTACAAAAGATGGGACGTATGATGTAGTTGCAACGATCACCGATATCACTGGCAATATTTCGGACAGTACAACCGATGAACTGACGGTTGATACAACTGCTCCAGATGCTACTACGACTGTCATTGTACTAGATAAAGATGTGACAGCTGATGATCTGATTAACTTTGCAGAATCAAAACAAGATATCGATGTGTCGGGTTCTGTTACAGGAGAGTTTTCAGTCAATGATAGAGTAACTATCACCGTTCATAGTAAAGAATTTGTTGGTTTAGTCAATGCTCAAGGAAGATTTACTATTAGTGTACCTGGTGCTGATTTAGCGGCAGATAATAATAGTGAAATAGATGTGACAGTTGAAGCATCAGATCAGTATGGTAATACTGCGCAAAAAGGGCTTATAACAGCTGCTGAAGCTTACAGTGTAAACTTAAACGAAAAGCCAGTTGCACGAGTCGACGTTGCAAGTACTGAGCAAGATAAGATTATTAATATAGACGTCTTGGCGAATGATACCGATGCTAATGGCGATCGCTTAACTGTTTTTTCTTTAGTACAACCTACGCATGGTGTTGTTGCGATAAACAATAACGGCACTGTGAAGTATATACCCAATGGAAACTTTGTGGGTGTAGATTCTTTCGAGTACACCATCTCTGATGGTAATAATGGTTTTGATGTTGCAAAAGTTCATGTATCAGTCATAGATTCGAATGCCCCTGATGCTTCTACTACGAATATATTATTGGACAAAAATATAACGGATGATGATGTTATTAATTACGCAGAATCTAAACAAGATATCCCTATTTCGGGGAAAGTGACAGGGGAGTTTACTGTTAATGACCATGTAACTGTTACTGTCAATAATAAAGAATATGTAGGAGTGGTTAACGCTCAAGGCAAATTTACCATCAAAGTACCCGGTGCGCAGTTAGTTGCGGATGCTGATAATAAAGTTGCTGTAACCATTGAGGCGACAGATGTAAATGGTAATACAGCAGCTAAAGGCGTTATTAACGATTTGGAATCTTATAACGTAAATACAAACCGTGATCCAAATGCTGTTAATGATACAGCGGCAGTTACTCAAGATAAATCAATCAATATTAACGTTTTAAAAAATGATACTGATGCCGATAATAATGTCTTATCAGTAAGTGGCATTCATTCCTCTGCTTCTAATGGTACTGTCAGTATTAATAACAACGGGACTATTAATTATAAGCCTAATGCAGGGTTTGTGGGCACTGATTCATTTGTATACAAAGTATCCGACGGAAATGGGGGGACAGACACTGCTAGTGTTAAAATAAATGTCGATTCAGCGAGTAAAAACGCAAGCATACAAGGGTCTACTGTGATATCAGAAGGTAATAGTGCTTTCTATTCTGTAAAACTTGATCAAACCGCTGTTGTTGATACCTGGGTGACAGTGCAAGTGGCAGACGGCACAGCCGATCGAGTTGATGCTAACGGGTGGGATCAGGCTCATCAAGATATCATGTGGGGTGGTTATTATTCTGTAGGCTACAATGCCAATTGGATACTCTATTACGTACACGATAAAGTGCCAAATGGAACCTCTCTCTCAAGTGGAACACGTAATATGGTTGGGCCGGACTACGCTACTTGGGATTATACGGTTGAAAAAGGTGGTCAAGTACAACGTGGTGGAACAGTTAAAGTATTGATCCAAGCAGGTAGTAAAACGTCAGAAGTATTTGAAGTACAGACGTGGAATGAAAAAATAACTACGGATAATTTTATTCACTCCTCTAATGCTGGTGTAGAGAATAATGAAACGTTTAAGATAAATATCGTAGGTGTTAATGGTAGTGATGCAAGTAACATACACTATTCCGGTACAAAAACTGTCAGTATTCAAGACCGAAGCTATATTAATAGAGTATCCCCACTCATTCTAGACTTGGACGACGATGGGGTTGAAACTATCGCTAAAGCAGCTGGAACGATGTTTGATATCAATGCAGATGGTATTGAAGATCAGACAGGTTGGGTGGGTAAAGATGATGCGCTGTTGGTTAGGGATATCAATAAAGACGGACTAATCAATGATGCCAGTGAGTTGTTTGGTGAGAAGACAAACTTGGTTGATGGTAGTCGAGCAAGTGATGGTTTTTCCGCTCTCTCTGAATTAGATAGCAATAAAGATAATGTTTTTGATGCAAAAGATGATGCGTTTAGTCAGCTACAAATTTGGCAAGATAAAAACAGTGATGGTATCTCTCAAGAAGGTGAATTGTCATCTTTAATTGATTCAGGGATTGAGTCTATTAATCTAAATGCTGAAGTCGTTTCGGAATTTAATCAAGATAACTGGTCTGGTTTACGCTCTACTTGGAGCGATTCTGAAGGTGGTAAGCACGGTGTTGATGATGTCTGGTTTGCTTATGACAAAGGTAAGGATGTTTTAGATCTATCTGACTTGCTTGAAAGCGAGGATGTGCAAATGGATAGCTTAAATAACTATTTGCACTTTGAGCAGGAAGGTGATGATTTATTAGTTTATATTGACGAGACTGGTGGTTTTACCAATAACAGTTTTGATCAAAACAGCGCAACTAAAATAGTCATTTTATCTGATACGCATATTCGAAGTTTTGAATATGATGATATTATGAAGGAGTTAATTGGCAATGAGCAAATCGTCATAGATTGATATGCTTTTTCACTAATATAAAAAAGGCGACTAATTAGTCGCCTTTTTTGTGTCAGTCATTTGTTAAGAAGCTTCTGCTACTTTCTTGGCAAACTCAGTATAGCCGCCAATGTGTTCTTTACCAATGAAAATTTGCGGTACAGTTTCAACAGGTTTACCCACTGTTTTTTCTAAATCTGCTTTAGAAATACCTTCTTCGTGAATATCAACATAGCGATGTTCCAGCCCTTGCTCTTCACATAAATCTTTTGCTCTTACACAAAAACCACAGCCTTTACGGCCAAAAATAGTTACCGGATCCATATTTACTCCATCGATAAATAATATGTTTGTTTAGATTACTATTGATAATGGGGGTGCTTAGATAGATTTAAAGGGTGGTTAGGTGTTAAATAATATATCCGTTTTTTGGTTTATTATTGGGTTATAATTGTTAATAAATTGAAACAGATAGAAGTGTTAATATTGCGGCACACAGAGAGTTTGCAAAGGAGATAAATGTTGAATAAATTTGAAATCCATTTGCTAGTGGCAGGTTTTGGTGAAAATACTCAAAAAGAGTTAATGAAGATGCTGTCGCCTTTAGCGATTAATTTGCATCAGTGCAGCCTGAATACACCAGTACATAGTCTCCCCAAAGTGCATGTATTACTAGTAGGGTTAGAAAATAACAGGTCTCTTGTCAATAGCTCTGATTCGGATGGTGCAACGCAAGCTAGCATCACAGATAGTCAGTTAAGTGAAGTAGATGGATTTATAGCAACCATAAAAGCAGAGTCTCCTCATTGCCTCGTCTATCTATTAGCGCCGCCAGATAATATTCTCTCATTAAATAAGCAACAAAAAGATCAGTACCGTGATTTCATTATATTTCCGGTGAATGACGTTTTCTTGCAGAAGCGTTTATTCAGGATTGTCAGTGATTTACAGGAAAAATTGGTTCAATTAATAAAAAAACGTCATCTCAAGCAAAAACTAGCGGATAGTGAATTAGGTGCTAAGCAACTAGAGGTCAATTTAGTTAGTTCATCCGCGAAGATTAAAGAGACAAACCGACACTTATTGAGGTTGCTGTCTAACCAAGTATTCTCGCGAATGGGGCAACGTGCAAGTGGCCGTAATCAAGAGCTTAATCTGCTATTAGTTGAAGTTGCAAAAGCTTGCGGATTTAATGAGCGTGAAATTCACGATTTAACCGATGCTTGGCACTTAAGGAATATTGGTAAGATGGGTTTTAGCGATAAGTTAATAAATACGCCCTATATTGAATTAACTGTCGAAGAGCAACGGGAATTTAACGCTCATCCTAGCTTGTCTCATGCCGCGATGATGGTCGTTCGACCTATGGATAAAGCGGCAAAAATAGTCTTACAGCATAAAGAGTACTTAGATGGCACAGGTTACCCAAATGGGTTAGCACAAGAGGGAATTTTGAAGGAAGCTCAGCTTTTATCTGTATTGACAGATTACACTGAGTTAGTAGCAGGGCGTTACATTGGTAGAGCATTTAGTACTGTTGAAGCACTCGCATACCTTGAAAATTACGCCAGTGAAAAGTATAGCGATGAAATTGTGATGCATTTGGTCAATATATTGCCGTGTCTAAGTAAACTTGGTAAAGGTATGCACGATTTAATAGTACCGAGTATTGAGCTTAAGCCGGGCATGCAACTGAGCCGCGATTTGATTAGTGCGCAGGGGATTTTATTGATGAGTGAAAACTTGACCTTGGATAAATCTACCATAATGCGTATTAATGAAGGAGAGGAAAACATGCATGAGACATTTAAAATTTATATTAGGCAAAAAGAATAACAAAAGCGCTTTTTTTCAGTATAATCAGCGCCAAAATTATTAATAAACATTGAATCTTAACCAGTATTGTTGCAATGCTATGTTTAAGTTTTTGTGTATGTTCTTATGTCTGTGGTTAACTATTTTTAGGAGTGTATAGACTTAATGAGTAATAAAATTGATGGTGCGGCATACGCAAGTGGGCTACGTAAAAATCTAGCTGTAGAAGTAGCGCAGTTAAAGCAACAAACAGGAAAAACACCTGGGTTGACAGTGGTCCTTGTCGGTGAAGACCCTGCAAGCCAAGTTTATGTGCGTAAAAAAGGCGAGCAAGCGAAGGAAGTCGGTATTATATCGACAGAACATCGTTTACCTGAAAGTGCAAGCCAGCAAGAGTTACTCGCTCTGGTGGAGCAGCTTAATAATGATGACAGCGTTCACGGTATTTTAGTGCAATTACCGCTACCTGCCCAGATAGATGAAAAAATAGTGCTCACCACGATATCACCTGAGAAAGATGTTGATGGGTTCCATCCCGTAAATGTTGGGCGTCTCTCCATTGGTGACGAAAGTTTATTGCCTTGTACTCCCCACGGTAGTGTGCACCTCATTAAAAGTGCGTTAGGTGATAACTTATCGGGAATGAACGCAGTTGTTGTAGGGCGCTCCAATATCGTCGGCAAACCTATGGCTGCTTTGTTACTCCAAGAAAGTTGTACTGTGACTATTGTTCATTCGCGCACCAAAAATATCGAAGAAATATGCGCCCAAGCTGATATTTTAGTGGCAGCAGTAGGTCGCCCTGAAATGATAAACGCAGATTGGATTAAGCCGGGTGCATGTGTCATAGATGTTGGTATCAACCGTATACAACGCGATGGCAAGAATAAGCTAGTGGGAGATGTTGACTATCTTAGTGCGAGTGAAAAAGCCGGCGCAATTACACCTGTCCCAGGCGGTGTAGGTCCAATGACCATAGCGATGCTATTGGTAAATACATTAACGGCATTTAAACGTATTGAAAATACACACTGATAGTTATAGCTAAGTAGCGCTCGAGGTTTACAGTGTAAATCTCTTCTTGTATTTAACAAAACGTTCATAAGTGAGGCCTGGCCATGAAAATATCAAAAGTATCAGTCCTCTTTGTTTGCTTTGCTGACATGTGAGTATTTTTATAAAATTGTTGAAAACAAACGATAAAATATTTTTTGAAAAGCGACAGCAATAAGAACGCTTTTCTTCTGTCCATTATGTACTGTGCCCATCCAATCAGGGCGCAGTCACATGGGCACTTGTATACCAAATAAAGCTTGAGGATCAATGTCTTTCTTCCCATATAAAAGCGCTCCAAAAGAGCGTATGTCATGAAACATTGGCTTCGCTTTAGTAGGTTTTTTTTAAAAACTGACTTCTTTCCCGTACTCGTAAATCCTCGCGTAATATTATCAGGCTGTAGCGCTATGCCTTTCTCGGCAGTTATATGAACAGCGCTTGTCGATTTTCTGCTCTGTAAATCGATGAACTAAGTACTTCGATAGTATTCCGATAGATCTACACTGTTTGGCTATATCGCTTAGGTGAGGTGTTAGGGCTACCCGTTAATAAAGAAACCTAACAAGTTTAACTAAGGTCACTCACAATGCGCTTAATTACAGTAGATCTAAAGTTGTCTGCACTAGTAAGCAGGCGTCGCTTAAATTAGTTCAGGGTCATCCTCTGGTGTGATGTGTAAGAGTATTTTGTCAAAATCTAACATGACCAATAGGTTGTTTTTATAGTAAGTGACACCTTGAACAAAATTGCTTTTGAAGTCGTCATTAGAGAAACTTGGTGCGCTTTCAATGTGGACTTGAGCAACGTTTACCACTTCATCAACGTCATCCACTAGAAAACCTATCATTTCATTTTCATTAAAATCAATAACAATAATATTAGTTTCTTCACAGGGAGGTTTATAACTTAAAGAGAACAAAAGACGAGTATCAATAACTGTAACCACGTTCCCTCGTAAATTGATAAGCCCAGAAACGTATTCTTTAGAACCTGGTACGGGGGTAAGTGGAATGTATTTGAGAACTTCTTTAACTTTCATTGTGTCTACAGCAAATAGTTCATCATTGATTACACAAGTAACATATTGATCATATTCAATTTTTTCTGTAAGTCTTTTAGATTTTACTACGTTACTTGGAGGTTGAGGTTTTCCGGTCAATTCTTCTTGTATATCATCGATATCCACAGCTACATACCCCTAAAGTTTAGAAGTTTTAATTAAGATGCGTCATTCATTATAAACAAAAATCCATTATGTTTGGGTTTTTACTGCTTAAATTTTATAGCGAGGTTATTTAGCTAGCATCGTTTTAGACACAAGGATGATGAATCTAACCTGCAATGGCTGAGCGATAAACATTACGAAACAATGGATTACCAAGGTATTTTACATCATAAGAGAGTTTTATCTCGCTGTGAGATGACATGAGGAAAGTGGTGGGACGTACCGATTAGCGTTAGCCTATCTCTTAAGGCGTGAAGCGTTTCCCAGTTCCGGCATGGCTAATAGGAAGCACTTTTAAGCGCGCCTGATAGGTTTGTCATGGACATATTTACACCTAAGCATATTTAATGTGAGCATTATATTTTGAAAATATTATAATAGTTTTGTCAGGAAGTTCTTAAGTGTCCGAATCGTTCATTTTTCTTTTGGAAGACCGTATTGCAACTTATTGACTTGTAAGGGCTGAAATATTGGTTTTTATTGGTACAATTACTTTTTTAAGAGTATAACTCTATGAAAAATAAAGATAAAGTAAGTGTTCTTTTTGTATGCCTAGGCAATATTTGTCGTTCTCCGACAGCTGAAGCTGTTTTCAGGAAAAAAGTCGTTGATGCAAAATTGAATGATCGCTTTTTTATAGATTCAGCAGGTACAGCAGGCTACCATATTGGAGCTTCGCCTGATGCAAGAGCCATCGATAAAGGAAATCTGAGAGGGTACGATTTAACGTCGATTAGAGCACGAAAAGTAAGTATGGATGACTATTTAGAGTTTGATTATATAATCGCTATGGATAATCAAAATCTCGCTTACTTGAACGCGCATAAAGCTAATATAGATTCTGCTATAATCCAACTAATGCGACAGCCTTCAGGAGCTACTACAGAAAAACTGGATGTCCCCGATCCATATTATGGTGGTGAGCAAGGTTTTGATGAGGTGTTGGATATACTAGAAAAGGCTGCTCAGCATTTACTTAACGATATACAATTAAATGATCTAGCGCATTAAGTGTTGATTCACTGCCTTTTAAGCGGTGATCTGTATAGAATAAAACCTGAATCCGTGACTTCAAAGTGAAGGCTCGCTAAGCGAGAGGGCTTGCCCTAGGGATTTTGATTAAGTAGGAAATTTTGTTGTTCTCAATTGAAACTAATAAGAGCCTTACCGCTTTAAACTCTCTAGGTTTTAAAGCAACAGCGCAGTCATATGCAAATATATCTTCTGAAAATGATCTTTTACAAGCATTTGAATATATTCAAGCTCATGCAGTGGGTTATCAAGTTCTCTCTGGAGGCAGTAACTTATTAATTGCAGAATATGTCCCAGGCTTGACGCTACACATGCAATCAAAAGGTGTAGAAATTATCGAGCAAGACGAGCAGCATATCTCGCTTAAAATAGCAGCGGGAGAAAGCTGGCACGAATTAGTACGTTTAACGGTTGAAAATCAGTGGCAGGGCATTGAAACTATGGCGCTAATTCCTGGTCTTGTTGGAGCATCTCCGGTGCAAAACATAGGGGCGTATGGCGGCGAAGTCAAAGATGTTTTAATAGAAGTACGTGCGTATGATACCCAAGCTGGTGATTTTATAGCATTGAGTAATGAGCAGTGCGAATTTAGCTATAGAGACAGTGTGTTTAAACGAAACCCCGGACGATACATCATCACTTTTGTCGTGCTTAAACTTCAAAAGACCTATACTGAAAAAACCAATTATAGTGCTTTAAATGACTATTTTGTTAAAAATGACATTAGTGATAAAAGCATAAAAAATGTATTTGACGCTATTTGCGTCATTAGACAAATGAAACTACCTGATCCTGAGGTCATTGCTAATGCAGGCAGTTTTTTTAAAAATCCTTGTATTCCACAGAGTCAATTCGATACTTTAAAAGCTCAATATCCCAATATTGTAGGATATAAAGTAGCGGCAGATGAAGTGAAACTCGCTGCTGGGTGGCTAATTGATGACTGTGGTTGGCGCGGCTTTCAAGCAGGTGGAATTGGAGTCTATGAGAAGCAAGCGCTTGT
>Ga0209395_1006513_pt1 | contig 12606 bp, 13 predicted proteins | sample GOMGulsemesocosm_3_FD_184635 | JGI IMG/M metagenome (GOLD analysis project Ga0209395, IMG submission 184635) | Methane-oxidizing microbial communities from mesocosms in the Gulf of Mexico - GOM9D Gulf of Mexico (SPAdes) (version 2) | ecosystem: Environmental > Aquatic > Marine > Cold seeps... | reverse complement strand
CACCAATCGCTGTAAACAGACGCTTCAACTAGCGCAGGATCGCCCTCTTTAAAAAAGGTCTCTAGTTGCCCCGGCGCATAAGGCGCCATGACTGCGCCTTGACGATTTATATCTGCTTTAAACTGCGTATAATCATCGGGCAAACTCCCCAAGTCATAGCCCTTAGCTTTGAGCTTATGCAGGGTATTATAGAGCGATGGCACCACTTCCATATTGCCAGCGGTTAGCGCATTTTTACCCGGGCCTTTAAAGTAAACAATCGCAATTTTTTTATTGCTGTTTTGTCTGTCTTTTAGCACAAACCAGTGTTTAATCATCTCGATAAACGAAGTTAGACGCTTTGGGATCGCCTTAAATATCTGCATGTTATGCTCGTCACTAAACTGAGCATTAATCACATAAGGAACGATACCGCCATCGATTTCAGGCATCACCACGTTCATGGTTAACATACCGCCACGATAGCCTTGTGGGTTATCGCGCCATTTTTTATGATTTTCAAAGACAGATAATGGCGCAAAAAGAGGAATGTTTTGCGCCTTTAACCAATCGATTGCCGTTGTGCCACTACCTTGTTGCAATCGCCCGTGGGGCATCATAATGACCGCATCGGGTGATATTTCTTTAAGCAGACTAAGACGTCGCCCGCGACTAGCAATCGGATAAACCTGCATGCCCGCTTGTTCGAGTTGGTTAATCAACGCATCAAGATGGTCGCGGTTACTGTTAAAAGGCCCCGGCACGCTGGTGAGCAGCGCTATTTTTTTGCCTTGCGCCGAATAATTCTCAAGACCTTGGTAATAAGCTTGATAGTCAGTCACTTTGGTAAATGTCTTACTTTCATCAAGATGAAACAACACATCGCGGTCAATTGTTTGCACCTGCTGTGCTGGCTCAACGCCAAAGGTTTTATCATCTAAGATGGTGCGACTATAGCGCAGTAGATTTTGGTAATTAAAACTACCGCCAAAGCGCCAATATCCTTGCACCGTCTCTAGTTGCTCTCCTTTAAGGCTAGTGACATCAACCTTAGGATTTGAGCCAGCTTGCACCATGACGCTAACGCCGCTTTTAGCAGCCTCATTAAACGCATCAATTTGATCACTGCTTAAAGACAGGCCACGACCAAACAGGTAAATAACATCAAAATCGCGATAATCATCTGTCGCCGTTTTATCGAGCGTTGAAATAGTGATCCAATCGCTGTCATTTGCTTTGATTAATCGCGCCGCCTGAAAATCGCGGTAACTTACTAAGCCCACTTTAGTCGGCGAAAAATAAGACTGATAAACGACAGTTGTAACAAGCGCGGTTAAGATTAGTGTCACGAGGGTAAAAATTTTGGCGGTAAATATTGTTTTGAGCATAATCACTCCAATTGAGGAAGGCAAAAAAGTCAAATGCCATACACTTACGAAAATTCTGACTTTTATTGTATTTTTGATGCGCTATTTATTTGCTCTGCTTGACTGAGCTCCTATGCACGCGCACCACATACTTTTCTTTGCTTCGCCAAAGAAAAGTATCCAAAAGAAAGGCGACCCGAAGGTTTATCGCTGATCTTAAATCACAAATTGACTATTCAATACCGTATTAAATCCGCATTTCGGCAACAGCTCCTGCGTTGCTCTACCTTCTGCATCCATGCAGTCGCCTGCGGTAAATACTAAAAAATCATCCCTGATTTTTTCATTGGTCAATTCGTCATTTAAGGCGATAAAAAACGGGAATGTTCCGCGCTTCATCGCCTTTTTGTCGAATTATTGACAAGCCGCCTGATACTTATGAGTATATGAAGATTAAGTACTAGAAGTTGTAGCTCGCGGTTAACGCGAAGTTACGTCCGGCGGCGACCGATCCTTCCAGGTCTCTTGATGCATCATCACCTTTGTTGTGCGCGCCCCAGTATTTTTTATCAAAAGCGTTATAAAGACCGAGTGAGACTGCAAACTGTTTGTTTGGCATGTAGCGTACTGATAAATCTTGCACGGCATAACCCGCGGGTTCAAAGGCTGGCAATGCACGTCCGTGATTCACCAGAGGTTCGGCGTCGCCCGCTTTATCAACCACGCGAATGTGCCAATCGAATAACCATTGATCATTTGGCTTTAACGACACACCAATCACCGCATTGCTTGGCGACACGCTGTTTAAACCGGTAGCGTCGGTAGAGTTTTCACCATCAATAATGCTAACGGCGGCTTTAATATCACCGCTCCAGCCTTGTGGGAGTAATGAATCAATTAAGACATTAGCGCTAATCTCAAAACCTTTGATCGTCACTTCACTCACGTTTTGATACTGAATTTGACGAACTTGGCCACGATAGCCAATGGTTTTGCTATCGATAAAATCATCGTATCGGTTGTGATAAGCAGAGACTTCGACATTGGCCAGTTCGTTGTTCCAGCGTAGGCCAAGTTCAACACCACGACTCTGCTCTGACGCTAAGTCGGTGTTTGGAATAACTTCGTGGGGCTTGCGCGAAAAAATGGTTTTACTAATGTATTGCTCTGCGACGGGTGGCGCTCTAAAGCCCGTTGAATAATTGGTATAGAGTGAGGTTTGATCAGAGAGATTCCAAACCAAACCTAGGTGCGGTGATACGGTATCATCGGAGAAGGTATCGGTAGCCACTTGCGCGTTTGCAAGGTCAACATTGCGATAGTCGGCGTCTGGGTTAGGTTTGTTTTTGAAATAATCGTAGCGCATTCCAGCAACTACTTTTAACGTGTCAGTCGCTTGGAAGTGGTCTTGAATGAAGGCGCCATATTGCGTGACGTCTGCGTCAGGAAATGTTTTAGAACGCGTGCCTGAGTCTTTGGTGTTAGCGATTAAATCATTATTTACGATAAGTGTTGGCCGCGACAGAGTTCTACCCAATAAATCGATACCAGCGACAACCTGATGATCACCCCATTCTTTTTCGACTAGCAGGTTAATGCCGAGATGTTTTTGTTCGAACTCTTCCCATTCAACTTCAAGGGTGCTTGATGTGCTACCTTGCACCTGCTCTTGTTCAAATTGCTTGTAGTTCGATGTTTGATAATCGAGTTGCCATTGCAGTTTGTCGACCAAATCTAAACCGAAGATTTGATGCTTGATGGCAGCGCGAAAGACGCTCGATTGATCGTTTGCCGTCGATAGAGTTATTGCCTTACCCGGGCTTTTTGAAACAGGTCCCAGTGCAGAATTAAAGCTATTGTCGGCATCTTGCTTATAATAATCGGCAATCAGCTCAATGATGTGGTCATCACCGCTGAGGTATTTCCATTTCGCTAACAGGTTATTTGACTGACCATCTTTAGGGTTATTGACCACATCACTATTAATGTCTGACTCGCCAAATCCTTGATGTTGCATTTGAACTAAGCCAAAACCACCAGCAACCTTGCCTACCGTCGTTGCGCCAACACGGTAACGCTCATCCTCGGAGAAGTAACCTGCGTTAAATGATTGGCGCATCTTGCCGTCGCTATCTGCTAATAATGACTGTGGATCTGCCGAAGTCATTAACACCACGCCGCCAAGTGCATTGCTACCGTACAGTGCGGATGCGGGCCCTTTTAAAATCTCGACTTGCTGGAGGTTAAACGGGTCAAAGTTACCACGCCCTTGCGTAGTGCCTGCTGAGCCAAATCCCTCAGGCATCACCATGCCGTCTTTGACGACTAGAACTCTATTGCCACCGATGCCACGAATATTAATGTTGGCTTCGCCGTGGCGATCGCCTGATTTATCGACACTAATACCCGGTTGATAACGCAACAGGTCACTGAGTTTGTTCGGTGTTAGGCGCTCAATGTCTTCCTGAGTAATCACCGAAATACTGGCGGGGATCTCGTTAAGTTTGGCTTGAATGCGAGACACCGAGACTTCAATGACTTCTATCTCATCTGCGGCGGCGTTATACGACGCCACGGACAACAATGATACAGAGATCACTTTGGCTAATTGACTTAGCTTTGGAAGAGTATGGATTAATGGCGATTGAGTTAACGGCGAAAGCGTTGATGGTGAATCAGTTTTCATAACTACCTTTGTATATTATAACATTAAAAACGTGATGTTATGTTATAACATAACATTTGGCAAGTATGATTTGATCGTTATTTATTTTTGACGTTATTACTCGATATCCCTAGTAGTCTATATTCTGTAATAACGATAATAGCCATTGGTGGGTCTGACTACTGTCTGAACGTGGGTGCCACGCCACAATCTTTAAAGGTGGTGCCAGCGCACTCACTTGGCTGAATAACTTGGGTAACACTGTAACTAAGGCATAGTCCGAGGTACTTATTTGAAACGTGCCTTTTAAGCTCGCGGGATCAAGTATTGTTGGTGTGATCAACACATCAATATCCATTAATATTTGATTAACGTTATCCGTCATGTCTTGAGCAAGCTGCGTTGGTATAACGCCATTACTGGTTCTAATAAATAGATCATCACCAAAGGTATCCCTAAGCTTTCGCAGCTGCTCACTAATTGCTTGCTGCGTTAATCCCATAATATTGGCGACCTTATACAGGTTCCGTTGTTGTAATAGCAACTGTAATACTCGCAGTTGTTTGATGTCGAGCCCATTGATACCAGCCATATTTGTATCCAATACACAAATGTTTGTTTTTAATGGTATTAAATACAGCGTAATATAGCACCACAGCAACTTGTATTACCAAATGTAGCTAAGCATTTAAATACACGCTATCTTTCTGATACTTATGTTAAATGATATGGCGGACAACTGGAAAAATGATGAAACAAACTATTAAATCAATTAACCCAAGCAATGGTCAACTCATTGGTGAAGTTACCATTACGACCCACACACAACTTAACGATATCGTTAGTCAGGCCAAGGCCGCTTGGCCAACATGGCGTGATACATCCCTAGTTGCCCGTGTCGAAATTGTCAGCCAAGCGTTTGAGTCCTTAATTCCCCAGCAGCGTGACTTAGCAACGCTAATGAGTATGTAAATGGGCAAGGATAGTCGCCGCTCATCGGGGGAGGTTTCGGGGGGGTATTCATAGCGCCGATTACTTCGCTAACTTAGTGGCCAGCGCGCTGCGTCCTACTAAACAAGGGACCGGCACAGAAATTCACTATGTATCATTAGGCGTTGCAGCGGTTATTTCACCGTGGAATTATCCACTGGCAATGACAGCAAACCTGATTATTCGGGCGCTGATTGCTGGCAATAGTGTTATTTTTAAGCCATCCCCCGAAACGCCATTAGTGGCGAATGAGATGGTGGCGACGCTTTATGAACACTTGCCAAAAAATCTCCTACAAATTGTTTACGGCGATAATGAACTTGGTCAGCAATTGGTCGAGTCGGATATCAACCTCATTACCTTTACGGGCTCAAAAGACGTCGGTAAAGACATCATGGCAAGGGCAAGTTCTGGCTTAAAACGACTAGTAACAGAACTTGGCGGTAACGATCCTATGATAGTAACGGCCGATGCCGATTTAGAGATAGCGGCGCAGTGTGCCGTTGGTAGCAGCTTTAAAAATGCCGGACAAATGTGCGTATCAACCGAGCGCGTTTATGTTGATGCTTTGGTCGCAAAGAAGTTTGAGCAAAAGGTTAAGCAATTGGCAAGTCACTATGCTGTTGGTGCTTGGAATGACCCCCGAGCGAATATAGGACCGGTAGTGAACCATCAGCAATTTGATAAAATAACCGCGCATGTTAATGACGCCATTGCTAAGGGCGCGAACTTACTCCTTGGTGACACAAACGCAACCTCGCCGTTTTTTGCGCCAACGGTGATCTCTGATATCACCCCGAGCATGATCATTGAAACACAAGAGGCCTTAGGCCCAGTGGTCGCCATTGCTCAATATACTGATATTAATGAGGCCATAAAACGCGCCAATGATACTGAATATGGACTTGGCGCTGTCGTCTTTGGCGCAAAAGGGGCGAGTCAGGTTGCCGCTCAGCTTGAGGCAGGTATGGTAGGCGTTAATCACGGCGATGGCGATAGCCCATGGGTTGCGCTAAGCAAAGTAGCTATGGCTATCGTGGTTCTAAAGAGGGTCATCGGCAGTTTGCACAGGTAAAGGTAATATCTATACCCGTGCTACCTAGAAATGCGGGGTCTCAGCAAGTCGAGAAGCGTGCCAAATGCTAGGCCTGAAATGATCGGTGTGGTCATTCCCCATCTTCATTTGATAACGACGCACGACGGCATGGATGCCGGCGCTAGAGCAACGCATTAGCTCATGGATGAGCGTAATTAGGGCAATGACAGGAGCTTATTGCCGAGGAACAGTTGCTGGGAATAACCGTTCATTAAAAATCATGCCTTGTACTAGCATCCTACCCATGATCGATAACCTGCATTTTCAAGTAGCACGGGTATAAATGAACGATTTAAGCACTACAAGCCAAGCCCCCCCTTTTATGTGGTAGCTAAAGATCCAGGCAGCGAACGCGCTAACTTGCCCACATGGACGCCATTAACTAGCAATCCCTTTGCACTAATGAACACACATACCAAAGTGGTCACACCTAAAGAAATTGACGAGGTGCCCGGCAGTTTTCAGTTACTTAATGTGCTCACTGAAGCGGAATGTTAACAGATAATATCGATGAGCGAATCCCTTGACTTTTCAGCTGACGCGCCGGTATAGCTTCCACGCTCAGTGCGCCATAACGATAACGTGACCATGGTCGTTGATGAGCAGACCGATAGCATCATCTGGCAACGTGTGGCGCATTTATTTGAGCAAGGGGAGGATAACTTTGAGGGCCGAAAAGCCCTTGGACTCAATGCAAGATTTAGGTTTTATCGCTACCAACAAGATGATTTCTTCAAGCCCCATATTGATGGTTCCGGGCCAGGAAGTCGCGTTATTAACAATACGTTAGTCTCTCAAGCCTATGATGACAGGTGGAGTGAAATGACCTTTTTTATTTTACTAAACGATGAGTTTGATGGCGGTGAAACGCAGTTTATTGTACACAAAGATAATCCAAACTTAACCGTTCGCTCGCATTCAGATACCAAGCTGGTTAATACCAATTACATTAAGTAAGTGATCTTGTTGTGCAAAGGGAAAATAAACTAGAACAAGGCGCTCGATTGAGTAATAGCTAGCTATTAGGATTGAGAGCAACGCCGTTGCCTACAAGACGTATGTAAGGGGCGCGAGCAGGACGCGGTAGCCTTATCGTTAATTTTTACCAGCACAAGTGGGCAGTTATTTACTGTAATTGGTATAACATTAGAACGCCAAGAGGGAGCGTGCTGGCGTTCCCTCATGGTCATCATCCAATGCATAGACTGCACAGTTCATTACCGATAACCAAAGGTCGCAAATATATCATTCGCACTGATGTGTTGTTTGAGGTGTAAGTTTGTTCATTTAACTGATTAGGGCTTGTTTAGACAAGGATATTTAGGCGGCGACGTTAGCGGGGGATCTTATACCGACCTAGCTTTCGCCGATAATAGCTATAAATTAAGTGCAGATTGAAGGTGGTATAAGCCGCTGCTTGGTAAATAGTCAACTAATCGGTCATGACATTCACTAATTGATTTAACCAGCCTGACGCCAAGCTCGGTTTATAAACCAGTACAACACTTTCGCGACATTGATAATCACAATCGGCAACATCAATAACACAAAACCCATATTGGATGGCGATAAGGTCTGGAATATAGGCCAGTGCCCTGCCTTGGCGCACGAGCGACATCAAAACACTAAAATCATTACAGCGAAAACCAATTTGATGCGCAACTTTATCGTCGCGCCACCCGCCAGAGCCGACGCCTCGGGTTATTCCGCAAAAAGGCGACACACTTGGGCACGCAAATGGATACGCCAATAATTGCGCATTAGAGAGCTGGGCATTGGTATACCGGTTAAATAATGGATGACTGGCGTCCGCGACAACCTTAAACAACGTCGACCCCAAAGGAATATGTGCATACTCTCCCGTTTGATTGATATCATCAAGAGCCATCTCAGTGACTAGCGCAAGATGTACGCTGCCATTAGCGAGCTGGTTAATCGCCTCACTTTCCCATTTCACACTAATATTTATTTCGCTGTTTTCTTGCGGTAATTTGTCCAAAATCTGCGGCAACCAGTGTTGAATGAGCACCGATGGCCCGGCTATGTTGATCTTAGGTGCACGTTTTGAGCCGACAAATTCGCTGACCGCTTGATCAGCTTCGTGAACGATTTTACTGGCGTAGTGCCGAAATTTTTCACCATGACGGTTCAAGACAATATTACGACCAGTGCGGTAGTTACACAAATCATTTACAGGCTCCCATACTAACAAATGATTTTTGCCATAACCGCAATAATAAAGTCATTCACTATCGACGGAAATAATGTGATGACATCAGCCGTTAATTTTACTGAAACTCATAAAGAAAAATGCCCGCTGACTCATTCAAGTCAGCGGGCATTTCAGAACTCAATGGAAACTCTATTAGAATTTAGAATATAAAACTTTACTGCGTTGATCTCTTTTTTCATTTTTAGGAATATCAAAAACAGTTAATCCACCTTGCCGTAAACCTCCAAAAACAAAGGAATCAATTTGTTTTTGAAACTCCTTTGCTTCCCAGTTACTTGTGATGATTGTCGGTCTATTATTATTTACTCTGGTCCTAATAATTTCCCCTAATTCGCCAATTTGTCCATCGAAAAGCTCTCGTTCTGCTGCACCGACTTCATCAATAAACAAAATATCAGCTTTCAATGCCTTATTTCTAGTTGCCTCTGCTAATTTAGGATCCTCTTTATGCCGCCACAAATCCCGGATTAATACATTAAACTGCTTTGCTAGGCCAACACCGCCTATTTCATTTGTAAAATGATTTACAATAGCGCAGGCCAAATGAGTCTTTCCTGCTCCATACTCGCCGCATATAAGTAAGTTTAAAGAAGGACTTTTATTAGTAACCTTGAGACCGTCAATATAATTTACTGCTTGTTCAACAAGGCGTTCTTGCCATTCCTCTTCAGCATGAAAGTTTGAGAAAGTATGAGCCGATAGTGCAACGTCTGATTCTCTCATCATTGCTGCCATATAATTTGTCTTTGTCTCTTTTGCTATTCTTTTACTATCAGCCTCGGCCTGATCATTTTGCCACGCTCTGTACTCTTCGACGCTAGCAAAAGCTGGAGTTATTTGCTCGACACCAACTCGCTTTAATAACTTACTGCGCATCTTGTCCATATCTAGTTTCATTTTTTTCATGTTACATCCCAAATGTCGGTGTCAAAACCGCCCGAATTGGATTCCAAATTCTTCTTTTCTCTACGTTCACTTCTAGATACTTTGTCCGATTCATAACGTTTTTTAGAAATTAAGAAATCCTTTTGATAACCCTTAGAGCTAGCCACCCACTTTCGCCACAGCCCGTACCATTCATGCTTAGTTTTAATATTTAAGTTGTTAACTGGAGATTTATTAGCAATGTAATGACCTGTAAAGCTGTGCCATTGTGCCTGTACATCACCGTTATAGCCAACTAAATCAGCGATACGGCTAAGCTCATAATCAAACGTTAAGTGCTCAATCTCATACAGTAACAAACTCGCATTAGAAGATTGCGTTAGTACAACATTTGTAACGGCTTCTTCTGTAGGTAAACTTGATGTTCTAAAATCGATGACCTCGTCACCTTTTTTAAAAGCACATTTATGGCATAAGGTTTGTAAGTTTTCCTTAGCGTTAGAACCACCTTTCACAAGGGGGATAATGTGATTTAGCTCTATATTCTCAACCACATAACACGACAGGCATTTAAACCCATCTCTGTTATAAACCAAATACTTTTGCTTTAGCGTTAATTTATCGATCTCTAGCTGATTCAAATTAACTTGGGGAGGTTGGGCGACAATTAAGCCGTGTTCATCGACAGTTATCATCAGGTTTTGCGACCGAAGGTAATCTACACCATTAAATTTGTAAAACTCATAATTTGGATTGTTTTCATTTGAATTCAATTTTTTTACTAAACCAGAGTCAATAAAGCTAAGCATTATCTTTTTAAATGAGGCCGCTGACAAACCAGAGCTAGTGGCCAGAAGACGCTTATTGAGCTTAAACTCATTGTCAATATCACAAATTGCTGCGATTGAGATTAATAGCGATTTTTCTTTAGCTGGGAGTACAATTAATGACGTTATAAATGTGGCTTGTAATGACATAGGAATCGGCTCTTACATTCTATAAAAGAATATTCGACAAAAAATTAGCATGTAAAATATTAAACGACGCTCCATCGCGTCAAGCTAATTTTAACATACTCACTGCTCAGTATCACTAACGGTCTACTTATTCATTTAGATTCTATGTGTCTACGCCGCACTGATAATTTTTGCCGCTTGGAGATCACTGAGTTGATTTTTAAAGCGTAAGCGCTTAATGAACTGACGTACTTACCAGGGATCAATCCTTAAGTCATAATTTCCCCATCATATCCGTACGAGGAAACATAATGACAACACTCATCAAAGCGACACAAGATCATCAATTTTGGCAAGAGCATATATCACAATGGCGTGGAACCAACCTGAGTCAGGCAGCTTACTGTCGGCACAATGGACTGGACCAGAACAGTTTTAGTTATCAAAAACGTAAAAATCAATGGCTCTGATGCCAGTAGAGACCTCTGGTTTTCTCAATTTACCCTTGCCACAAGTACTCCCGGTTAATGAATCCCTCACGCTGAATTTGACGAACGGGATGATGCTATCAGGAATAACGTCTGACAATGTGACACTGGTTAAACAACTTGCACTGGCCTTGTCATGACTCAGATAATGCGCCCGGCCATGACATTAGCTCAGATCTACCTTTACCCGCAGCCAATAGATTTTCGAAAGTCATTTCGAGGGATCTCAGCCATTATTGAATGTGAATTAGGACACAACCCGTTTGCTGGACATCTTTACGCCTTTACACCGGGCTTTGAAAAAGGCAGTAACCTTGAAAAAATAGGCATGAAAGCTCAAGACACGTCTGAGCTATTTTTTCAGGATGTACGCGTACCCAAAGAAAACCTGTTAGGTCAAGAAGGCATGGGCTTTCTCTATTTAATGCATGAGTTACCCCAAGAGCGTTTAAGTATTGCCATTAATGCCACCGCGAGTATGGAGTCAATATTTGAGCAAACAGTTGAGTATGTGAAAGATCGCAAAGCGTTTGGTAAACCAATCGCTGCTTTTCAAAATACCCAATTTAAACTGGCACAGATGGATGCAGAAGCTACCGCTATGCGCGTATTTGTTGATCGTTGCATAGAGCTCCACATTGCAGGAAAATTAGATACAGTAACAGCCTCAAAAGCCAAAATGCTAAGCACTGACTTACAATGCAAACTTATTGATGAATGTTTGCAACTTCATGGTGGTTACGGTTACATGTGGGAATACCCTGTGGCTCGTGCCTATGCCGATGCTAGAACACAACGCATTTATGGCGGTACTAATGAAATAATGAAACTGATTATCTCCCGTGAGTTATTAAGGTAAATAGCCAAACATCCAAACAGAAGGCAGTTTTTTTGACTGCTTTTTTTAAACCATTATTTTACGGAGCAAGACTTTACCTAATCGCCTTGCATCAGTTACCGCCACAATCTCTGAAAAAAGATCCATATGTGATCATGGATAGAAAAACCATGCGACAAAACATATTTGAATATAGTGAAGTTAATTATAACAAGAAGAGAAGGCGTAGTTTTCTTGGCTACTTAAGTCCTGAAAAGTATGAAGAATTAAATGTCGCTCAACAAAGTGCCCACTCTGGCTGGATCAGATCAGACATCACTAAAGCCATTAACGACTTATGTATCTAGTCTAATTTTGTTATCAAAACTCAGCATTTTTATTTTAAAATAAAATTATAAAGTAAAAATAAATGATAATACAAAAGATTCAGAGCCTGGATTTACTGATCCAAATCCACCATTTGAGATATGCCCTATTTCGCCTCTAACAGTTACATCTGACTTAAGTTCGTAATCTACGAATAAATTTGAATAATATTCTACTTTATGTCCTAACCCTTTTGGTTTATCAATAAAACCTAAGTGAAACCCAGCGCCAAATTTTAACTTATTATTAGCATAAAAATACTTATTTACCCCAGCTGAAAAATATCTTTGCCCCTCATCGCCCCAAGCAATAAATGCGACAGGTGTAATGTCATACCATTGCTTTAAACTTGGTAAGAAGTATTGTGCATGAACTGCTTGCCTATCAGCGTTATCAAATAATGCCCAGTTTGCAATACCAACCGATACCTTGATTGGGTTTTCATTTGCAAAAGTGTTAGTGCTACTTATGTATAAAATTATAATTAATAATTTTAGAATGAGTGATTTTACTATATTTTTCATACTTAATACTACTTAAAGATAAATGGAATGGTTTAGCTGTGTTCAATATTTAATAATCAATTAAAGACAATACGGTGTTCAGCTATCGTTGATTTTGCTTTGAGATATGATTCATTATCAGTTTTTACAAAAACTGAGGTTGGAATAATCTTGTTTGTAATTATCTTGGCACTATTTAATGCATCTGCTTTAAGCGGGTTATTTGTTAGTAAGTTGACC
>Ga0209395_1006511_pt1 | contig 12609 bp, 6 predicted proteins | sample GOMGulsemesocosm_3_FD_184635 | JGI IMG/M metagenome (GOLD analysis project Ga0209395, IMG submission 184635) | Methane-oxidizing microbial communities from mesocosms in the Gulf of Mexico - GOM9D Gulf of Mexico (SPAdes) (version 2) | ecosystem: Environmental > Aquatic > Marine > Cold seeps... | reverse complement strand
GAGTGAGTCGAGAGTGAATAACAAAGTAGGCACCACCGCCAACAAGTAATAAAACCATGGGAAGACCCCAGGCAAAGTTAACCAAAGTAACTAATAAATCTTCCATTTGAACCTTTTTTAAAGTGACCGCGTATTGATAAGCTGACTAATACTATATTCTAGGTTAAAGCAGATCTACAGTTATTAACGCCAGATGGTAAATAGTAATGATTACGATAATACCTTATATATTAAACAACATATTAATCTATAAAATAATTTGACAGCGCTGTCATCATTTGTTGATATTGATTATCATTTTATGTGGTTATGCCTAAATTAGGTAACTGCGAATAGCATACTCAACAAAAGAATAATTATAATGAAGAATAGCTTTCTAATTACAACAGCAGGAATAGCCTGTTTACTTACCGCTTGTGGCGGCTCATCTGAGTCAACAGCTACTACTGCACCTCAGGCTAATTTAGCTCCTTTAGTTGGGGCTGGCAGTGCGCAAACTGTTGCCTCTGCAGGCGCGGTTACTTTACTTGGAAGCGCTTCAGATTCTGATGGCAGCATAGCAACTTATTTATGGCAGCAAACATCTGGACCTACAGTAGCACTAACCAATAGTGACTCAGTAGAAGTCAGTTTTTCTGCACCACCAGAAAGCGCTAAATTAACTTTTCGCTTAACGGTAACTGATAATGAAGGTGCTACTGCGTACGACGACGTTTCGATTGATGTGAATAATAGCTCGCCGCTAGTTGAAGCTGGCAGCAGACAAACCGTTGGCTCAGCAGGCCCGGTAACTTTATTAGGTACAGCCTCAGACCCTGATGGCAGTATAACGTCTTATTCATGGCAGCAATTATCAGGGCCTGCAGTTGCAATAACCAATAATGAATCAGAAGAAATAAGCTTTGCTGCGCCGGAAGAGAGCGCTGAATTATCTTTTCGTTTTACGGTAACCGATAATGGCGGCGAATCCTCATATGATGATGTTTTGGTTGATGTAAACAACAGCTCACCTCTTGTCACTTTACTGAGCCAAGTTGAAAGTCAAATAGGGTTTACCACCACATTAACCGCAAGCGCAGTAGATCAAGATGGTCAGATTGCTAAGTATGATTGGCAACAAGTCTCAGGGGGTATTATTGAGTTAATTGACCAACAACAATCAAGCATATCTTTTAGCCCAACAAGTATGCAAAGTGATGATGTCATTTTTGCATTAACTGTTACCGATAATGGCGGGGCTGTAACAACAGTTCAAACTAAGGTGGTGATAAAACCGACATTATCGGTCAATTTACTGCCTAGTAATGAAATACATTTTAATAATTTGGGTGATATAACAAGTTGTGTCACGGTGCAATACAATGAATCGGGCCAAGTATTCGAGCGTATGGAATATCTCGATGTAGGAAACGATAACCTCTGCTTTACTGAAGATGATAGTCTATTAAATCAAGATAAAAGCTACGTTAGACATTTTGAAACCCAAAACTCTGGCTTACAACAACATCTCAACTCAGCAATCTGTAAGGGTTTTGTCCAACATGAAGTTTATAGTGAACAAACAACGCTATTAGAAAGTTACGACGCTTGTGATACAAAAAACATTGTAGATACAACTATTTGGACTCCTAGTTTCAATAAATATCATCATTTTACTTTAGGTACCTTAGCCTTTGGTGGTAGTACAACCAATTGGCCAGGTAATGTTGATAATCCAGCATCAGTCAATAGCCCTGTGATATATGGCCAATATGAAAATATCTACGATGAGACTAATCAAGACTTTCTTTACTACTTAGAGAGTGACATTAGAGGTCCTGATAATATAAGCCAAACTACTGATGATGAAATGGCTGTATGGGCGTATGTATTACCCTTTTATGATGTTCACGGTAACGCTGACTACTTCTTGCGTTACGATTTAGGTGCAGACGGGGTAGTGGCTACTGGCGATGAAACCATTTTAGCCATGTCACAAAATCACTATACTGCTAGTGGCCTGCTGGACTATGTTGTTGATTATCGCAGCGCAGGAAATGATGGTGATTGGCTAACGATAAATGACAATGATGTAGCTATGATTCGTTACCAGAAGTTTATGCCTCAATTTGAGTTATACCAAGCTAATTAATGATATGACCTTCTCTATTTGTTACAACCAGCCACTACTGCGTTATTATAAGAAATAACGCAGTAGTTACTGAATTTATCGTCAAAATAAAATAGCTCATTTAGAGTTACTTATTTCAATCAAGTCGTTTACCACGATTATCATTATTAACTAACGTAGTCGTGTTTATTTTGGCTTTAGAGTTCATATTTTTCTGCCAATCAAGACGTAAATCCCACTGGTATCTGTGCTTTGCTGATAACGGCTGAATATCTTCATCGATTGTTTCTAATACATTAGTGGCTTTGCTTAACATGGCATCACGGCCAAATAAATAACTCTGCTCTTTGACAATGGTTAAATAGGCTTTATTTAGCTGCAGAGCTCGTTCAGCTGATGGCATAATTAACTGATAAATACTATTAACCGCTTGCACCTTTTCAACGTTTACCTTGCCGTCAGGTGTAAACCAACGAGTCAGCATTTCAGTGTTTTGGCGAAACTCATCACCACCACCGACACGTTCAAAGTATGTTAAAAATTCACCTTTAGTTTCGCCTCTGTTTGGCGCGTCATGTTGGCTCGCTAAATTTTGGTAACCCCAACCGTTAACGCCGTCAACTTTTCGTGGAAAAGAAAACGTTTGGTCTAAGGTGCTGCCAATAGTTTTGTGACAACCACTGCAAAAGGCGAGCTCTTGGTCATATTGATGACGTAACTCGCCTTGTTCATTTTCAATATAACCATTTACCGTCCAGCCAAAACCGGTGTTAATGCCTTTATCACCCAGTTGCTTTACTTGCGGTAGGTTTTCAGAGTTTTTCTCTTTTTGTTCTAAATAGTATTCTGACGCTAAGCTTTGAACTGTTTTAAAGCGATGTTTTTTCATGTAACGTACTTCTTTCATGCGCGGTGCGTTATAAATTGTGCCGTCATCGTTCACACCAAGGTAACGTACTGTATGGAGAAACTCAGTATCTTGCGGGTATAGAGTGTGTGCTAATTTGATATTACTGGCGTCACCAAGGTAATTATTTTGTCTGTTGATAATATCAATACGCTGAGTTAACACATTATCGCCATTTAAATCTACGCCGATATTCTTTTCAGAAACAGGTGGTAGTGTGGTGTGTTGTGTTGCTTTCATTGCCATTTCGACCAAGGCTAAATTGGCAAAATATACATCTTGAGAGTACTGGCCATTATGCTCTCTAAACGCTTTAGGTAATCGAATCATGGCATCGGAAGTTGAGCCGTTAGTTGGCCAAAATGTGCTCGGGAATGGCTTGTAATTAAAGGCAACCCAATGGCTACCATCTTTTGCTAGTCCTTGTTGGTTAAATGCTTTTTCTGGGTAAGCGAGGTTTTTAATGGGCGTATATTCACCACGCCAGTTTTTATCTTTTTGCTGTTTTTCGATAAAGTCAGTGTAATTATCTTGCTTGGCCCAATGTTGTATTTGTTGGTCAGAGATATTTTTTATTAATGGCCTTCTATCTACAAATAAGTTTTTCCAGTGATTGGTCACACCTAAATCTGAAAATTGATATTCACCTTGCAGCGAACCATCGTTCATCTTATTCGTCCGTTTTTTATCATCAATATTGGTTTGGTGACATGCATAACAAGGGTTATTAACGCCATCTGTTTTTGTGTAACATTGTGGCGGAATAACGGTTTCATGGTTATACACCTCACCATGTTCAATGTAAGCCATGGCAGGAATATTATTACCCTCTTGATAAGGAAATTGCTTTGTCGTTACCTGGTCAATACTTAGCACCTTATGTTCTGAGGCATGTTCCGAAACATGTACTGAGACATTTTTTGAGATGGGTGTGTTGTCGTTACAGGCACTAATAACTAACGTTAGCGCTATCATTGCTAGTGAAGATAAAGCGCTTTTTTTTGTGTGTGTTGAGTTTAATAAAATAATCATAAGTCAGTCTGGAAGTCGTTATTTATCTGCTTTAAAGCTAAAGCTATAAAAGAGGGTAGTAACCGAGGCAACGTCTTACTTCGGTTACTGATCTAATTCGTAGAAGTTAAATTTCTAACGAAATTACTTAGATTTAGGGTCATACATCCATAAGGTATTATTTTCTTGGAAGCCATCTTCACCAATAATAATGCGGCCATCTTTCATCACAATGACATTGTCTGGTTGAGATAGTTGATTAACATCACAACGCTCAGCGCCCGTTAAACTTGAACGGTAAGTACCGCCCATCACAACAGGGTCTATGCGGCTGATATTATAATTTTCTTCAAGTTTAGAGCGATAAACACCACCGCAATCTTTAACACGTGCCGATAATTGAATATCACCTTCACCGTCAATCATGGTTTTATCTATATCAGCAATGCCGTAATACATGAAGGCTTGCATGACATCTTCACCAGCAACGGCTTCTTCTTTACCTACAGCCTCTAATGCGCGATCATGATTAATGCTAATACCTTCAAGCTTACGCCATTCCGCGGTCGCGCCTTTCATTTTGGCTGCTTGACGTGATTCTAAAAATGCTGCACGGTCATCCATCGGCTGACCTGCAGTTACTGTGCTACCACCATTTTCAATACTTGGATAAGTCGCGTCGCCATTTGCCCAAGCTTGCACGTCTTCAAGAGTCATGTAGCTAGAGCGACCCGTATCATAGTCATCTTCATCAATGCCGTCATACTCAGAAATCCATGCTTCAATCGTAGTGTTATCGCCTCTAGCAACTTCAATCCAAGTGACATCAAATCCTGTTGTAGCAGGCTCTGAACTCGCTTTATCTTGTTTTAACTTAGCCCCATAAAGAATACCTGAACTTAAATCTTCAGGGGTATCAGCAATAAATTTAAATAACACACCACCGGTATCATCTTGTGATGCATAAACCGTTTTTCTGTCAGGCATTACTGTTGAGTTTTCATGTTCATAACGACCAATAGTGTAGTGTTTAACTACGACAGGATCTGCACTGGTTGGCTCGGTAATCTCAGCGATGTAACCATAACGATAAGGGTTAGGAAAGTCCGGTGCAGTTAACGCTTCAATACCATCAGTATTAGTATTTGATGGGTCGTTCCAGCTTGGCGAGGTGGTTGAATCGACAGTGGTATTAACAATCCATTCTTCTGATGTTAATGGCGTGCCCCACGGAGATACTGAGCCAAAACAGTTGGCAGCAGTTCCGCCTACTTTGGAAAAATCAACCATCATAGCTTCTTTTACAGACCAGCTACCAAAGTCATCTTTTTCAATTTTCATACGGCTCATTCCACCAGGGTAAGATTCCCAGTTAGTGAATAAGTAACCTTCACCTTCGCCGGTAGAGACAAAACCATTAAAGTCAGGGGCATTGTTTTCAATGATTTTTTCATCAGTGATAATACCGTAATGAACGCCGAGACCTTTCGCTAAACCTTTGTCGCCAAGCTCAGCAAAAATATCGTTGGTTTGACCCAGTATTTGATATTCACCTAATGCCGAGATAACAGTTTGACGTTCAAAGTCACTGGTAGGTACCGGTGAGCTCACCACATTTTTTGGCAGGTTATTAAAGTTTACCCCGCGTAATACACCAACAGTACCTTTATTAAAAGCTTTACCGTTTACCTTGTCAGTTTCAATATTAGCGTCTGATGGATGTTGTACATTAAAGAATAAGTCACCTTCATCAGTTAGAAAGGCGCCCGTTACTTCAGCGCCTGCAGGAACAGTCGCTAAGCGTGTTAATACTGGTGTAGATGGTATAACAACAATTGGCGCATCTGCGCCATTCGTTCCATCAGTACCATCAACTCCAGGAGCACCATCGTCACCATCACATGCGGTTAACGCAAGTAAAACAGACAGTGATAATAATGATAGTTTGGTTTTATTATATTTTTTATTGTTACGTACGATTGTGGACATTGCTCTTCCTAATTTTTTGGACATAAATTTTTTGTACCACTATTTAAAGCAGCAGTAATAAAGGACAAAAAGAGTATGAAAGTGAATATTTACAAGCGCGTGACAAAAATGTGACGCTTTAAAGTAGGATTTATTACTAGGTAAAAATAAGTTAAGGGGTCGATGATAAATAAACTTACCGGGGCACCGATAACCTATGTGCATTACTATTAATTCTAGCTGGTATCGTTAAATTGCGGACATACAGCTACGAAGAGATTAGTAGATAATACTTGTTTGTTTTATCAACGAATGCTATAAAAATAGCAGCAATAAAAAATATAGATTAACAATAGGTTTGATAATGGACTATCGAGAGTCAACAGTGAGTTTAGGCATTACAGACAAATTAATTTGTCCTTGTTGCGGTAACCAACAACACAGTGTTAATTCAGTGATAACTTACAGCTTTTATTTTTTTGAATACTTACCTATTTTCCCGGTAAAACGTGATACTCGAGTACAATGTTTACAATGTCAAAACCTTGCAGAGGTTACGAATAATACTTCAGATAAAAAACTGGTTTTTTCTGATTTCAGTTTGGCATTTTTTAATAAATTGCGCTTGCTCAGTACTTTTACGGGCAGCATTATTCTCATCCTGCTGCTCAGTTATTACTTTTCGGAAGAACAAGAAAAACACCGTCAGAGTCAAACGTATATCGATGCGCCTAAAATTAACGACTTTTATTATTTAGACTATAGAAAAACCTCAGGAAACCAACGTCCAAATCACAAATACCGTATTGCTAAAATTGTTGATATTACGGGTGACACAGTATCGCTTACTTACGGTAATTATTTTTACCCATTAAAAAATTCTTTGAGCCATGCTGTAAGTTTTGGACAAAGTGCAAATTTTGATTATTTTGAGAAGCAGCGGCAGAATTTTTCCTTCGCGGAATTAGATAGCTTGTTTGAACAAGGTTTTATCTATCGTGTAGTGCGGCCAGAGTTTACTGGAATAGGTCTAAATATAGCTGTTTATATGATTGATGGTATTGCTGTGACTAATGCGGCCGTGGTGAAAGAAAAATGGCACTATATACCCGGAAAGCGCGAAAATACTCAAGGCGTAGCTCATCTTAAAGCAGAATACATGGATGATAGGTTTGAGAAAGCCTTTGTATTATTGAAAAAATCAGCAGAATTAGGCTATGCCCCAGGACAAACCAACTTGGCTGAACTCTATTTAACCTTAACAGACATTGAAGGAAACGGCGATATTGAAAATGCTGCTCATTGGTTGTTTCAGGCCGCTTTGCAAGGTTATCAGCCAGCAATAGAAAAATATCGCGTGATATGTGAATTAGAAGAAGCTTGCAATATTGAAGATTTTTACCGTGCTTTAAATGAATCAGGCAGCTACAGAATAAATTAAAATATTGACCCTCTATCCCCTCAGAGGCCACTATTAAAATAAAGCGATCGGTGACAAATATAAGTACTAGTATATTGTCATCGCCTCGTGATACCTAGCAGTACTTTGGCCTGAGTAGTTTGCCTTATTTTGAAATATTACTTACTGCTATTTAATCCTTTCTGTCTATTTTACTCCAGTTCTTGACGAATACGATTGAAAAGCTTAATCTTATTGTAGTGCAATAAGTAGGCAGATCGTCACTTAACTCGCTTTATATCAGAGTTGAAAAGGTCTGTTTTTGTACTTTTGTTCCTTTAGTTTTTTTTATTTTTTGGAACATGAATGTTGAGTTGGAAGCTTTAATTTTTTTAAAGTTTTGTTTTTTTTAACGAATATGTAACAAGGATGATTTTGTTTTTTAGCTGAAAACATTAGAGTATCGTAGCAACCTAACCTAAATATATGATTTGAATATTTTCAAATGTGGTTCATGTAAAAGATAAGGTATAACGACTAATGAGCAGTGTAATAAGTCCCCACCTAGTAAAATTTACCAAGCAAATATTAAGTTTAGTTCCTTATGCAAGTAACGATAGACTCGATTACCTTGTCCAAAAACTGCTGCCTGAAGAAAGTACTGGTCAACATCTTGCCGTTAAAAATGAAATAAAAAAGCTGGCTCAACAAGCGACTAAACCGATTGATTTACGATCATTTTTTTCTAATTGCGAAAAGGTTGAACATAACAAAATTACTCATCACCTCGATTTGATAGGTAAAGAGTACTTCAATAAAAAACTTCTGGAATACCAAAACCTTTACACAATAGCCATATACCATGAAGTTATCGAAGATGCGCAAGAGAGAGCTGCCAATAAAAAAAATCACGACATTAATGAAAGTAATGACAATTCAAATGATGTAAAACTTTCACAGTTCAAAATTGATAAAGCTGAACCAAAACCATTAGTTAATAAAAATCGAATAAATCATGAAGTAAAGCAACTTAACTCATCCTGCAAAGTCTTTATCAACCCAATTATGGGTATGACCTCCCAAGGAAAAAAAGAAGTTGGGATAACGGCTAGTATTGAGAGAATGAGTAATATAAAAGTTGTTATTAAAACACCGACAAAGCTTGAAGATATAAAATCGAATAAAGTGTACTTATGGCTGTATGATCATCATGAAGAAGTCGACTTCAATAAAGAGCTTGAACTTGGATTTGAGATAATTGACAGTCAAATCTCCTCTGAAAACTATCGTTTTGAATACCTTTTGAAATTTTCTGCTCCACTAACCGAGAAGCAAATGCGGGTTTTGTTTTTAAATTATTTGATGCAAAAAAAACGAGCAATAATTGGTCCTACCGAGCTATTTATCAAACCCTTATTTGATTCAATTACTTCTAAGGGATATGAGCAGTTATACCTAAATAAAACTCATGATATTCCGCTACTTTGTTATAAAAGTGATAATGCGTGGCACGCCAAGGTTGCAATGAAAACCTCGGGAAATGATGAATTATGGCATTTTTTCAGCGATAATCAGAAAAACTTTACTCTACCTGTGTTACTGGGAAATAAAGATATTCAACGTGCCTTAAATGAACGAGAAATGGTTGATAAGTATGCCTTCATATTAAAATCTTACTTTGAAAAAAACTGCACATATTCACTTATTTGGTACGATGATTATATTAAAGATAAGAAGGTTAAAGCTGTTTTTAATCGTTATTTTAAAGAAGGCTTATTTAGAGTCATTAAAATATCGTCATCGTACATTAACTCTAAAGAAGACGCTTACGTCCCCTCCGCATTACCTTGTCATGTTCACCCTAAAATGGCGGTATTAAATAGGACTCCTCCTAAAGCTGCTCTAGATATGATTGCTGGTTGTGACCATATGCTTACGGTTTCAGATATTACTAGTTTATATGAAACTGTCTATCAACCGGTGAAGGGAGAAGTCAGCCAATTAAATGCCCTTTTACCAAATCGTTATCAACTTAGTGCTATCGATGAACTTTCTAGCACTGAAATAGTAACGGCCGAGAATGACGAAGCAAGAAGTGAAGACCGCTTTTTATTATCATTTAAGGTGGCGATAACACGCTGTAATAATGTTGTGACAAGTATTCAAGGTGAAACTCAAAATATTTCTATTCAAGGTTTATTAGTCAACTTTTCCGAGGAAACCAAATTTAAAGCAGGGGAGGAGATTGAAATTGAATTAATCGTACCTTTTGCTGAACAAGATAGAACACTTAAAAAGCAAAAGTATATTGTTTTAGGTTATGACGGCCAAGGGGCTGTTAGGTTATTGATGAATGCTATTGAAAGTAAGCACTTAGCTTGCAGAGCCATAAGAAAATACCTATACCAGCACATTGATACTATTGAGGCGTGTGGTAAACGTGGTAGTCGTATTTATGGGCTACAAAAAGCTATGAGAAATATATACGCTCATAACCATTTTTCTGTTCCATTTTACTTAAAAGCGACAAAACACCAACAATATATTAATGCCGCGAGTTTTAGTGGTAATTCAGCGCTAAAACATCTTATTTATAAAAATGAGAGCAGTGAAGATATTATTTTAAACTTGTTGAGTAATAAGAAATTTAGAGAGTCATGTTTATCAATCATAGCGGCCATTTCCCATCAAAAGTTATCTGCACGAGCTTTTTATATTCTTGTTTTACCAAAAGAAAAAAATAAAGATGAGGACTATTCGTTTTGGTACCGAGATTTATCAGTGTTAAAAAAGTCGGCACAATTACAACAGTATATGAATAAGGTTTCTAGTCACGGGCAACCTGCAATCTTAAAGGTTGAACTGAAAAAGACTAATAAAACGCAAAATATGCATTACCGTGACGAAATAATGTATTTAAAAAGTTTAGATAAAGAACTAGCGACTGATCTTGAAGTCCAATTAGAAAGCACCATTGGTATTGGAGAAGTGACAGACTTAACAGATATTGCGATTGATATGATTAGCAATGCTGCATAATTACCTTTAAATAAAGATCTTTAAAATAATTATTAGCAAAACTTTACATCTAAAGTTAAATTCAGCTAAATAGTTGGGTAAGGCTGTGGATGTCTGTCCTTTAAGGCGTCACCGCCAAGTTGGATACTTAAAGGGGAACGATTGCCCCCTTTTATTCAAATCAATCTGGTCTAGCAATGTTTTAAGCTATGATTGTTCTAGTATTTCACGTTGTTCAGCAACTTCTATACGGATATCAAAGTCACGCGGCAAGCTCTCATTGCTATAATCAAACGCTATCACTTCAGTAACATTATCATCTATTAAATGTATTTTTTGATTTTCCATATTTTAATAACCTCTATTATGAATACTTAGCCTTATGTAGTATTTCTACGTAATAACAAGTTAAATGTAGCATATATTTAATGTAATTCAATGAAATGTAGTAAAATAACAACATTATCACTGTGGTGAAGAGCATAAACACTCTAAAGATATGGTTGAATAAACAGGCTTACTATTTGAATTTCCTGCTAAATGCACATCATGAAGATTTTAACTGGGATAATTTGATAAGCCCTTCGGGTATAATTACTTTTGGCATGTATTTACCACCGAGAAATCAAGCGGGGAGTTAACTTCTAAGTCTTTAAGGGCAGGTAAATAGGGGGTTCTGAAGAATTAGGTAGTAAATTATTGAGTGTTCGGATGATATGCTTTACCGATTATTAACTTAAATTTTGTGATATTTTATTGAGTAATTCATCGAATTTAAACGGCTTTAGCATAATATCATCCATGCCTGAGGCCACACTACGCTCACCAATTTCACTTGAGGCACTTGCTGATAGCGCAAAAATTAGCGTGTGTTGGCCATCGACCTCCAATTGCCTAATTTTTTCTGTTGCTATAAAACCATCCATTACAGGCATTAGACAATCCATTAGGATCACATCAACCTTGTTATTGATGAACTGTTCAATCGCCTCTTCGCCATTCTCAGCTTCAATGATTTTTACTTGAGAGTTATCAAGTGCCATGGCGGCAATTTTACGGTTTATCCGATTATCATCAACAATGAGCACAGTTTTGTTCTTCATTGAAACAGGCTCAGTTTTTAATTCGGGTATTGGGTTTACAGGTGTTGAATGTGCGCAAGTAGCTAGAGACAAACTAAAGCTAAAAATACTGCCTTCACCTAAATTACTTTGTACTTCAATTTTGCTATGCATCAACTTGACCAGTTGACTACTGATGGCTAAACCTAAGCCTGTTCCGCCGTACTCTTTGGTCGTTGAAGTGTCATGTTGATTAAAGGGCTTAAATAATTGACTAATCTTTTTTTGAGAAATACCGATGCCAGTATCGATAACAGCAAAGCTGAGTTCACATTCTTTATCATTTAACAAAGTTTGATTCAGTTCAATTTTTACATAGCCAGTTTTAGTGAACTTAATGGCATTATTGACTAAGTTAATCAGCACTTGCTTTAGGCGAATATCATCAACGAGAACATGCATCAACTCCTGCTCAGTAAAAGTGGCTTCAATTATCAAGTTATCACTTGTGTTAACACTGCAACTACAAACTGCGATGACATCTTGGACTAATTTTTTAAGATTAGTTTTGCTTGGATGTAACTCTACTTTATTCGCTTCTACTTTTGAGAAATCAAGCACCTGATTTATTATGGCTAAAAGCTGGTCTCCAGACCTGCCAATTGTCTCGAGTAAATACTCCTGTTGTTCTGTTAGTGAAGTCTTAGTAAATTGCTGTACCATACCTAAAATACCATTCATTGGTGTTCTAAGTTCATGACTCATTGAGGCGATGAACATGGTTTTGGCATTATTAGCGGCTTCAGATTTTTCAATTGCTTGGTCCATTAATTTTTTATGCTTAGCGGCCAAGTTGCTATGATCCTTAATCATTTTAGTCATCAACAATTCGGTGCTATTGACTATACCTTGGATCAGTACAAAAGATTTTTCGTTAATGACCGATAATTTACAACTGAAATCGAGACACTCAACTCGGTGACCAACTTTTACTTCAAGCTTAAATCTATATCTACGCTGCTTTAACATAGCGTTATTTATCCGCTGGATTATTTCTGGTTCAAATAGGCCAGTGATCGTCAGTGTGGAGGAAATGTCGTTAAACCAAAGGGTCAAAGTATGGTTGTATTCAATA
>Ga0209395_1006510_pt1 | contig 12615 bp, 12 predicted proteins | sample GOMGulsemesocosm_3_FD_184635 | JGI IMG/M metagenome (GOLD analysis project Ga0209395, IMG submission 184635) | Methane-oxidizing microbial communities from mesocosms in the Gulf of Mexico - GOM9D Gulf of Mexico (SPAdes) (version 2) | ecosystem: Environmental > Aquatic > Marine > Cold seeps... | reverse complement strand
GAAGTCAGTATTGTGAAACGTTCTTTACGTGTTGGTAAAGGGATCGGACCACGAACCTGAGCGCCAGTGCGCTTGGCCGTTTCCACGATCTCGCCAGTAGACTGATCGATCAACTTGTGATCGAACGCTTTAAGGCGGATACGGATTCTTTGGTTTTGCATTACACCAAACTCCAATCTAAATTTACACGACAAAAAAAGCCCCTCACACATTCATATCTAAAAGATTGAAAGCGGAGCGCTATTTTCACTAATTCGACCCCCTATCGGGGCCGCTGTTGCAAACCCAACCTTGCGGTTGGCACTTGATGAGATATAACCTAATTAAAAGCTTCTCAACAAGCGGACGCATATTATATGTGCAATTATGTAAATACACAAGCTAAAAATACGTACGTTTTCTATTTTATAACCTGACTGCTAATTGCTGCCAAGCTAACTTCGATTCTCTCGAAGGATGGTCGCATATCATACAGCCTTTGCTAAATACATCAAGCAATAAATTAGCGGTTCAATAACAAACCGCTAATGCTGTAATTTCGACTAGCTAAAACTAATTGTACCGCGACCGCCACGATTGCCACTGCTGCGCTTGTTAGCACCGCTTTGTGATTCACTATTACCAGACTTATGGCGTGGATTACTGCTTTTTGGCTTATGACCGCGGGCATTCTCGCTGCTTCGTTGACCATCTTGATGATCAGCATGCGGCTTCTTCGGACGCGCTGCTTTAACAGGACGAGTATCTAGCTCAGTAACCGGTACTTTATGGATCGGGTCAAAAGCTTCGATTGGGCGACGTTCAATAACTTGCTTAGTTAAGCGTTCGATATCTTTTAGTTGCTTCATTTCGTCATTACTGACTAATGACACTGCTTCGCCCGTTGCGCCGGCACGGCCAGTACGGCCAATACGATGAACATAATCTTCAGCAACATTAGGTAAATCAAAGTTAACAACATGTGGTAACTGGTCAATATCAATGCCACGTGCCGCAATATCAGTTGCCACTAAGATTTTAACTGAGCCATCCTTAAAGGCAGCCAACGCTTTAGTACGTGCGCCCTGACTTTTATTACCATGAATAGCAGCTGCGGTAAGGCCCTTGCTTTCTAAATGCTTGGTTAAACGATTGGCGCCGTGTTTAGTACGAGTAAATACCAAGACCTGCTGCCAATCATTTTCTTTAATCAGGTGAGTTAACAAGGCCGACTTACGGCTCTTATCAACTGGACATAACCACTGTTCAACACTTTCAACGGTTGTATTAGCCGGGCTAACCGAAATTTCAACCGGATTATTGATCATACCTTTGGCTAGCTTTCTGATGTCATTTGAGAACGTGGCAGAAAACATCAAGTTTTGACGATTCTTTGGTAAAATATTAAGGATTTTACGAATGTCATGAATAAAGCCCATGTCTAACATCCGATCCGCTTCATCAAGTACTAATACTTCGAGCTGGTTAAACCGAACAGCACGTTGGTTATAAAGATCCATTAATCGACCTGGCGTCGCCACTAATACGTCGACCCCTTGGCGTAATTTCATCATTTGCGGATTAATTTTAACCCCACCAAAAACTACCGCTGAACGTAATGGTAAATGCTGACTATAAAGTGAAACATTGTCAGCAACCTGTGCTGCTAGCTCGCGGGTTGGGGTTAAAATAAGTGCGCGAACCTGATTGTTTTGTGCCCGTTGGCCTTGTGACAGGTTTTGCAAGATTGGTAAGGTAAAACCGGCAGTTTTACCCGTGCCCGTTTGCGCAGCAGCCATTACGTCTTTACCATCAAGTACCGCAGGAATAGCTTGTGCTTGAATAGGAGATGGTGTGTCATAACCTTGTTCGGCAACGGCCTTTAAGATTTCAGCGGATAGGCCAAGGGTATCAAAACTCATAAGTTGTCTCTTTATATTGCCATGACATAGTCCATGGCATTAACGAACGGCGACCGGATTATCTAAGCAGTATAGATCGCCAATCGACAAAAGGCGTGTAGTCTACAGTAACTCCTCATTAAGTGTTAGCGATAACAGCCGACGCCAGATAATTACCAAGGCCAGCACATTATAATTTAAATATCGGCGTTTTATTTAAACACTGTTGCCGTGACATAAGAACTCGGGCCTAACATATTTTGCTTTTATACAGCCTTTTCCTTAGAATCTGCGCACTTTGCTTTATTAAGTCGCTAAAAACCGATGGATCAATTATTTTTTATTACTGACTCTAACCTTGAACAGCTAGAGCTAGTGTTTGCCCCTGCTATTATAGGGATCAGCTATATGTTGGTGATAGCGGCAGAGATAGGTGACAAAAGCCAGTTAGTCTGCATGGTTCTTGCCGCTCGCTATCGCGCTGGGCCAGTTGTGGTAGGCGCAATTGCCGCCTTTGTTTTTTTAAATTCGATGGCCGTTGTGATCGGGCTGACATTAACCCAGTTAATAGAATTGAAATACCTCAGTGTGGTGGTTGCCGTGATGTTTTTGGTCTTTGGGATCCAGACATTGCGCCACATCAATCAATCTGAAGATCAAACTGAGACGGTAAATTTTTCAGCATCTCGGCTCGTACTAACGACTTTTGTATTAATTACGGTTGCTGAATTTGGCGATAAGACCCAGCTCGCCGTCGTTGGGCTTAGCACAACACAGCCAGCCCTTTCTGTTTGGATCGGCGCAACGCTAGCACTAATATCGACCACCCTGCTCGGTGTTTGGTTAGGTCGCACGCTGTTACAGCGGATTTCGATGACGTTGTTACATAAGGTAAGTGGCAGCTTGTTTATTATCTTAGGGTTAACCGCTGGCTATCAGGCATATCAGCTGTTTAGATAAATCGTAACGGGCCAGTCAATGACCAGCCCATTAATCAAACTAACCATTGAGTTAATTACAAACTGTAGCCAGACTCTTCATGCTCTGAAATATCAAGCCCAGTCATTTCTTGCTCGACATCCACCCTTAAGCCATTGGTAAAGTAAGCCACTATTTTAAATAAAATCCAGCTGACCACTGCGGTATAACCAAAAGTTGCGACAACCCCAATTACCTGCACCCCAAATTGTTCGGCCATAGTTTCATTGCCAGCGGCAAAACCATAACCACTAAACACACCCAATTGAGTTGAGCTAAAAATGCCAGCTAATAAGGTACCTAGAATACCGCCGACACCATGAACGGGGAAAACATCAAGCGCATCATCAATCTTTAGTTTTTGTTTGATATAAACTGTGGCATAAAAACACACGATCCCAGCTAATAAACCAATAACCAGCGCCCCACCAGGGCCGACAAAACCAGAGGCCGGTGTTATCGTGCCCAATCCGGCAACCATACCAGTAACTATGCCTAGCACACTTGGTTTACCGAATTTTTTCCATTCAATTGCTGCCCACGTCATTGCGCCCATTGACGCTGAGATATGAGTAACAATGATCGCCATTGCAGCGTCGCCGTTTGCAGCCAAGGCGCTGCCGCCATTAAAGCCAAACCAACCAACCCACAACATGCCAGCACCTGTGACGGTCATAGTCATGTTATGTGGCAACATTGCTGTCGTTGGAAAACCTTTACGTGGTCCAAGCATTTTTGCCGAGACCAAGGCTGCGACACCGGCTGTTATATGCACCACAGTGCCGCCAGCATAATCGTATAAGCCCAATTGCGCTAACCAGCCACCGCCCCAAACCCAGTGGGTTATCGGCGCATAGACTAATAACATCCATGCGGCACAAAATAACAATACTGCAGAAAACTTCATGCGCTCAGCAAAACCACCAATAATCAACGCTGGGGTTATTACCGCAAAGGTCATTTGAAATAACATGAATAAGGGTTCAGGAATATCGCCAACTAAATCATCGCGGCCAATACCAGCTAATAACACCTTATCAAGACCGCCAATAAAACCATTGCCGCTGTCAAATGCCAGTGAATAACCAATCACCAGCCATAAAACAGAGCCAATCGCAGCAATTGAAAAACATTGCATCAAAATCGACAACACATTTTTACTGCGGACCAAACCACCGTAAAATAATGCCAAACCTGGTAAGGTCATAAATAACACTAAAGCAGACGACGTTAATACCCACGCGGTATTCGCACCATTTAACGATTCTTGTTGCGCGGTTGCACCAAATGAAAACAAACAAAAAACAACGGTTAAAAACTTTACCAACATCATCATTTAAATCGCCTCCGGACCTTCTTCTGATGTCCGGATCCGGATAACCTGCTCAAGTTCTGTCACAAATATTTTGCCATCACCAATCTTTCCGGTATGGGCGGCTTTAACAATCGCCTCAATCACAATCTCTTCACACTCATCGGTAGTCGCAATTTCAAGTTTTACCTTAGGTAAAAAATCAACGACGTATTCAGCACCACGATATAACTCGGTATGACCTTTTTGGCGACCAAAGCCTTTAACTTCCGAGACAGTAACGCCCTGAACACCAACATCAGCTAATGCTTCTCTTACATCATCAACTTTAAAAGGTTTTATAATTGCAGTTATTAGTTTCATCGCACATTCCATTATCGTTAGGTGAAAGACATTTAATGCAGGATTTAAACCACAACAAATTTCCCTTTAAAATCAACTAAATAGAACAACAACACTTTATCGAGCCCATCATAGCGCACCAAGGTAGGGCGCAATTAGGAGTTATTTGACCCATTACCGTGCAACAACTAAGCAGATTGAGCCATTTTAGCGCGCCTTGCACGTTATTGGTGATCCATCATTACCGCCGCACGCCGAATCACTGATGATTGCTTATCGAAATCAACATGCTATGTTTAAGTAAGCGAAGGTACGCAAATAATAGACGGGAGCGCTATCATGATGATAATTTTCGGCGAACAAGAAGTCAGTTCAGATCTCGACAAAGGAACGCTCGAGTGTCCTGTCTGCCAATGCCAGCAAGCTTTTTCTCATCAGCAAACCCAACCGTATTTCTATGTGTTTTTTATAAAAACCTTTAAGTTATCGCTAAAAAGTGATTTTTTACTCTGTCGCCATTGTGGCTCTTGTTATGATCCGCAACGGCTTGAGTCTCCGAGTGAGCATCAGCAGGCCATTGATAAAATGGTGCTGTTACGGGTGCTGTGTTATCTCGCGACAGGATACGGCGATACCACTTACAGCCGCCAACGTTTAATCGATATCTATTTCGAACATACCCAAATTACTATTAGCGACAGTGACATTACCAATCAAATGATCGCCATTGCTAACGGTCAAAGTCCGACCTTACCTTACCTGCAACAGCAAAAAATTTTCCTGAGCCACCAAGCCAAACAAAAAATAATTTTAGCCAGTTACCAATTTGCTAATCAATCGTGCTTGATGGAGCCAACGGATCAAGACAGAATCAATCAAATTGGCGCAAACATCGATGTATTACTGCCCGAAGTAGAGTATTTAATCGGGTCAATCACCAGCCATTAATTGCAACAGGCTTAATGATCAGGTTAATTTGCGCTACAATTGTTTCTTTTTATTCGGAACATCCTGATGCAATTAGACCAAAAAACTCAAGATCAGTTAGACGCTGCCGCCTTTCGTCGCCTGCTTAAGCACCTTGACCACAACAAAGATGTTCAAAATATCGATTTAATGATTTTGGCCGATTTCTGTCGTAACTGTCTCGGTAAATGGTATAAAACCGCTGCCGACGAACAAGGCGTTGAGATGTCGGATGAACAAGCCCGAGAGCGAGTTTATGGTATGCCATACTCGCAGTGGAAAACCGATCATCAATTACCTGCAACGCCGGAACAGCTGGCCGCCTTTGCTGCAAAAAAATCATGATATTAAGCCAGCACCAGCAACAACTGGTCGAGTTATTTGCCAACCAGAGGAGTTGGGAAGATCGTTATCGGATGATTATGCGTTTAGGCAAGGCCTTGCCTGCGTTAGACGATGAGCAAAAAACAGATGATCGACTGCTTAGTGGTTGCGAAAGCAAAGTCTGGTTTATCGGTCATTACGACCAAGCTAGCATGCACTTGAACCTAACTATAGATTCCGACGCTAAGATAATTAAGGGCTTAATTTCAATTATCATTAGCGCCCATCAAGAGCTAACATTCGAACAAGTTCAACAGTTTGATTGCGTCGAATTTATCGAACAACTCGGTTTGCTTAGCCATTTAAGCCCTTCTCGTGGCAATGGCATTAAGGCAATTATAGAAGCGATTAGGTTATTGCAGCCACCCGCTTAGCTCGTTGGCTCTTTAACTTGAGTTAACTTACTAATCACCCGCGCTACGGCAACAAATCCAAAAGTTGCCGTCACCACGGTGGCAGCACCAAATCCTGACGAACAATCCATTTTCATTGGCCCATCAGTTTGAGATTTCTGCTGGCACACTTCGCCATTCGCGGTCGGATAAACCAACTGCTCTGATGAAAAGACACATTCAATTTGAAAGCGACGTTTAGGGTTTTTAGTAAAGTTATGAAAGCGCCGTAACTCATTTCTAACTTTAGCAGCCAGTGGGTCTTGATATGTTTTGGCTAAATCGGCCACTTGAATTTTAGTAGGATCTTGCTGACCACCGGCCCCGCCGACGGTAATAATCTTAATTTTGTTGCGCTTACAATAGGCTAATAAGGCCACTTTAGCCTTGATGCTGTCGATCGCATCAATCACATAATCAAAGTCTTTACTGATTAATTGAGCTAGGTTGTCCGGGTCGACAAAGTCTTCAACTTGATTAACCACACATTCGGGATTAATCGCCTTAATCCGCTGTGCCATCACCTCAACCTTTGATTGACCGACGGTGTCGACGGTAGCATGGATCTGACGATTGGTATTAGTGACACAAATATCGTCTAAGTCAATTAAGGTGATTTGACCTATCGCGCTGCGTGCTAACGCTTCTGCCGCCCATGAGCCAACACCACCAATACCGATAACACAAACATGCGCTTGCGCTAACTTTGCTACGGCCTGCTCACCATAAAGCCGCTTGGTGCCACCAAAACGAAGATCAAACTGACTAGACATTACCATCCACCAATACTGTACTACTAAAATTAAGTGGGGCATTATCCTCGTTTTGATTATCGAACGCCAGCATCATCTGCGCAGAGTTAGCACTAGCGCAGATGATGCTCACGCAGCCATTTATTAACGACAGTTTAGGCTGATTTTTTCCAGCAATGACATCGCAATATTATTGTCATAATACGCTGCTTCATTAATAAATGAGCCATACACCGTTTGTTCACCCTGATAGCATACTTCTTCGCCCGCAAAGGTGACAAAAATCGGCTGACCAGGAACAATAGCTGCAAAATCCTTATCTTGAATATCGCGATGGATCATACCAGCACGTTCACCCGACTCGGTCAGCGGTAAGTAGATGCACTCAAGGTAACGATATGCGTCAACGGTTTCAGGCAGTTCAGGTAAGCGGCCAGTATTATCAAGCTCAATAAAATCAAGGATCAGTGAGGTCATTCTTTCGCTTTGCTCAAAAACATCATGGCGGATCACCGATTGTGGCACCGGTCCAACTTCAACCATTACGCTCATTGGCGCAATGCTCGAAAGGAAATGATGCTCGTCATTGGTTTTATGATCTTCATCGCAACAGATCACCAATTGTGGCATATGCATTTTAACGTAAGCGGCCAGCTGACTATAAAACTTACCTTTAGCGGTCAATAATAACGTTGGCCCCATATTCGACGTAGTCGTATGCAGGTCAATAATAAAGTCAACTCGCGCGTCACCTTTAGGCCCAAGCAACTCATTTATTTCTTTAGCTCTAACTTCTTCAACACTGGTTAAGCCCGGCTGCGCTAACTCATCACGATTAAAACGTCGGTTAAGATCATTATCGACATAACGTTTATTTTCTTGATGCGCCTGAGGGTTACCAAACAAAGTTTCGGTAACAAAGCTATTACGCTGGATTAGCTCTGGATTTGCTTGCCACTTTTTTAGCAGGTAAATGCCAGTGAACTCATTGCCATGAGTACCGCCTACAATCGCTAACTGTTTGATCATTTATCTATCCTTTATCGTCGATGACTCAGTACATATTTACTTTGTTACATCTTAACCAATTTTTATCCACTTTATTAATACCTATTATGGTAAGTAATTACAATTAGTTATAAGTAAAATATTCTCTTAATTAGGCGGATAAACTTAACATATAATAAAGCACATTAACTATCTGCAGCACACTTAATACTTGCAACATTGGCTTAAGCACACGTTTAATCGGCAAGTGCCACTGCAGCATCAATGACGAAAACTCGTGATCATGGGCTTTTTTAGCTAAAGCGATAGCTATTAAGCTGCCAAGAAATATAATCCACACTTCCAACGATAAAATCACCGCAAAGGCTGCATAGAAAAATGTCATCTGTGCGCTAAAGTGCTGACTCTCTTGAAATATAGGCACACAAGCGGCCAAATATGCCCAACCGATCACCAACCATAATTTGGTTAATACCGTATATTTATCTGTTGCAGCAACCTCACCTTTAAGACCAACGGCAACCCCCAATACCCCCCATACCAAAGCAATAGAGGGAAATACTTCTAAATAGTTCATCTAATCAATAATCCTTAAAAATAATCTGCCCGCTGTTGATAAGCACGACCAATGTGCTCAATCAACAATCTGACCTTCTCAGGCTGATGGCGAGTATAAGGATAAACAGCGTAGATCCCTAACGAACGTGGTTGATAATCGGTTAATAGCGCAATTAAATCACCATTACACAAATCTTGATATACGCAACAACGTGGCACATAAACGATACCGCACCCAGCCAATGCCGCTTTTCGTAACGCCTGTGCATTATTGGTCGAAAAATTTCCTGAAATTCTAACCGAATGCTCTTGGCCATTTTTTCTCAAGCGCCAATCACATGCCCCTTGGGCCTGATAAGCATAAGCAAGGCAGTTAAACTGGGTCAAATCTTCAATGGTTTGTGGCTGACCATTAGCCGAAATGTAACTAGGTGCGCAGCACACTACCCAATTTGATTCCATCAGCGGCTTCGCAATCAAACTGGAATCAGCCAACACCCCGGTCCTAATGGCCAAGTCGAGCCCTTCTTTCACTAAATCAACAAATTGGTTTTCAAGCCGCATATCTATGGTTAAATTAGGATGCTGCTGACTAAACTGTGCCACCGCCTCAGACAATAACAGCTCACCAGAAATAGTCGGCACAGTCATTTTAATGACCCCATTCAAGCCTTGACTAAAATTACTCACAGCGCTCACGGCATCATTGACTTGACGATGAATATCTTTGGCATGCTGATAAAGAATTGCGCCGGCTTCGGTCAGGTGTAAACGTCGGGTCGTGCGGTGCAGCAGTTGCACCCCTAATTCACTCTCTAATTTCGTAATTTTTTTACTCAGGGCCGGGGTTGAAATACCCGCAATTTGGGCTGCTTTATTAAATGACTTGGCCTCGACCACAATAGAAAACAACGCGAGCTCATTAGCATTCGACATTAATTACACCGTTTTATGAAATAATAAATTAATTTACTGGCTATATATTAACAATATTTTTAACGATAAATTAAACCCTCGTTAATTTATTGCCAAAAACAGCCTAGTGTCACGACAGAACAGTTGTCAGACCAAGATGACATTATGTTTTGACCACAAATTTGTTAAGGTTAAGCACAATTAACAATCTATAAATAGTATTCCTGAATAATTCAATCCAAAGAAGGCGTAAGTATGCTGGCGAAGAAATATCAAGAATTTAGTAATCTAATCACCGAATTTCTGCCGCAGGAGCGGGTAATATCGAGCCTAGCTAAGTGCTTAGCTTACGGTACTGACGCCAGTTTTTATCGCCTAACACCACAGCTTGTCGTTCAAATAGATAATGAAGTCGAGTTAGTCAAACTCGTTATCGCTGCGCAGACGGCCGAACTCGCTGTTACTTTTCGCGCCGCGGGCACTAGTTTGTCAGGGCAAGCACAATCAGACTCAATTTTAATCATGCTAACTAATAGCTGGCGTGATCATCAGGTATTAGATTTAGGGCTAAAGATAAAGCTTGGTCCTGGCGTTATCGGCAGTGATGCTAACAAGTACCTCGCGCCTTACGGCCGAAAAATAGGACCTGATCCTGCGTCAATTAATACCTGTAAAATAGCCGGTATTGCCGCCAACAATGCCAGTGGCATGTGCTGTGGCGTCGCTCAAAATAGCTACCATACACTGGCTAGCATTCGGGTTGTTTTACACGATGGCGCAATCTTAGATACCAGCGATCACACCAGCATTGAACAATTTAAAATATCTCATGCGCCGCTACTTGCTAGTTTGAGCCAATTGTCCCAGCAAACGAAAAACAACCAACAATTACATCAATTAATTGAGCACAAATATCGGCTTAAAAATACCACGGGTTATGCAATAAACTCGTTAATCGACTTTGAAGACCCTGTCGATATATTAGCCCATTTAATGATCGGGTCAGAAGGCACCTTAGGCTTTATTTCCTCGGTGACCTACCATACCGTTGTTGAGCACAAACATCGGGCCTCATCACTGGTCTTTTTCCCTGATATCGAAACGACCTGTAATGCGGTAAAAGCCTTAAAAAAAGCCAATGTTGCGGCGGTTGAATTGCTTGATCGACGCTCGCTAGCTTCGGTTAGCCAAATGCCTGGCTTACCTGATTTTATTAATCAACTCGACAGTAACGTTGCCGCGCTATTAATTGAAACACGCGCTGCCAATCAGCAATTGTTAAATAACCAGACAACTGAGTTAGTTGAGATATTAGCGCAATTTGAACAAACTAATTGCATCGACTTTACCGATGATCCTGCGCAATACTCAGCATTGTGGGCCATTCGTAAAGGTACTTTTCCTGCTGTTGGTGCCATGCGTGAAACGGGCACCACAGTTATCATTGAAGATGTCGCCTTCCCCGTTGAACACTTGGCGGCTGGAGTTAAAGATCTGCAACAGTTGTTCGAACAATATCACTACGATGAGGCGATTATTTTTGGCCACGCATTAGAAGGCAATCTGCACTTTGTATTCACTCAGGATTTCTCAACTGAGATCGAAATAAAACGTTATCAAGATTTTATGGATGATGTTTGTCATTTGGTCGCGGTGGAATATCAAGGCTCACTAAAAGCTGAACATGGCACGGGTCGAAACATGGCGCCATTTATTGAACTGGAATGGGGGCAGCAAGGTTATCAGCTAATGCAGCAGATTAAATCGTTATTTGATCCCAAAAATCTGATTAATCCTGGGGTCATTATTAATGACGACCCTAAGGCGCATATCAAACACCTTAAAGCGTTACCCGCCGCCGATGAAATTGTCGACAAATGCATTGAGTGTGGGTTTTGTGAACCTGTGTGTCCGTCGAATCAACTCAGTTTTAGTCCGCGACAACGGATCACCAGCTACCGTGAAATTCAACGCTTGCGTCGCAGTAACCAGGACCCTGAATTGTTACATCAACTAGAACAAGATTTTAGTTATTTAGGGGTCGATACCTGCGCTGCGACGGGGTTATGTGCCGACCGCTGCCCGGTAGGCATTAATACCGGCGATCTGATCCGCAAAATCCGCTCACAAAACAATGCCAAGCACCAGTCGCTCGCCACCAGCCTTGCGAATAACTTTAGCCGCATTGAAGCGGCAAGCCGGATAGCACTGACTGTCGCAGGCTTAAGTCATAAACTGCTTGGCAACAAACTAATGACTCGCCTAACGGGCGGGCTGCGCCATTTATCCAATAATAGCCTACCGTTGTGGACAACATATACGCCAACCAAAGCTAAAACCAAGCATAAAACCATTAAAATTGAATACAATAATCTCGCGCCAAAAGTGGTTTATATGCCAAGCTGCGCCAGCCGCAATATGGGCCCTGCGGTTATTTCAGCAGAGCAACGCTCTTTGCCAGAGGTCACTTATCAATTATTGAAAAAAGCAGGGTTTGAAGTTATCCGCCCCGACTTCTCTGGTCAGTGTTGCGGCATGCCGTTTAATAGCAAAGGCCTGTTTGAACAAGCTGACGCCAAACGGCACTCTTTGACTCAGCAGCTGCTTAATCTGAGTAATAACGGCGAATATCCGATTTTATTTGATACCAGCCCCTGCAAATCGATGATGCTTGAGGATCCCGCGGCTTCGGCCCTAAAGATCTATGAACCGGTAGCTTTTATTAACGAAATCCTCAGCCCGTATCTAACATTTACCCCGGTTGATGAAACGGTGATGTTACATGTAACCTGTTCAAGTCAACGGATGGGTCTGCATCAGCAAATGGTTAATTTAGCCAAACGCTGTTCAAGTGATGTGGTGGTGCCAGAGAACATTGGCTGCTGTGGATTTGCTGGTGATAAAGGTTTTACCACGCCCGAGCTTAATGCCAGTGCGCTCGCCACGTTAAAATCCCAGGTTCCTGCTGGCTGCAGCAACGGTTATAGCAACAGCCGAACTTGTGAAATAGGCCTATCACACCATGCGGGCATTGATTATCAATCGATTATTTACTTGGTTGATAAAGCCACCAGCGTTAATGAAGCCACACTATAATTAAAAGTTTGGGGTGATATAGTCACCCCAAA
>Ga0209395_1006503_pt1 | contig 12629 bp, 9 predicted proteins | sample GOMGulsemesocosm_3_FD_184635 | JGI IMG/M metagenome (GOLD analysis project Ga0209395, IMG submission 184635) | Methane-oxidizing microbial communities from mesocosms in the Gulf of Mexico - GOM9D Gulf of Mexico (SPAdes) (version 2) | ecosystem: Environmental > Aquatic > Marine > Cold seeps... | reverse complement strand
CCCTCTTTTAAAGGGAATTCATTTGTTTCTCTACACTTTGAAGGAACCTTTTAGCAAGTGAAAAATCTGGATCAATTTTCAGTGCTTTTTCGAACATGACCTTAGCACTTTCAAGCTGACCTTGAGCTCTGCGTAAAATCCCCATTCCGAGATAAGATTCCTTCCCTTTAGGATACACTTCTAAGGAATATTGAAAGATTTCTTCTGCAGCAATTAAATTCTTACTTCTTGTAGTGACATAGCCAAGGTCAAAAATGACTGATATAGGAGGCTGGATTTCATACCCGTATCGTTTTGATAAGCTATCGAAATGTTGTCTCACTTTATCCAACGATACCATATTTTCACGGAAATTGAAGGGTTTGAAGTCAGGATATAATGCAAGAAGAAACATTGGAAAATCCATCGCGGGTACATGACCCTGGTTCACCAATTCATCCACTTTATAGGTAAAACTCTTTGGTTTATGCTCCTCTACAACACTAGAGAATTCAGAAGCAATTTCTGTCATTCCCTCATCATCGCTATATATGATGTGTAGAAATCTATTTTCAGAAAGCGTTTTTAACGGACCTGATTTTATTTTTTGTTGAAGCACTTCGGGTATAACCATTATGGATGGACTACTTGCAAAGTAGCTATTAAACAGAAGTGGGTTATTAAGTAACGTGTAAACTGTGAAAAAACCACTATTAGAACCACCAAAAAGAACTCTGAATGGAGCAGTACGGTATTTATTATCAACGTGCGGTATCAGCTCTGTCTCAAAAAAGTTAATATAATTATCCGGAATTGTTGTGTCTTGATTTTCCCTTGTTGGCAACAAAATACGATTTCCTTCGGGTAAATCTATTCCAATAAGTATCATCTCAGGAATTTGTCCTTCGCCCATGTAGTCTAGTGTTGAGGCTAACATGGCGAACCGGGCTCGGTAATCTGAACCCAACATATACAGCACGGGATAGGCTTTCTTGGAACTATCATAGTTAGCAGGTAAATGGATTGATAGTGGAATAGTTTTGTTTAACACTTTTGACTGAAGTGAAGATATTTCGCCTAAGGTAACTGCTGGTTCACTATGCTCTGTTAAACGAAGAGAATCAGGATCTTTTCCTGTATTTTCTTGAGCAAAGACAGTGCTTAGGAATAAAGCACATATCAATATTAATAACTTTGTTTTTATCATCTTTCCTTCCTTTTGATATTGTGTTTGTTGTTGTTTTATATTGATTATTGTTTGGGCCTGATTGAACAAGCAGTCAATTTAAGCGAACTGGCTTAAAAACACCTGACGTCCTTATGACTTTTAGATGATTTTTTTCTGACGACGACAAACAACCTTAGAGATCAAGTGGTTATCTATAAAATCTTGGTATTACCGAGACCTACCTACTATAACAAATAGTAAGGTCATGTCCGCTGTAGGGTAGTAAGTTTGCCTGGGCTGTAGTGAACAGCTAAGGGTCGCTTTGTGCCACATACGAAACATTAACACCACTAACTAAAATTGAATTCGGATAATATATTTTATCGGTAACGCCAAGCGAAACGGTTTAATATATGGGAGGACTGTCTGCGTTTATTTGCAAAAAACACAGCGATTTATTAAGTAAGATTGACGTGACTGGTTGAAAATAAGCATTACACTTGCCGCTTATATAACTGTTAGTAGAGAAATAATGTAAGCGGAAGCAACGCGTAGATACTCGTCACTTAACCTGCTTTTTAGCCAGTAAAATGATGGCTATTTTCATTCTCTGAGCAGCTTGTTTTTGTTGCTAAGCTACTCGTTGCAAACACTGGAAAATTTTTGCCTTATCTACAACCTAACTCCTATTTATCTATATTTTCTGCTGGCACACCTTTTAATACCGGCCAATTTACCTTAACTAACTGACTACTTACCTGAGTACCTTGAGTAACTAATATACGATGCCCTTTAGGGTGAAGACTAAAATTGGTGCGCAGTGAGTTTTCAACCAATAGCTCGGTTTGCTTTGCTAAGGTCTGCAAGTGCATACGTGTTATATAACTATGATCTCCACGGCGAAAACTAAAGTAAAGGTGCTCGTCAAGTACTTGCCAATTATCGATACTTGCCTGTGGTAACTGAACCAGCATGGTTTTTGACTGCCCCTCGTTTACTTGGTAAAGGTTTTGCTGGCTATCCAACATAAAAATACGGCCATCGCTCAGCTCAATGCGCGCTTTAGTGTTCTGGCTTGTCTGCTGGCGTATGCTGCTGTCTAAGTCATATTCAAACAAATTATGTTGACCGGCGTCACTGCGTGAAAACATCACCTTGTTACCATTTTTATTCCAACTCGGATTACTAACATTTTCCAGCGCTGAGCTAATAAAACTAAGTACACCTGTGCTCAAATTTAGCAGGAATATGCGGCTTTCAAGTTTTCCTGTTAAATAAGTTTCTGATGCATTCACACCGAGGTTATAAAGGGTATGGCGCACATCAAATTCAAACAGTTTTTCAACCCCTTGATTAGACTGCCAACGATTAAGGTAGCCTTTCTCACCGTCTTTACTAATAAAATACCAACGTTCACCGGAGTTATTATAAACCGCATTAAAATCAGCCAAGTCAGATTCGAAATACAAGGTGGCAGCGGAACCTGCAGGCGCGAACGGATTAGCTATTTCTTTAATATCAGTATAATCCTGATCGTGCTGGCGCATAAAGTAGCAGCGTTCACCACAAGTATGAAAAACATTGTTCAGGCCGGTTTTAGAACCTTGTTGTTTCAGCAATTGATCTTTATCTAAGTTGTAATAATAAAAATCGCCTTTGAAGCTACTAATGGCTAGGCGCTTGCTATCTTTATCCCACACCATAGACGCGGCGGCAATAGGTAATGGCTTTTCAATAAGTAGTGATAAATCTGTTCGGTTTAAAATAAGTAAAGAAAAACGGCGCTCTGCCACCATGCGAATAATAGCTAAGTAACGCCCGTCAGGTGACTCGATTGCCTGAGTATCGCCGTAAAGTTTACTGGTGGTAAAAGTCACTTGTTGCCACTGCTTTGTCGCTAACACAAAACGATAGATCACATAGGCCTGAGTACCATTTGACCGACCTTTGAAGTACAGTGCGGCACCATCCCCTGACCAAGAAAGAAAATGATGAAAAGGGAGTTTTTCTGTCAGGTTAAGTGTCGCGCTAAGCCCTTTATTTGGGTCATAATCAGCCAAGTAAGTTTCACGTCCGACATCATCGCGGCGTACATAGGCAATCTGTTTAGCATTTGGGGAAAAGTGCGCGCTAAAATAACTGGCCTGATCTGAGGTAAGTTGGCGTATCTCTCCCGACTCAAGTTGCTTAACAAACAACTGCCAGCTTCCAGTATTCTGGTTCAATGTGAATAAAACAGTATTCAATTTTTGGCTATAATCGCTACCAACGGCGGTGCCCTGCATCTTGGTTAGCTGTTGTATAATGGGCTGTGTCTGAGTTAACGCAGTAGGAGCCGATAATTTGCTAAAATAAAGCCCGATAAAAGCAAACGATAGTAAAGTTGCCAACGCATAAACGAGCAGATTGTGTTTTTTAGCAGGTTTAGTCTCGGTTACTTCAACCGGAGTGATCTGAGCTATCAGACGATAACCTTTTAAAGGATAGGTTTTTATATATAAAGGGGATTTGGCATTGTCGTCAAATGCCTTGCGCAGTTTAGTGATCACTCGGCGGATTGAGTCATCGCTAACTTTTCTCTTTCCCCAAACCGTCGACAATAATTCTTCCTGAGAAACGATCCTGTGGTTATTGTTAAGCAGGCAAATTAAAAAATCGAACGATAAAGGTTCGAGTTTTATCTGCTGTCTGTCCAAGTAAAGAGTTGAACTTACAACATCGAGTTCAAACTCACCAATTTTTATGCGATCGCAGCTGTTCAATAGCTGATTTGAATATTTCATATATTACAAGTGGTTATACCTTGTGATTTTTTGTGAACAAGGTTTTAAAAAGTGAAATCACAAAAGTTCCTTTGCAATTTTTAGTCATGCTGATTAATTTGGCATTATCCACGATCAATTGATGTAAGGCAAAGTGAAAAGGTAAATGATAGCCAGTTAATGGCTCTGATTCGACCTGTTCGCTAAACCTAAATATCAGTTTACAACGCCAATAATGATGAGAATTTAAGTATGCCAACAACTCGATTACAAACCTTGTTAGTTTTTACCCTGGTGCTATTATCGCCATTTTCTGCTGATGCTAGCAAAACCCTGAACACAAACCAAGACGATTTAATGATATATCAAGAGCAGTTTGATATGCATGATGGTAGCACTATGATGGGAGAAAGAGGCCTGCTTCGGGTCAAAGCCAACAGAACAAAGACGGATAATAATAGCCTGACCATAGGCTTTATTCGTTTTAAGGCAAAAACGTCAAACCCAGCAAAGCCGATGTTCTTACTAGCAGGTGGCCCTGGAGCTTCTTGGACAGGATCCCTTGCCCAAAAAGGTGGCTATGACTACCACGAAGTTGCTTTTTATCAGACCTTTGCAGATGTGATTATTGTCGATCAGCGCGGCAGTAGGAGCGCGCTTCCCTCGCCAAAATGTTATGGCTATAAAGACTTACCCCTAAATAAAGTGATTAGCGCCGTTGACTTAATGGCTGAGGACGCCAAAGCCATGCGAAAGTGTAAAGATACTTGGCAGCAAAGCTTAGATCTTAGCGCTTTTAATTCAGTTGAGAATGCTGATGATATAAACGCACTGCGCCAGAGTCTTGGTTATGACCAGATCAACTTAGTAGGCGGCAGCTACGGCTCGCATCTAGCACTGACCCTAATGCGCCGTCATCCAGAGACGATTGGCAGAGCAATGTTACGCGGACTTGAAGGACCTGATCATAGCTATAGCGTAGCAAGTGAAATTTTAGATTCCATCAAACGTTTTGAACAAGCGCTAAGTTTGTCGCCTGTTTGGCAACAGCATGTGCCCGAAGGCGGTTTTTTAAATGCCTTTAAAAACATCATGGATAAACTTGAGCGCAATCCATTGCAAGTAGATTTGGTGATTGACCAGCAACCTGTATCCATAACACTGGGCCGATATGATATTCAAAATATGTTGAGCAATGGTGCCAACAGTCGTAGCAACCCAGATTTGTGGGCCAATATGATCCTTGAGATGATCAATGGGGATTACAGCCAGGCTGCTACTCAGGCGTACTGGAATCGCAAAGGCCGACTAACGATCCGTCCTATGACCTGGATGATGGATTGTGCCTCTGGAGCCAGTGATAAAAGACTTAAGAGAATAGCGTCAGACCCGGATGCTGACATCCTTGAAGTGAATTACTATTATAATTTCTGTGATATCTGGCAGGCCCCGGATCTTGGCGATAAGTTTCGCAGTGATGTGACCTCAGATATTCCAGTATTAATGTTCCATGGGCTTTGGGACAGATCAACCCCGGTAGAGAACGCCAGAAATGTGATCAAAGGCTTTAAAAACGGCCAACTTACCGAAGTAGAAAATGGCACTCACAGCGTAACCCGTCAACTGTACGCTATGTGGCAACCAATGCGTGCTAAGGTGAAAGCCTTTATGTATGGTAACAAGGTAACCATTCCAGCAAAAATAGTTTTACCTTTACCTGACTTTAAAGGTCCGAATAAAAGCGAATAAACAATTGATAGGCTAACACACAGTACCCCTGATAATAACCACCAAGCTAGTCAATTAAGGATAAAAATCAAGTTTTAAGGAACTTGATCTTAACTGGCTTGGTGCGCTCGGCTAAGCTCCTTCTTCGTACATCATCAAGATGGCAGTTTATACTCCTGTGATAATATTGAGTCGTGTATCGGCCTAAACTTCAGTGACCTTCGAGAATCCAATAACTGTAACTAAAGTGGCTGAATGTATTTTATATCAGAACAATCGTTTTAGGATTACGTCGTTGCTTCAGAGTAACAACAACCTTAATATGGGGACTTCTCAGTAAAAAAATTACTATAATTTAGCAGAAAATAGATAGATAAATTTTTAACCTAACTTTCACTATAATGCGTACCAAAGGAAGAATAGCACTATGCAATATTAGTGCTAAAAAAATAATCCGTTGTGGAAATGGTTAATCGTCACTTTTGGCACATTCAAAATATTAGCTTCAAATCAGTGATATTGATTACACAGGAAATTTTGTATCAATATAGTCTTATTAAAAGGCTAAAACTGTTGGAAAAAGTAAGTGACGAAAGAGCAACAACCAATTTTTTTCTTTTCTTTATTAAAAGCATTGTATTTCAATTTACGATTTGCTTTTCATCGCCCCTATTACTCCAAAGGCAATAGCAACTGAAAGTATAATAATATCAATATAGTAGTCTGGTTTTTGTATTGAAAGTACTGTACCAATCGTAGTTAACATCAGACTTGTGTTGAAATAGTGGTTACTCTTTTTTTCTTGTGTCATTTTTAAATCAGCCATTTTTAAGTAATGCGCATATATTTAATATGCATTCTATTACCCCATTAAAAGTTCAGCTTTAATGGGTATTATGTGTTTGATACATAGTCAATTCTTTTGCATAAGTGATAAACGAGCCCTGCATTTATAACACCAAAAATAGCTAATAGCTTAATTAGCATTTCTATTTGAGGTACTTGAGCATAAATATAACCTACAGCGAAAAAAGAAATAGCAACTAAAGCAAATGCTAAAATCATGATTAATTTAAAATCACGTTTGTTACCTCTATTTTCGATTAATTCCATTACATTTGACATATATATCCTAACTTTGGGAAAAGTCCCCCCCACAAACTGAGGGCAACAAAATTATTATTTCAATCTAGTAGTCTCTTATTTGGAGTCATTATTACAAAAATAACTAAATAAATTTTTAATTGCTTTGCATAACTCAACATAACGGCTAATTAAGCGATGATAATTGTTAATTGAAGTGTTCAAGAAGTGAAAGATTACCATCTGTTAGTAGTAATCACTAATGCCACATTCGAGACATTGAGTCACCACCACAGAACATTATTTCGGATTAGATTTTGTACTAAATAAGTAATATATCACAGAGCTTTGGTGCTTTATTTTCGCGGTAACCTTCATTCAATTATTGGTATTTTACTGTCAAAATCATTTGAGATTATTTAGGCACTTCTCAGCTAATTTCTAGTTGAATATACTTAAATATATCTACATATGCGAAATATCACTTCATGTTGATTATTATTGTTCAAGTACCTTCATGCCAGACGAAAGTGACCAATACCATTAAAGTATTTGGGACTTATATTTGGTTTTCAAATTGAGTTAAAAATTCGTTATTGCTGATTTTTACCAATCTGATTCATGGTTTTACCTTCTTTCAAAAAAGAGCCTGTGGGGGCTAGAGTATGTTTGCTAAAGCTATAGACAGGTAAAATGAAATTAACCTAATCTTGAATTTATTGTGAAGAAGCCCTAAAAATAAAAGTATGATACTTGGGTATTACGTTTAGCTTTCACTTTTCGTTGTTGATTTAATATTCTCATCAATATATACCGCAAGCATTTCAAGAATAAGCTTTGGGTTATCGCCTCGAGATATATGTAATATCCCATCACGAACTAACATCATATGGTGCTTAATTTCGTCGGCACGTTCACCCAACTTGTTCGCCAAAGGGCCAGTAAATCCATTTGCCAGCAGTGCACCATAAAGAGTCGTTAATAGAGCCACCGACATCGAAGGACCAATAGTTTGTGGGTCTTCCATAGCAACTAACATTGCAACTAAACCAATAAGTGTACCTATCATGCCCATAGCAGGGGCTAATTCTGTGAAGCTATTAAGTACTTTTATCGATTGATTATTACGTTGTCTGGTTTGTAGTATTTCTCGATTTAAAGCGAATTCAATGGTTTCAGTATCGTGACTGTCTATTAATAAATTAACTCCTTTTTGGACAAATTCATTTTCTATTTCACTGTCTTCCAACGCCAAAACCCCGTTTATCCGTGCATCATTAGACAAATCTACTAAATTATCTAAGGTAACAAAAAGGTCAGGTTGTTTATTGCTAAAGGCTAATTTTATATTGATTAATGCGCCAAAAAAATTTGATAACCGATAACTTAACATTACCGCACCAAAAGTACCGCCAACTACGATAGATATTGACGGAACATTAACAAAAATACCTACCTCTGCCCCACTCATATTAATGGCAAATATTATGGCCAATATTATAATGCTTATGCCTAAACCACTTGCTTTGTCCACGATAAACTTCTCTTTAATTTATTGATATTGGATTTGTCTTAACTATTATTCCCTGCTGAATTGAAATTTCAACCCGTCTATTTTTACTGCGGTTTTTTCTACTATTATTTTTTACTAGCGGCTCATTGTCTGCTAAGGCCGCCATTTTAATTCTTGATGTATCAAAATCAGTCTCTTTTATAATTTCATTCAGCACTGCTGCTGCTCTTCTTGCTGATAAATCCCAGTTGTTATTATGAAATTCATCTGAAACAGGAATGTTATCGGTATGACCTGATACTGTGATTTTTCCAGGAATAAAGTTGAGTTCTTTGGCAATCTTTAATAATAGAGGTTTGAATTGGGGTTGTAAGTAACTCGAACCAGAAGGGAAAGAGCCTCTTTCTCTAAGTCTGATAATGAGTTGCTCTCCAAGTATTTCTAGTTCAATGAGTTCTTGTGCTATTTCATTTGAAAACAAACGTTCTAGCCGCATTTTAAATTTTTCATTTAACTCATTAATTCTTTCATATTTATTATCTAATACTCTTAAATTTTTGTGGGGTTCTTCTTGAGTAAATTGCTGGACGACTTGTATCGGGGTAGGCTCTGGTTTTCCTGGAGTAAACTCTTGCGCAATAATGCTGGTTCCTTTGGGGATATCTTCCAGTTTGATTTGGTTTTGCACACCAAAAGCTTGTTTCATCGAACCGGCAATAAGTTTAAATTTTTCCACATCCATTTCTGAATAAGATAACAGCAGCACAAAAAAGCACATTAATAAAGACATCAAATCAGCAAAAGTGGTCATCCAACTGGGACTTCCTTTTGCCTTAACATCTTCCATGCTTTCATTGGTATCCGACATTATTACCCTTTCTACTGCAACACGTAGTTTTAAAATAAAAGCTTAAACAGCCCTTATTGTTAATTTATTGCTGAGTTAACTGTTATATATTTTTTAATGTTATTACTTTTGGTATGTTTAATTCTCGAAGCTGTATTTTTCTAAATATCGCAGAGAATACCGTATAAATCACCGATTGTCACGAGGAGGTAGTGAATGTTCAACGCTCAGCATTGATAGCTGATTTCTATATCTACCCAAAAAATCCGCGGTAATCATTGAACTACAAATATTTAGTTATTAATAGGATGTTTTGCTAACGTGACTAAATAAACATTAGAAAATATATGACAATAAATCATGTGCGAATGTCTCAAGGCACTTTCTTGACGTTAGTTCCGATGAAGGTAAAGCTAGCAGTTTTCATTGTTCTAAGGTGACTAACTACAATATTAATCACTTACTCTTTTAATTGTTAATTTGTGTTTATAACAAAAAAAATGCTAACAAACGTCCAACCCTATTTATCAGCTACTTATCTGGTTTAGTAGTGCACTTAAAGAAATTAACTCATGAACAATCTCGTTAATTTGAATCAGAAATAGTTTGTAAAAATATATAGGAGAAGTATTTAAACCTTTTTAAATAAAATGATTACCTATAGTCAACAAAAAGTCAGTAAGGAAAATATAATATGCTCAATTTTAAGCGTATTACAAAGACTAAATTTCGAATTAGGCTATTAAGTATTATCACTTTGTTCATTATCCCCTCATATATTATGGCTCAAGAAAACCTTGTGGTAAGCAATGTTGAAGGTCAAGAGCTTCAACATCCTTCAGCAGCCGTTCAGGTGATGGTGCTAGGTACTTTTCATTTTAGCTATGGAGGAGGGAGTACAGGCAATCCTGAAATGGATGATATGCTCTCAACCACAAGACAAAAGGAGATTGATGCTCTTATCAACAAACTTAAACACTTTGCTCCTGACAAAATAATGCTTGAACTGGAACCGTCTGGAGAAGCGGGGTTTAACGAAAAATATAGAGCTTATCTTGCTGGGGAACATAAACTTAAAACAAATGAGCGACAGCAACTGGGTATGAAATTAGCCGCCAAACTAAAGCATAAACGCTTGTACGCCATGGACCATGATAACTTTTTAGACACTCGACCTGCATTTGCCGAAGCCAAGAAATTAGGTCAGGCCAGACTGTTAGATGAACATGCCGCATTTGTTAAAGGCATCATTACAAAAAGTAACTTGCAGAGAAATGGATTACCTCTAGTAGATTGGTTTGTACAAATGAATACGCCGCCGTTTACAGACGAGGAATTAGGCTTTCTCACTGTTGCCCAAATGGGCACTATTGGTGATTCTGGTGCTGAGCAAGTCGCTGATTGGTGGGAACGTAATCTAGTAATGTTCGCGCAAACGGCTCAGCATTCGGAGCCAGGAGATAAAATACTCATTATTGTCGGTTCAGGACACAAATCTTTATTACACCAGTTTTTCAAAAAGGCTATAGGCTTTGAGTTGGTTAGCCCGTTACCTTATTTGAAGTTATCAAATTAAACAGTCAAATGATGATGAGCTTTACGGTAGCAGATATATTAGTCAGGCTTTGGTTTTAATTAATGCAGAGATTCAGGCCAGATACTGACTTCAATTTTGAATGTGATATTAGTATCATTTGAACTCCGACCGAGAACAAAAGAGTCTTTAAATCTATTCCCTTAAAATCCCCATATACTCGAAGATATCCGTTTACACATAACGCTCATTAGACGAGAAAAATTTTATCCCTACAGATCATAAACGGTCTAATTTATTTATATCAGAAATAAAAATCCCCTAACCCACTGATATACTTTATTTACCACCTTCCTCAATGTTTTTTTTGGATGATATGTGTTTTTATATCGACTTCTCTGATGAAGACGCCCAAAGAGTAACTTATTTTTATTAATCGAAATAAGTTACTCCTAAATGTATGGAAAATAATCACATAAGTTAACGCAAAGTACCGATAACGAATCTCTACCTAAGTCTATAATGATGTCAGAACGGCGTAGCGAAAAAATTACCAATAGCGAGTCTAGCAATTACCTTGTGATCTTCAATTGCTTATTACCCTTATCTATAAGCGAATAAAACTAACACTTGAGCTTGGTTCAATTCAATCATTGCTTTACAGCGGAAAATTTTTCAACCCCATTTACGTTAAAGCTTAGTTTTTTAACTTGCCCTTGTTTATTTAATTCAAACGTTAAATTTTCTTTTTCATCCCAGCCGTTAAAGTCGAATTTACTCGGACTTTTTATTAATAAGTTAGCCATAAATATTTGGTCTTTTTGGGCAAAAGTTCCAGTATCATCAGAAAATATTGTTACTTGGCTACCGTCATCGAGTAAATAGTTACCTAAATAAGGCTTTATTTGATGTGTGTTCATTTTATATTCGCCACTGGTATCAGCATTAATAGTGCCTAATACTCTTGCTAATTGACGATCAGGCTTTAACCAATTAGGAAATCTTCCATCATGAAACCAAGTAAACAAGGCCACTATCTTTTTATCGCTAAGAATATCTTCCGCGCTCTTACCTGCTTTGTGCAGGGCTAGTACATGCTGGAACCACTCGGTAGTTTTAGCATCAAACGCTTTAATGTGATTCAAATCAACAAGCGCCTTATGACCAGGTACAACCAAGGTGTCTTCATTGGCTAGGTCTAATACAAGATCAAATATTATGCGGTGTCCTTGATAACCCATAACACCAATATTAGGACCCCAACTGGTAGCATGGTTGTCGCCAGTAAAAACTGCATTATTATTCTTCATATGAACGATAACATCATTCCAAGTATGAGATTTAACATGATACAAGGTGAATATTTCACCGTTGGCACTAAAGCTCATTTTATCTTTAAACTGGATATCTCTACTCGCACCTTGGTAACTCGTGTGTTTTAGATAATCAGGATAGATAATAGTAGCTCCAAGAGCGACAAAATCTTCATTGCCCCCTCTGTGATCTCTATGATGATGAGTGTTAATAACATATTTGATCGGCTTATCTGAAATCTTACGGATTTCTTCTATCAATAACTTACCTTTGCCGACATTCATTGAGTCGATTAAGATTATGCCATCTTCACCTATGCTCATGCCAACATTAGCACCCAGACCATTGCCTCCATGGAACACCCAAAAATTATCATTAATTTTGGTGGTGGTTATTTTCGGGCCTTCCTCGGCGAAGCTTACGCTTGAGCTTAGTATCATCCATATAAACAATAGGTTTAGTGATAAAATTTTATACATACTTTATTTCCTTAAGTGACGTTATTAGCTAGACGAATTGTTTGTTTTTGACCACTGACCAGTCAACCTATCTTGGTAATGTGCCTCTTTAGGAAATGACGCTTTGACTGACGTAATGTCTCCAGACTTATTACGGGAAAAAGAAATATGTTCACCGTAAAAGGTCATAGATTCAAATTTGTCTTGAGCAATTGGTTTAAGCCAGCTAATGAAACTATTTTT
>Ga0209395_1006500_pt1 | contig 12637 bp, 9 predicted proteins | sample GOMGulsemesocosm_3_FD_184635 | JGI IMG/M metagenome (GOLD analysis project Ga0209395, IMG submission 184635) | Methane-oxidizing microbial communities from mesocosms in the Gulf of Mexico - GOM9D Gulf of Mexico (SPAdes) (version 2) | ecosystem: Environmental > Aquatic > Marine > Cold seeps... | reverse complement strand
TCGTCATCGTCATAAGGCGGACCAATATTTAGAATTCCTAGCGAAAGAAATTCAAGCCAGAGCGCAGTTATTTAAGCATCAGGTTGTCACGCAAATGCACTGGGGCGGCGGAACACCGACGTTTCTTAGCAAACAGCAAATTTCAGCATTAATGGAACTATTACGCAGTCAGTTTCACTTTGCGCCTGAAGGGGAGTTTTCCATTGAGATAGATCCCCGTGAAATCGAATTAGATACACTGGATCATTTACGCCGCGAAGGTTTTAATCGTATTAGTTTAGGTGTGCAAGATTTTAATAAGGATGTACAGATTGCTGTGAATCGTGAGCAATCGGAAGACTTTATCTTTTCTATGGTTGAACGTTCACGTGAGCTGGGTTTTGTATCTACTAGCATCGATTTAATTTATGGTTTACCTCACCAAACGACAGAATCTTTTACTAAAACGATTGAACGCGTTATTGAATTGTCACCAGACCGCTTGTCGGTGTTTAATTATGCGCATTTGCCTCAGATGTTTGCGGCGCAGCGTAAATTAAAAGAGCAAGATATGCCTTCACCTCGTCAGAAACTGCAAATTTTAGAAAACACGATTAATCAATTGGTGGCTGCTGGATATCAATATATTGGAATGGATCACTTTGCCAAACCTGATGATGAACTGGCTATATTACAGAATAACGGTAAATTGCATCGCAATTTTCAAGGATATACCACACAACCAGAATGTGATTTACTCGGTTTAGGTGTGTCTGCTATCAGCCAAATCGGCGATTGTTATGCGCAAAATCAGAAAGACATTAAGCAATATTACTCGAGTGTCGATCATCAGTTTAACGCGTTATGGAAAGGCGTTGGTTTAACTGAAGATGATTTTATTAGACGCGATGTGATCAAACAGCTTATTTGCCACTTTGAACTAGATTTTGGATCGATTGAATCTCAATGGGATCTTAATTTTGAAACCTACTTCGAAGAAGATCTTGAATTACTTCAAACGTTTATAAACGATAAATTGGTTATTTATGATGCCCGTTCATTAAAAGTAACACCCAAAGGCGAATTATTGATACGCAATATTTGCATGTGTTTTGATGTTTATTTGCGCGACAGAGCCCGTCAGCAGCAGTTCTCACGGGTTATTTAGTTTCAAAGTTTCTGATGTTTTTTTAAGTCATTAATCAGGCTTGCAAAGATGTTGATTTAATAATCTAAGTAGTTGATACTTATTTGGTAAATCCCATGGGAAATGGATTTATCAGCTAAGTATTATCAGGATTAGATTAAGTATGGAAAAATTGTATAGAAACGGAAGTCACAGTGGGGTATTAGCGTCTTTGCCCGTTAAGACCCTATGGTCTTTATGGTACATTTTAATGATTGTTTTCTTTCCCTTTTTAATTAAAACAATCATCTACCGCGATTTTGTCTTATCAGTTAGCTTTTCATTATTTATTCTTACAGCAAGTGTTTACCTTTATTATTTAACGAAGAATAAAACGCCGCCTTTTACAGTTTATTTACCGATGACCCTAATGTGTTTATCACAATCATTAGGGATTTATTATACGGGAATACAAGCTGTCTTCTGGGCATACCCCGTGATCATTATTAGCTATTTTGTTATGCCTGATCGTGCGGCCATCATCATTTCAATATTACTCACCCTGTTGTCGGGTGTATTTTTATATATTCAAACAGAAATATCTTTGTTTATACGGTTTGTGTTTTCAATGATCGTTGTATGTGTATTGATTCGAATAATGATTCGTTTTGTACTGTCATTAAAAGATGAATTAGTGAAGTTATCTATTACAGATCCTCTCACTCATGCGTTTAATCGACGTTATATGGATGATCAACTCAAAGCTAATCTAAGTTCCCGGAAAATAGCGACCTTACTGATGATCGATATTGACCATTTTAAGCAAGTGAATGATATTCATGGGCATGATGCCGGTGATGAAGTCTTAAAGCGTTTGGTATTGTGCTTACAAACACATGCTCGGCAAGATGATTTAGTATTTCGCATGGGCGGGGAAGAGTTTGTGATGCTGTTAGCTAATACAGGAAAAGAAAAGGCTAAGGTTTATGCTAATTTTTTGCGAGAACAGCTGGCTAAAATTGCGATTGGTGATACAGATAAGGCTATAACAGTGAGCATTGGCGCTAGTGAACTTAATACACAGATTTCGCTGGATGAGTGGCTCAAACAGGCAGATGTTTGTCTATATCAAGCGAAGAGCCAAGGGCGCAATCAAGTCATAATCTGACCCTATACATCATCTCTTATTAATAAATAAGGTAGGCCAACTTTGAAAAATAACTCTAGCACCCAATTATTGTGAAAATAGATTACTCCATTTACTCTTTAAAAGAACTCGTTGATGTAAAAAATCGTATTGACGAGCAGCGTTTCCCTGAAAACTACCATGCCTTAATGATAGAGCTCGAAAATAGACGACGTTCAGGAAATTTTGACGGCGCATATCGCGAGCCACTTAACTTTTTTGATGCTGAGGACGACGATGTTCACGAAGACAAAAGCTTGGTCATTGAATTTTCTGCGGTAGAGCATAAAGAAAGACGTATTATATTTGTAATCGCTTTTTTGTTAGTTAATGCCGTCATGCTGGCGATTGTTGTGCCTAAATATTTTGTTAAATCGTTAGATAGTGTTAATCAATATAATACCTCCATATCATCGATTAATTGCCAGCGAGAAGAAATTGAAAACGAAGAGACCGATGTTGTTAGTGTTTATTATGATTTAAACGTCACTTCACACGATGATCAATTTATAGCATTTGATGTGGGGAAATATATGTGTAATAGCTTAACAAAGGATTATAAGACTGGGGACCAAATTACCCTATGGCACGATGATGGCATTATTTATCAGTTAAAATCAAAGTCTCGTATGTTGTTGTCTTACCAATATTTAAAGCCGCGTATTAGCGCTATACAAACCCAAGGCAGCAGCTTTAATTGGGTGATGTTATTAGTAATATGGGTAGGATTCTTTAAGTCCTTGGTAAACGCTATTGCACCGGGCACGTTTACCAAGGATTGATATGATTTATTTACTCAATAAGTTGTTATGGTCTATTGCCATATTTTTGTTGAGAAAACGTGATAATTTTTTGTCCTTCATAGGATCTATGGCGATTAACTTACCGCCAATATTGTCGCTCAACGTTTTCTCCAACAAGTAATGATAAGCAAACATGCCTAATCGACTCGATGGCGAATGCATCGCTTTAGGATCAATGAATAAACTGACATTTTTACCCATCTCTTCAATCATTAGGGCATAATCTTTAACGTCGGCAATAAAAACTCTTCGGTCATTTTTTCCGGCCCACATAACTAACGGCTTTGATATCTTGTTGGCATGCGCAGCCGGTGATTTTTTATAATGCTCGGCCATTAGCGCCTTATCATCCCAATCGACAACTAACTGCTTTAAAAAGTATTCTTTGAGCGGCTGATTTTTCTTTTTGCTAAAGCGATAATAGAACCTGGCAGATCGACCAATGTCATGAGGCGGTGCACCTGCAAATCCTACTTGAAATAGATCGGGAGTGAAGGCTAGCCCAGCTAAAGTACTGTAAGCGCCAAAAGAGTGACCAATCAAAGCAAGTCTGCTTTTGTCACCAATATTATTTTTTAATAAATAATGAACACCGTCGATAATATCTCGTTGAATTCTGCCATCACCATGTTCACCTTTTGTGCTCGTAAGGTATGTTTTACCAAAACCCGTTGATGATCGAAAGTTGGGCTCAAATACGATATAGCCACGATTGGTTAACATCTGTGTTGTGCGTTGATATTTACCCGTCACACGGCTCCATGGACCGCCATGAACGTTGGTCACTAATGGTGCTGACTTGATATCTACACCTGAAGGTAACGACACATAACCTTGTATTAAAAAACCGTCTCTGCTGCGATAATTGATAGGAAACTTAACTGATATATCGGCGCTATCAATCATGTTTTTATTAGCGTTAGCTTGCTCAATAATAGATTGCAGTGGGCGTGTTAAAGATTTTGTCGTTGGTTGATAGAGGTAAAATCTTTTATTGTTATAAGCATTGTTGAGATCGGTAATTAACCATGTTTGTTGTTTAATGTCTTGCGAGAAAGGCGCGTAAATTCTAATGGATGGGCTTAAAAGTTGTTGCTCAATATTATCAATGTGAACTTGCACAGACGGATCTAAGGCGTAGTTCTTACTGTAATTTCCATAATAATTAACGATAGCTGTGCTTAGTGCATTATTTTTAAGATCAAATTGAAATATAGCGTCGGCATAGTCTGCTCGATTCAAAGGGTCTTGGTGAACCGTTTTAATCGTATTTGTCTTTAAATCAATTAGGGCTAAACGTGAGAGGTTAGATTGATAGTTTGTCGTTAGTAATAACTGATTACGTATGCGGTCAAAATATATGGCTTTACATGGGTCATCCCATTGGCACGTCCAGATCTTTTTTTCTTGTTTACTAGCGATATCAAAAATATACCTTTCACCTTTATTATCCGTAGCATCGTTAAAGCGAGAGAGAATAGAAGGGTTTGATTTCTGATCTAATCCAAATCGAGCAAACTGTTTTGATGTTTGATAAATAACAGTCTTGATGCCTTGGCCATTAATGCGAATAACTTGAAAACTCTTCGATTTTTTGTCCCAAATTTTGGTGATAATACTGTCGGTATATATGCTGTCAGTCATCAAAATTCGATCGTGTTGGCGCTTGTTTTTCTTCAGCAAAATATTAGGCGCACTGTCTTTAGCTAAAGACATAACTGCAATGTTTTCACCCGATTCTATAAATAAGGATTGACTGTTTTGAGTCCATATTGCATTTGAAAGCCTTCTTGCACTAAATAGCTTGCGAGCTTCTTTATTTTTTATGTCATAAAGCCATAATGATACGATACGTTTATGATCTTCCCCGCTCTTTTCAAAGTAACTTAACCACTGGCCGTTAGGTGATAATTTGACGTTATTAATGTTGCTGGTGGCAAAAAGGGTTTTATAATCATAAAGCTTTGGTACAGACTTTTTTTCACTTTGTTTTGTATTTATATTAAGCGTTTCTAATGATAAATTTTCTAAGGCTTCTTGTTCTTCATAAGCGGTATCTACAATAAATATTGCGTTTGCTGGCCAACTATAACAGGCAGCAACACAGCTCAAAATACTTAATAGTTTTGATAATGGTTTCATAATATGATCACTCGTTGTCAGTGTTATCTACTTGATAGTAGATAACACTGAAATAGTAAGGGGTATTATCTAATGGTCGTTAGTGTTATTGACAACATAGAAGGCGTCTCGCCAGTTGTGCATAAAAAAGAATGCTAACAGTCCAGGTAGTGCGCAAATTAAATTAAGCAATGTCCACATAACAGTATGACTAGGGCTCAGTTTAATTTTTCGTGCTAACAGCAATGTAACCAAAGCACTAAACAATGCCGCTATCACACATAGATAATACACATAGGTAGGATAAACAGCGCTAAACACCTTATTCATAGGTAAATAATCTTGTGGGCTCGAAGGTTGAGTTAGCGATTGTAAATATGAATAACCTAACCCAACAACCAAAGGCGACAACCAATAGTCTTGATCTGAAATCCAATGAGGCAAAGGACGGTAATGCTCAAAAGTATTATTACCAATAAGCTCACTGCTACCATCATGCTTAACATACAGTAAGCCATAGCCTGGTTTTTTATAACCAAATAACGCTCGGCTGCGGTAATCAAATAAATACCCATCGATTAAATCTGTGTAACGAATCGTAATGCTTGAGTCATAAGGATAAGGATGATTTATCACATAACTTGGTTCGCTATAAATATTCGCTTCTTCAAAGTTCCCAACATTGAATAGATAGAGGGAAGCATTAGATGCCACAATATAAAACGCACGGTCATTTTGTGGTGTAACTAAGCTTAAATACTTTTCATTACCGGCTAATTGGTGCTTTATTTCTAACTCTTTTTGAGCGAAATCGACCACGTAAATAGTATTCTCAGTTTGAATGAATTGGTTAGCTAACACACTAGGAACGCTTACAAATTTGTCTTGTTCGGTAATGGTTGCTGTAGGTTCTAAAAAGCCTTTAGCGCCAATAAATCCTGTGGCTTTGTCTGTCACTAAATGGTGACCTACCAATACCATTTTGTTATGAGAAAAGACCCATTGGGTTTGATTCGGTTTGTCAATCAAAGCATATTGCTTATCATAATGGTTCGACTGCCCTATAAAGCTAGCGGGGGTAAATCGAGATGCAATCCAATGTACCTCAGCATTTTGTACACGCTGTTTTAATTGCTCTTTTTGGGCGTAATCGTCATCAACAAAGTTCTCAATCAATGACTGTTCATCTATTCGCCATATTTGACTAAAATAACCATCGAGCTGTTCGTTTTCATATTGATCAGGGTGCTTATCGATCATCAGCATTGGGAAATGATAATAAACTGTCTGAGAAAACATGACTATAAAAGCAAAGCCAGGTTGCAGTACTAAGGCACTAAATAAAATAGACTTTTTATTACTTAGTTGACTCGATAAGTTCACTTTGAATGATAAGCGTGACAGTGTAAAAACTATCAACAGCGCTAAAATATCTAAACTAAATAACACACCATTACTAACAATGTCCCGAGAACTAATCAGTAAAATTATCCAACCAAAACTTAAAAAAGCAGCTTTGTGAGGAGATAAAATAATGTAGGTGCCCACGAAATAACTGGTTAAGGCAATTAAACATAGATGAACTGGCCATAAATAATGACGTCCTTCAATCACCATATTTGACGTCAGGTCATAACCTATCAATACCGTTATTATTGGCAACACTAATGCGACTAATAACATGACACTAGCCGCACTTGTTAGTGCTAAATGAATGTTTTTAGGCGCAATAGGGCGATGTAATAAATAAGTCCAGTTGGCCTTTCTACGGTGCAACCACATTTGAATTAAACCAAAAATAAGGCTAGGAAAAACCATTAACATATTTAAGGTGAAAATCTTCATATTGCTGTTTTGTAATAATGGAGCCGAGATTGAATAATAAATCCATGCTCCTGTTAGAACAGTAAAAAGAATTAAGGCAATTTTGCCAAAGCGATGTAGCTCATTTTTAAACAAATCAAGCATGAGATAGCTCCTCGTGACGATCGCCGCGCACAGCATCGCGCCAATCGTTTAAAAGTAAAAATGCGACTAGGGCAGGTAAGGCACCCACTAGACTAAGTAAAGTCCACAACCATCTGTTGCTGGTTGACATGGGTAACCGCTTAGCAATCATCAATGTTAATAGCGCTGAGAACAATGCTGCACCGATGCAAAACCACCAGATTTGTGCAGGGTAATCACGTTGCCAAAAATAGCCATTTGATTGAGGCACAGTTTTTTGGGTAGAGAGCAAACGCCCCAAACTGAAATCTAATAAATTAACAACAATAGGCGAGAGCGTGAAAGCTTGCTCTGTTATCAATCGTGGATAATGACGCGTTGTAAATCGCTTCTGGGCAAGAGATCTGACGTTTTCTTCATGTGGAAGATACATCAATTGGCTACCTGCTTGTTCAAAGCCAAAGAAATGGTCACTGTTAAACATCATTAAATAACCATCGCTCATTTGACTTATTTGCACATGAATATGGTTTTCTAAATCTGTAGGTAAAGGGACTAACGCTAAGGGTTCAACAATAGACTGAGCTGTATTAAACTCGGTCTTGTCTAAGATAATTAAATTTTCATCAGTGCGTAGCATCGTTATATCATAATGTGTCAGCGGTAGGCCTGAAAACTGTTGCGTCGTTGGTAGTTGGTAGATTAACGATACAGTTTTTTCTTCAAAATCGACTTTAAATAAACGCTGTTTTGTATAAATATACTGGGCATCAATGATGTTTGGAATTTGCTTAAAGCGATGCTGTGGTGTGATATCAGCTAAATTTTCAACAAAGCCCGAAATCGTCATGTATCCTACCGGATGATCTGTTCTCAAATGGCGTCCTTCAAATAACATCTTGTCATGTGAAAATACCCACAAGTTTTGTTCTTTGTCCCACATTTCAAATGATCTGTCACTGGTAAATAACTGACCCTTAGTCACAATGTTACGCTTGCGCATCGAGAAGTCTTTAAACGTCGCTAAACTAATTTGTCGCTTAAGAGAAGGCGCAATAGAGTCTTGGCTTAATGTTAATAACTGCTCGAATTGCTGCTCTGAATTACTACGCTTAAAAGAGAAAAAACTAGCCGTAGTGATATCTTTGCCCGGATGAGCGGACATAATGCTCAGGGGTAAATGATAATAAACACCTTGTGCCATTGTCATTAATATAAAAATTAATGGCTGCAAAGCAACGCTTGATAAAATTATCATGGCTTTTTTTGATGAAAATACAGATAAATCGACTTTGAATGCGCTTTTGGCCATGTAAAAGCTTAGGCCACAAAAAATGGCTGCTACGGTTAACATGTAGCTAGCTTCCACGTTTTGACGCGTCATTATGTAGGACAACATAAACAGCGATATGAGGACTAATTTAGACGGCGAGAGCACAACGTAAGAGGTAATGAAATACGCCGTAGCCGCAATAAGCATCATATCTAGAGGCATTAAGTAGTGACGAAAGTCGACCACGTTGTTTGTCATTAGATCAAGGTAAATAATGACGCTGGTAAAAGGTAATATGAATCCTAAAAAGATGATACAAATGGCCGCCGCACTAATAGCACCATGAATATGGCTTAGTGTCATAGGTCGATGTATTAAATAGGTCCAATGATTCTTTCGTTTATGCAGCAGCATCTGAATAGCACCAATGCCCACGCCAGAACCTAGCGCTATTAACATTAAAGCTGCATGTAGCACGTATTCAGGCTTTAACAGAATCATCATTTTACCGATGAAAACCCAGCATAAAAGTTGTAAAAAATAGGCGATAAGCGCCACTAAGCGAAAGCGTTTAAACTCGCTCTTAAATAGATCAAACATAATCGTTCCTAAACTGCAGTTGGCAGTGGGGCCTTATGATTCTTGGCGAGCACAGAGTTGACTGCTTTTTCCAAGTTGATAGGTGCGCGAACAATGCTTTGAGCACCAGACTTTGTTAGGAATGCTTCAAATTCAACAGCATCTTGGTCGCTAACAATAAGGTGATATTGTCCCTCAATGCATTTTTTAGTGAGCAGTCCTGGAATGTTGTCATTAACTGGCACTTGGTCATCAAAGTCACAAATCCAATAATGAATGCGTTCACAAAACTCATCAGGGCTGGCGACATACTTCACTTCACCTTTTTCCATGATGACTAAATTTTCGGCTACACGCTCAATTTCTTCCATTTGATGGGAGCAATAAATGATGGTCGTATTGTTGTCAGTCTCTGTGTACATCAGCGCTTCTAAAAAGGCTTGTTTAGCGACAACATCTAATCCCAAAGTCGGCTCATCTAAAATAAGTAACTGAGGAGACTGAGCTAACGCCATCGAAAGGTTTAATCCTGCGCGCTCACCACGTGAAAGCCCAGATATTTTCTGATCGCCTTGCACATCAAAATTGCCAATGACGTTGTCATAAATATCTTGGCGCCATCCACTGTATAAGTTTCGCTGCATGGCCGTGACTTCATCGGCTGTCATCCATGTTGGCAATGTATGCTCTTCATTCACATAACCAATCTCACCGCGCATTTTCGGCGTTAAATCTTTGCTGTTCATGCCTAATATGGTGGATGAGCCTAGTGTAGGCGCTTCAAGGCCTAATAGAATTCTAAATAATGTGGATTTTCCCGCGCCGTTGGCACCTATGAGGGCGTGTATACCGCCGTAAGGAATTTTTAAATCGAATGCATTTAACGCCAGTTTTTTACCAAAACGTTTCGTCAAACTGCTTGTTTCAATGATGTAATTACTCATGTCTTAATCTCGATGGGTTAATTTTTCTAATTGTGTAAGCACATATGCACTAATCTGCTTAGGTGTATAATCTAAATGTATGACTTCATTAATAAAAAGTTGAGTCGCTTCACTTAATTTCTGAGTTCGCTCGGCATCAGTTAATTGCTGAGTAACTTCACAAGCGAACACACCAAGCCCCTTTCGAGACTCCAACACACCTAAATTGGTGAGTTCGGTATAAGCTTTAGCCACTGTGTTGGCATTAATGGTTAATTGCATGGCCAAACCACGCACGCTTGGCAATTTCGCACCAGCAACAATATTGCCTGTGGTAATTTCCTTACGAATTTCATCAACTATTTGGCGAAAGATAGGTCGGGCGTCCCCGGGTGCTATCTGAATCGCAATAGCGGTTACTTTTGTCATTATTTTAAATCTTAGGTGTACTATGTGTACTAGTACAGTAATACACTTTTAAAGCTTGCGCAACTATTGATCGGTTTATTGTTGAAAAATGAGCATGTATATTAATCGCTGTACTTTGATATATTAGCGCTCTAACTGAGACTAATATGCTGATAAACCTTAAGAAGAGTCCTACATGATTACAAAACTTGATAATTCTATTGATGACATTGCCCGTCAGATTTTCACTGTTTTTCAGCGATCTTATAAAATTGAAGCTCAATTGATTGGGGTTGATTATTTTCCGCCGCTATCGCGCAGCGCTGAAAATATTGCGCAATCAACAACGTCGTTTTATGGCTTTAGTGAAAATAGCAGTCTTGCTGGTGTTATAGAAATTGTGATTGATGAGAAGCACCTGAGTATTAATAGTTTGGTCGTTGATCCAGATTATTTTAGGCGAGGCATAGCAGACAAGTTAATTAAACATGTGCTGGGACTCGTCGATTTTTCACAAGCAGTGGTTGAAACCGCCGTTGTTAATTCACCAGCTATTAAACTGTATCAAAAGCATGGTTTTGTTGAATTTAAACGGTGGACTCCATCTCATGGCATTGAAAAGTTAGCTTTGTCGATTAATACACATGCCATTTGCTGATGCACAAATATTAATAACATGATGAATAAATATGACCAGCATTGTCAGCGTATTAAAAAAGATCTAGTCAATATTAGTACCGCGGAAAAAGCGGCCTCGAGCAGGCGGTATTTTCCTGCGGGCATTGATTGTTTAGGCGCAACGGCACCTGACATTAAATTGATTATCAGCAATTTCCAGTCTGAACATAGTGAGATAAACGCGCCTGCAATGCTCGACATTGCAGATACATTATTAAGCAAAGCACAGTTTAATGAAGAAAAACTAGTGGCATTTGGGCTCATCAATAAATTCGTTAAAAATAACTATGATGATGATCTTTTGCTACGTTTTGAGTATTGGTTAGAAAATTATGCCAATAACTGGTCGTTGGTAGATGATTTATGCATTAAAACTATTTACCTATTTCTTATGTCTCGCCCTCATTTAATTGAAAATATGCAGCATTGGGCACAATCTGAAGTTTCTTGGTGTCGGCGTGCTAGTTGCGTGGTTTGGGTTAAGTTCGTTAAAAGAAAAATAGGAAAATCGACCTATTATTTAAATAAATCATTAATCTTTAAACATTGTCGCTTGTTGCTCAATGATGACGATGAGTTTGTGCAAAAAAGTGTAGGTTGGTTATTGAAATCAGCATCACTGCAGCACCCTCAAGAGGTTGTTGACTTTATTAAGCGCAATGGTTCAACGATGAATCGCTCTACGATACGATATGCTATTGAAAAATTGGATAAAGATACTCGAACTTCGTTATTACTTACTGTTAAATCTCTCTAATTTAACTACGTGAAGTCGTTGATAACACTGTTAAACACCCTGTATTTTTGTCACAATACCACCCCTCGATATTTCGTGGTTTAGTGTGGTGACAATGTTTAATGATATTAAGCAATATTTAGCAGATCCTGATTTGTTATTAAATGCCGTGGGTGAAGGTATTTATGGCTTTGATTTAGAAGGAAATGCTGTTTTTATTAATCCGGCTGCCCAGCAAATGACTGGCTGGAAGAATAGTGAAATGTTAGGTCATAATATTCATCAATACCATCATCACAGCCATGCCGATGGCACACAATACCCTGCACACGAATGTAAAATTTATGGCACCTTAAAAGATGGCGTTAGTCGTGAAGTTAGTGGTGAAGTCTTTTGGCGCAAAGATGGCTCACATTTCCCCGTGGAATATACCACGACAGCAGTTTATAAAGACGGTGAGATAATTGGTGCTGTAGCTGTTTTTCGTGATGTTAGTCGTCAAACTGCGGTTGATAAGGCGCTACGTGAAGCACTGTCAGAAGTGAATAATTTATCTAAACAACTGCAAACCGAAAATACCTATCTAATTAATGAATTACAGCAGCAATGGTCGGGGCAAGGACTGGTTGGTTCAAGCGTCGGTTTTGAAAAGATGTTGATGCAATTAGAGCTTGTTGCTCAAACCCAAAGTACGGTACTTATTTTAGGTGAAAATGGAACAGGCAAAGAATTGGTCGCACGTAACATCCATCAGCTGAGTCCACGTAATGATCTGCCTTTAATTAAAGTTAACTGTGCCGCATTTTCTGATAATTTGTTGGAATCTGAGTTGTTTGGTCATGAGCGTGGCGCCTTTACTGGCGCGATAGAACGTCGTA
>Ga0209395_1006491_pt1 | contig 12649 bp, 8 predicted proteins | sample GOMGulsemesocosm_3_FD_184635 | JGI IMG/M metagenome (GOLD analysis project Ga0209395, IMG submission 184635) | Methane-oxidizing microbial communities from mesocosms in the Gulf of Mexico - GOM9D Gulf of Mexico (SPAdes) (version 2) | ecosystem: Environmental > Aquatic > Marine > Cold seeps... | reverse complement strand
TATTTTAAATATCCAACAGTTTGAGCAAGATGTACCTTTGTCTGATTTTTATAGTAATGATCTTAAAAGTCATTTAAAGAAAAATGAAAGTTTTTTTCACAAACCACATCGTCACGATTTTTTTCTCTGTGTTATATTTACACAAGGGTCTGGCATTCACGAAATCGACTTTAATTCTTATGAGGTAACTCCTGGAAGTGTGTTTTTTTTAAAACCAGGTCAAACGCATTACTGGAAATTCAATGATTTGCCGGAGGGCTATATATTCTTTCATACTCAAGATTTTTATGAACTGCATTTTTCAAAAAGTAAACTTGAACAATTTCCTTTTTATTATTCTGATGAGAGTACACCTACGCTAACATTGACTCAAAGTCAAATACTTTTATTGGCATCACGGTTTAAGGATATCAATATGGAATATTATATGGAACTACCTTTTAAAAAGCAAAAGATTTCAAGTCTTATAAATGCAACCTATATCGATTTGGCTCGCTATTATATTGCCTTGGAACCCAATAAGATTGAGACTTCTTTAACATATATTGAAACGCTTAGAGCTTGCGAAAATGTGATTAATGCGTATTATAAAACTGAAAAATCTGCAACTTTTTATGCCGATCAATTGCATATCACCTCCAAGCATTTAAATAGAATTATTAAGGCAACAATAGGTAAAACTACAACAGATTTGATTACTGAGAGAGTTTTGCTTGAATCCAAACGACTTATGGTGCATTCTAATAATTCTTTATCTGAGATAGCCGATATTCTTGGTTATGTAGACTATGCATATTTTTCAAGAATATTTAAAGCAAAAACGAATATGACACCCTTGGAATTTAAAAAAGGATATCGATAAAGCTTAATTAAATTTAATCATTTTGCTTTAATACCCCTAGAACTATTAAATATTGAGCCAAAGCATAAGTGGTCATTATTAAAATATTTGAGTAGGGTATGGGCTGATAAAATTTATTTAGCGCTAGAATGCTATCAGAAATCATAAAGAACAAAGCCCCCATAAACACGAGATTGTAACTGATTTTTACAACATTTCCTTTGCGCATTGACGCTGAAACGACCATAATTAGAATTGCTGTCATATAAATGATAACTGGAATAAGCATGTCTCCAAGGCCATCGTAAAGCACATATAATAACCCCATAGCATAGACCAATACAACACTTAGAAATAGTGACTTTATTTTATGTTGATTGTGTTGTTTTAAAAATATTATTATATACATGATGTGGGCCAATAAAAAAGCAACTAATCCCCCCATAAAGAAATTGGCATGAAGATCTACAAACATCAGTAAAACATCCCCTAGCAATGAAAACATTAAAGCCAAGAACATTATAGTCTTTGCTTTTTGATCTAATCGTTTACTTCGCTTCCCGAAGAATATAATTAATGCAACGAGAATTAAAGGTTTTGTGATATAATGTAGTTGAGAAAGACTTTCAATACTACCGCATATAAGTTCTGCAATTACAATTATAAAGAACAGGAGTGTAAATGATTTTTCGGTTTTTGAAAGCGTCATGGTTCATTGTTTGTTTCAAATATATTCAATTCGTCCTTAAATTTTTACAATTCGGTCACTATAAGTTTAAGAGTTCGGGTTCTTGATGCAATTTTGCGTTATCAAAAAAACGAACAAAAATATATTAATGAAATCACTACTAACTACTTTGCTAATCGTATTGAGTTTTAATCTTAGTGCCCAAACAACTATTAATGGTACGGTAACCGATACTAAAGGAGTTCCAATAATTGGAGCCAATGTATATTTAGAAGGCACTTATGATGGAGCCACAACAGTCGACGCTGGGAAATTTTCGTTTATAACAGAAGAAAAGGGCAGTCAAAATTTAATAATATCATATGTGTCTTATGAAACATATACTATGATGGGAGATATCTCCTTTATGAAAGATTTAAAAATTAAACTTCGTGATGATGTTAATGCTTTGGATGCGGTGGTACTCTCGGCAGGAACCTTTGAAGCAGGAGATAATAGTAAGGTAACAGTTTTAAAACCTTTAGATGTGGTAACCACTGCAAGTGCATTAGGCGATTTTGTTGGAGCATTACAAACATTGCCAGGAACGACAACAGTTGCTGAAGATGGTCGATTGTTTGTTCGTGGGGGAGAAGCTGAAGAAACTCAAATTTTTATTGATGGTATTCGTGTGTTTACACCTTATACGCCTACAACCAATAACAGTCCTACACGTGGGCGTTATTCTCCTTTTCTATTTGATGGAATCACTTTTTCTACAGGAGGGTATTCTGCTGAATATGGACAAGCACTTTCAAGTGTACTTTTATTAAATACTATTGAAGAACCTGAGCAGGAAAAAACAGATATAGGGATAATGAGTGTTGGAGGAACCCTTGGAAATACTCAAAAGTGGAATTCAAGCTCCTTAAGTGTAAATGGATCCTATATAAACTTAGCACCATACAATGCCTTATTCCCAGATAGAAATGATTGGAAGAAACCTTATGAAGGCTTTTCGGGAGAAGCTGTGTTTAGACAAAAGTTTGATAATGGGATTCTTAAATTATATTCAGCTTTGGATGTTACTAATTTTGAACTTACTCAAGAGGATATTAATTATATTGAAGGTGTTCATTTTAAGCTCAAAAACAACAATTTATATTTTAATGGGAGTTATCAGGGCATGATAAATGAAGTATGGTCTGTACTTGGAGGCGTTAGTTATACCAATAGTGATGAGAAAATTAAGGTTCAGGGTCAAAATATAAATGATGTAGAGCATAGCGTCCATGCTAAACTTAAATTTAAAAGACGATTTAGTAACCGATTTAAACTCAATTTTGGAGCGGAGTATTTTGCAACGAAGTTTGATGAGAAATTCTCAAATACTACAATTACACCCGTAACTTATGGTTACAACAATAATATTGCGGCAACATTTGCAGAAGCTGATGTTTTCTTTTCTAAAAAATTGGCGATGAAGGCAGGAATTAGAGCAGAGTATAGTGCGTTATTTAAAGATTATAGCGTAGTTCCAAGAGTCTCATTGGCTTATAAAACGTCTAAAAAAAGTCAGGTATCTTTAGCTTATGGAAGTTTCTACCAGAATCCGTTGAGTAATGTTTTAAAATTTAATCAGGATTTAACGGCGCAAAATACAAACCACTACATTTTAAATTATCAGCTGAATGCAGACGGGCAAATTTTTAGAGCAGAGGCCTTTTATAAAGATTACAATGATTTAATTACGTATGATTCTGAATTTGTGAATTTTGAAACTAGAATTGCTAATGATGGTTTTGGGTTTGCGAAAGGGCTAGATTTGTTTTGGAGAGATAGTAAGAGTATTAAAAACATTGATTATTGGGTAAGTTATTCTTATTTAGATACCCAACGTAAATACAAGAATTACCCTATCGAGGCACAGCCAAATTTTGCAAATACACATAACTTATCTGTTGTTGGAAAGTATTGGATTAGTGATTGGAAAAGTCAAGTTGGATTTAGTTATGCATATGCTTCAGGACGTAGTTATACTAACCCAAATTTGGATGGTTTTTTAAATCAGAAAACCAAGTCTTATAATAGTTTGAGTTTGAACTGGGCCTATTTGGTCTCACCACAAAAGATATTATACTTTTCAATTAATAATGCCCTTGGCTTCAAAAATGTAAACGGTTATCAATATGCAGATACTGCAAATATTAATGGCAACTTTAATCGTAGGACATTAAAACCAGCAGCAGATCAATTCTTTTTTGTTGGCTTCTTTTGGACCATTAGTGAAGATAAAAAGAGTAACCAGCTAGATAATTTATAAAGATCAAAAGGTTGAACTATTTTTAATTGAACCTTTTGTTTTAAGTGAGTAAACCAATGCCTCTTTCTAGAAAATCAAAATATTTTGGTGTGTTAAAGGAATATAAAAAAGGGGCTTTATGTGCGGCACCACTCATTTGTTTTTCATGTCTGTTAAGGATGTCTAATTTAAGTATTTTCTTTTGAAAATTACCACGATCTAAGGGTTTGTCGAGAATAACTTCATATAATTTTTGAAGCATTTTCATTGTGAATTTTTCGGGTAAGAGCATTAATCCAAGGGGTTGATATTTAATTTGAGTAGCAACATATTCCTTAGCTTTTTTAATCATTTTATTATGGTCAAAATATAACTGTGGGATATCTTTAATGGGTATCCATTCACAAGATTCACTTAGATAGTCTGGTATAGGTATAAAAGATTCTGGATTGACCAAGGCTAAATAAGAAACACTAATAAAACGTTGTTGAAACCACTGAACTATTTTTGGAGAAGCATTCATTTCTTGCAATTGATTTAATAATGCAGGAATATCTCTTCTGTTTTTATCTCCAAATACATGAAGCTGTTTTAAAAAAGAGATATCTAATCCAGTTCTGTCTTTTAATACACGAAAGGCAGCATGATCAATATCTTCATCTTTTTTTACAAACCCACCTGGCAGGGACCAATCGTTAGTATCTTTCCAGCGAAGAACTAGTGCATACAACGCATCGTTTTTATAGCCAAGTATAACACAATCTACGGAAAGAGAAGGAATAAATCCTTCTAATCCTTCTTCAAATTTATCTAAAATTGTATCGTTTTTCACAATTCAAATTTAATAAACTTTATTGTGTAATTTGTACAAAATAAAAATAAATTGTACTATTGTGTAAAATTAACACAATGAAAATATTGAAAATTATTTTAAAGGTACTAGGGGTCCTGATGGGGTTACTAGTAATTGCTTGGTTTGTATTTTATTTAAATACAGCTCAAAAAGTGAGGAAAGAATACAAGTTATTAGGAGATGAAGCAGTTATTCTAGAAGTATCTGGTCAAAAATATCGTGATTTGAATAAGAATGGTAGACGTGATGTTTATGAAAATGTAAATGCTAGTTTGGAGGATAGAGTCGATGATCTCGTTTCACAAATGAGTCTTGATGAAAAAGCTGGAACTATGTTTATTACAATGACAGGAATGCGTTCTAATGGAGATCCGTTTAATACCCCATTTTTATCGACCAATCCAATTGATATAATGCTAAATTTATTCATACCTAGGAATTCTGATATGATTGCAAAGCGAAAAATGAATAGCTTTAATATTATCAATTCCTATGATGCTAACATCATGGCCAAATTTAATAATAATGTACAAAAGTTGGCAGAGAAAACCCGATTGGGAATCCCAATTACGATAGCTACAGATCCAAGGCATGGGACTGAAGGGAATCCGGGTGCAGCTTTATATACACCAGCATTTTCGCAATGGCCAACATCTTTAGGTTTGGCTGCCTCAAGAGATACTATTTTAGTTAGAGAATTTGGAGATATTGCCAGACAAGAATATCGCTCAATTGGAATTACCTTGGCCTTGCATCCAATGGCAGATTTGGCAACCGAACCGCGCTGGGGAAGAACTAATGGGACCTTTGGAGAAGATGCCGATTTATCATCTATTATGACAAAAGCCTATGTATTAGGTTTTCAAGGAGACTCCCTCAAAAAAAATAGTGTCGCCACTATGACCAAACATTTTTCTGGTGGAGGTCCACAAAAAGATGGTGAAGACCCTCATTTTCCGTATGGTAAGGAGCAAGCTTATCCAGGGAATAATTTTGATTATCATGTAAAACCATTTATCAATGGCGCTTTTCCTGCTAAAACAGCCCAAATCATGCCTTATTATGGAATACCTATGGATCAAGGTGATGAAAATGTTGCCTTCGCCTTTAACAGAAAAATAATCCAAGAATTATTAAGAGACTCTCTTGGTTTTGAAGGTGTGGTTTGTACAGATTGGAATGTTATTACCAAAAGTGCTATGGGTGAGGCAAGAGCATGGGGTGTTGAGGATTTAACCCCTCTGCAACGTGTTAAGAAATCCTTGGATGCAGGATGTGACCAATTTGGAGGAGAATCATCTCCCGAGCTCATTGTAGAACTTGTAAATAGTGGAGATGTTTCAATAAATAGAATTAACACTTCTGTAAAACGCATATTAAAAGATAAATTTAGATTGGGATTATTTGATAATCCATATGTAGATGAAGGAATTGCTGGAAAGATTTCTGGAAAGGATGTTTTTAGAGAAAGGGGCAAGTATGCACAAGGAAAATCTACCGTACTTTTAAAAAACGACAATATTCTACCCTTGAAAAAAGGAACAAAAATATACGCCGAAGGCATGCTTGATACAAGTGTTTTTAACCAATATGGAGCCTTTGTCTCTAATCCTGAAGATGCTGATGTAATTGTTTTAAGAACTCTGACACCTTTTGATCCCAGAAGTGAATATTTGTTAGAGCAGTTTTTTCATCAAGGACGATTATATTATTCTGATGAAGAGAAAAAAGCGATGTTCGATTTAATTAATAAAAAACCTACAATTGTAGTTGCAAATTTGGAGCGGCCAACAATTCTTACAGAAATTAGTGAGGCAAGTAAGGGCTTGATTGCTGAGTTTGGAACCTCGGATGAGGTATTGGCAGATGTATTATTTGGTAAAATTAATCCAACGGCTAAGTTACCTTTTGAACTCCCGTCTTCCTGGGAAGCTGTGCTAAAGCAATTGGAAGATGTACCTTACGATTCTGAAAATCCATTGTATCCATTTGGGTTTGGATTGTCTTATGAATAAGATTGATTGAAATAACTAGCTAACCATCTAGATTTATAATGTGTAGGCATTTGCAATTTTAAAAATCCTTTCTGATTCAATTCATTAAGGATTTTTTCTATTTATTCTTTTATCATATCTGGTTGACCAGAAACTTTAAGATCAAAAATATCATCTCTTGAATAATGCCCTATGACATCAAAGTCTAGCTTACTACGCTTAATATCTTCTAAATCGAGTTCGGCAACTAATACTCCAGATGCATCAAAAAGAGGGCCTTCAATAATATGTCCTAAAGGAGATACAATTACACTTCCACCTGGGCAAAAATTGTCTTTTTCGCCAGCAACAAGATGTTGGTACTTTTCAGGGTACATAGCTTTGGTCATATATTGATTGCACCCTAATACAAAACAGCGTCCTTCAAGAGCTATTTGTTGCATGGTTGCAGTCCATTGCTCACGAGAGTCAGCTGTTGGTGCGATATAAATTTCAACACCCTTTAAATACATGGACATTCGTGCTAAAGGCATGTAATTTTCCCAGCAAATCAAACCACCAAGTTTGCCTATTTTCGAGTCGAAAGTCACTAATGACTCACCAGCTGCTTCCGCCCAAATTAATCGTTCAGTACCTGTAGGTTTAATTTTTCGGTGTACACCCAATAATCCTTTTGAAGGAGAGAGGTATAACATTGAACAATATAAACTCCCATGTGTGTGTTTGCGTTCAGTAACACCAATTACAATATAGGTGTTTGTTGTTTTTGATAAGGCTTCTAATCGCCTTAAATCATTACTCTCAAGATCGATGGCATTATTGTAATAGTCTGAATAAAGTTGTCTGCCTTCGTCAGTTCTGCTACCAATATTTGCTCCAAATGTGAATCCTCGTGGATAGCCTGGAATAAACGATTCTGGAAAAACAATAAGGTTACAGTTTTGCTCTGCATATTGTTTCGTAATGTTCTCTACGTGCTCCAGCGTTTTTTCTTTATCGAAAAAAACAGGAGCATCTTGTACAACAGCGACTTTAACTTTCATTTTCAAGAGTTAGATTGTAATTGCAAGTTAGCAGTTTTACAGGTAGTAGCCAATAAAATAAAGGTGGTTGATATGACCCTACATTAGTCGTCATATGATATACGTTTTATCATTCTGGCGCTAATTATCCTAATATCTTTTTTAGGCTTAGCTCGCTCACCAGTCTTTACTGCAGCAATATTATCTACGACATCCATGCCTTTAACAACTTCTCCAAATACGGTATAATTTTGATCCAAATGAGCAGCTCCTCCATTGCTTTTATAAATTTCACGATGTGCCCGTGGATATTTATAGGTTTTCATGGTTGTAGCTTCAATTTTGGCCAATGAATCAAAATTAAAAGATTCAAATTTAGTTTTTAAAGTCTTATAAAGTGCCATGTCTTCTTCACTAACATCTTCTTCCTTTATGGGCTGCAGTTTTTTGATCAAATGTTGATAGTCATCTACATCGCCTTTAAATTTAGGACTGTTTAAAACTTTGTTATAAGCGAGCCAATTATTGATTCGATTTTCGGCAATATCTAAGGTGCTGTCAGTGTATCTTTTACCTTGGACAATTGTGAATTGTGACCAACTGGAAGCACGACTTGAGTTAATGTTATCTGGCATTCTTGCTGCATTTAAAGCACCTCGTTTGTGAAATAGGTTTGGTCTAAATTCTGCATCGATGAGATCTGATGATTTTTTAAGTTTGTCTTCAGTATTTAAATTTTGGGTTCTAGTTTCAGGGTCACCAGTTTGAATTATGAAATTTTGTATGACACGATGAAATGATAAACTATCAAAGAATTTTTCATTTACTAATGAAATGAAGTTGTTGCGATGCTTCGGTGTTTCATCTGAAAGACGCATTATAATGGTGCCGTAATCAGTCACCAATTCAACATCTTTAGTTAAATCACTCTTTTTTATGCCATCTGCAGTTTCAGAGTCACAGCTATACGTAACAATTAAAAAAAGTAATAAGAAAACTTTGTAATTAGTAAAAAAAGAAAGTTTCATTTTGAATCTCTTAATTGGTTAAAAAAGCACGAATATCTTTAGAGAGCTTAACCAGATCTGGCTCATGCGTATACATCATATGCCCAGCTTCATAATAGGTCATTGTAACACGTTTTTGCACGATACTATTTCTAGAAAACGTATATTCAGCATCGAAGAAAGGCGTAATTAAATCGTAGTATCCGCTGGCTACCAACACTTTCATGTCTGTGTTTCTTCGCATCGTTGCTCCAAGCTGTCTCGCTGTATTAACAGGGGTTGGTTCCCAATATTGTCCATCAGGAACGGTTCTCCAGCGCCATTTTGATCCTATTTGTCCGTTAGAGGTTAAATACGGTCGATCCATATCTACATTTAAAACAGAAGCATAATAATGATTAAGTGCCGCTGTATAAGCAGAGCTTATTTGATAAGAAGCAGCATCACCAAGACGGGGGCTTTCAGAAACATCGTCATCTTCATCTCCCATAAATCGTCCATCTAAGCGCCCAATAGCAAGTCCTTTATCTGCTAATAATTGTTTTTGAAAACGCGGCATTAATATCCGCAGATTAGATTTTAAAATGTATGCTTTATTTAATCCTGTAAAATAAGAGAGTTTCTCGGCAATGGTATTTTGTTCAGTATTACTCAGAAGTCCACCTTTATAAAGAGCCGGAGCATAGGTGTTGTATGTAAACTGTCTGCACTCTTCAACAAAACTTTCAATAGTTTTTCCTTCCCCAGCTTTTTTATGATACCATGCCGTAGCAGCCATGCTTGGTAAATAGGTGAGATAGGAGGTAATATTATCATGGATAGAGGTAGAGCCATCATAATCTAAGGCTTGCGAAATTAAAATCAAGCCATTAAGCGCCATGTTTTGTCCGCCTCCTTCTAAAGTATTTGCTACAGCTGCAGCTCTTGTTGTACCATAGCTTTCACCAGCAATGTACTTAGGCGAAAACCAGCGTTTATTTTCTGTAATCCATTGGCGCATAAATTTGGCAATGGAGCTGGCATCTTCATTTAAACCCCAATAATCTTTTACTTTCCCTTTACCAACAACGCGACTATATCCGGTACCAATAGGATCAACAAAAACGAGATCTGTTATATCTAATAGCCCTTGATTATTTGCAACTAAGGGATATGGAGCAGCTCCATCATCCATTTGAGCATCGGAATTCACCTTAACTATTTGTGGCCCAAACATACCCATATGCAACCAAACAGAAGCTGAACCCGGTCCACCATTAAATACGAAAGTCACAGGTCGTTTCGAAGCATCAGTTACATTTTCTTTGGTATATGCTACAGACCACATGGAAGCTACAGCATCACCATCTGTATTTTTTAAATGGGTTTCTTTAGCTGTGGCCATGTATTTAATTGTTTTTCCACCAAAAGAACCCTGGTGGTTGGTCACAAAAGATTTTGCTTCTGGAATAGGCTTAATATCTTCTTTCTTTTCTTGAGCAATTGAAAGGAAAGAGGAAATTGTACAGATAGTTAGAAAAATTAGTTTTTTCATTTGATAATTTTATGTTCTTATTGAATTAATTAAAGGCGATTAATTTTTTCTCCTGCCAATATTTTAAGTGGTAATACATTTTGTCTTGGTGGATATAAACAGGTTGTAAACTCTGAAAATGCACAAGGAGGATTGTATAATCGATTAAAATCTACGGTTACCGGTCCGTTGGATTCTGGCAAATCGAGATAAATGTATCGCCCGCCACCATAAGTATCATCTCCTGTAGTGTCATCGCTTACCATGGAGAACCCACCTTCACCAACATCAAGAGAATAGGTTTCACCTCCTATATCAAAAGTTACATTTCCAATAAAATTAGTACTTCTCCTGCCATCTACTTCAGCTTTTACAATTTCAGATTTTGCTTGTTCATAATAGATAAATTGGCCAGTTGTAATAAATTCCGAGTTTAATTCATAAACTTCGAATCCTTTAAAAGATGCAACGGCTGGATTTATGATGTCCCAAACTCTTAGATAATGTTGTCCAGAACGCGTAATAACTTGCCAATTTAATTGTTCATGATATAGTTTTATGGAACTTCCGTAGGCATTTAAAGCTAAATTCATTTGAGATACAATAGAGTCTTCTTTTGTTTTTATAAGAACATTTTCTGCTGGAGCAAAGTTGACTCCATTTTTTAGTATTGAAATAGTCCCTATTTGAGCTGGTAACGCATCAATATTAATGACAAAATTATTTTCTGAAGCTTTCCCAAACGTATTATCTAAAGAATCTAACTTAAATAATCCGGTAAGTTGCAAATAGTTAATTCGGTTTTCAGCACCTTCTGCTTTATATGTTTTAAATTCAGTTCTATACGCGTCATCAATAATATGCGTTTGTTTTTCAGATTTACATGTGTAAAGAATAGTGACCAAAAACAAGAGTATATACGGCTTCATAGAAATCAAATTTTTTAATAAATATAAAGCTATTTTTTAGATGCCTAAAATTTATTGTGTAGTCACAATAATTTCTTGTTTTGGATTAAGTGTAATTGAGACATAACTATATTTCTGACCGTATTCTTCGCTAAAGTTAGATGGCGTCTTTTTGCCATCAATATATAAGTAATCATAGGTTCCGGAAAATCGGGCTTCCCATATTAATTGTGTTTTTCCCGCTTTATAGCTGAGTTTTGTTTGCTCTTGCTTTATGTGTTTAATATTTAAAATTGAATTTCCAATAGTTATGTTGCTAACTCCAATGTCATCTATTTCTTGAGGTAAATGGGAGAGTGTCGCTATTTTGTTACTAGCTGCATCAGGTTGAACACCAAGTAAATTTTCAACAACATTGCTTATTAATACATATGAGACCTCTGGATAATTCCCATTATTTCCTGTCAAGTTTGACATTGCATGGGTTTGATCTATTTTTGAGATGATATATTTCATCCATTTCCATCCAGTTTCATTATGGTGGTATTGAAAAAATAGTTCAGGAATATATGAGATGGCTTCGATATTATCTGGAATATCGTCTTTTGATTCCAGACGTTCATCTATAAACGATAAATAATCTTGTGTTCTTTTTGAAGCGCTATTTGTTATGTTTTTCATTGGCATGAACCAGGAATTTTCTTTTCCCCATCCACTATAAGCAGTTTTGTCTAATGTATATCCTCTATTATAGCTATTGGTGTTTTCTACTCCCCAATTGGCATTAAAATAGGTTTTCAGGTCTTCTGCTTTTTGTAAAAACGTAGCGGAAAGTTCGGGATTATTTAGCACTTCTGCCATTTTTCCATAGGCCCACAATGCTTTATATTGACAAGCAATACCATCTCCAGCCTCAATAAAAGGATGATCACGTTGTTCGTTAAAGGTGGCTGTTCCTTTAAAGATGCTTCCCGTTCCTGTGCCTTCAGCAACTGCATTTGGCATATGCTGATCATGTAGAGTGATAAAATCGGTAACTGCTTTAGTATAGAATTTCCAAAGGATTTCGTCTTCAAGATAGCGTTTGTCACCGGTCCATTGATACAGTGTATAAGCCTTTTCAACCAATTCAAAAACGGCAGGAACTTCCCGAACAAAATCGTTATCATTTCTGTAATCGAGTTGATACGGTGAACCATCAAAATTTATAGCCCAGAGGGGGTACCATTTTTTATTTGCAGTGGCTGATGCTGCAAAGGCTTTAAGCATGCTAAAGTTTTCATTTTTTAAATTGAGGAGGTGTGCTCCAATAATTTGATGACAAAAGTCCCGTGAATAAAAAGCAGTTCTTAGTGGATAACCAGCCCAATAACTTGGAATATAATCAGCATTAGTGACTAATTCATTTCTTTCGGAAATATTGATAGGGCCCGTTTTTCCTGTTTGAACAAAACTGAGTGCTTTTTGAGTGGCCCAGTTAAAAACATTGACCAAGTCCTGATTAGAAGATGTGATTTCTAGAGATTGAGTTTCATGTGTTCT